>MDSV01193527.1_pt1 | contig 23333 bp, 16 predicted proteins | sample 810851 | NCBI WGS metagenome assembly MDSV01 (sample SAMN05326640, study PRJNA326480) | marine metagenome | isolation source: seawater | place: Atlantic Ocean: North East | collected 2012 | reverse complement strand
CCGCTCCAAAAAACATCTATTGGATTATTTTGGTTACATATTGCTCGGGCCTTTTCCTCTAACAATAAAGAGAGATCTCCAGGATCATAATCAATGTCTGGAGGCAAAGGGTCTATGTTCTTTACACTAATACCAAAATGTTCTACGTTTAAACGATCTATAATACAAGTACTATAGACCTTGTCCATTAATGTCTCTTCTCTTACACTAAGGTGATCGAAGTACTCTACTCGCCAATCTGTGCTACCAAATAACTTTGATAGGCCATCTCTGATGGCTTGACGAAACTCAGGTCTATAAAATATAAGATGCTTGGTCATCACTAAAATTCCACTTTTCATCCAAACTCATAAAGACGGGTGCACCATGGTTACGTTTAACAGACTGGTCTACCCAATAAGATATCTTCTTTGACCACTCCCACACCTCTTCCTCTTTATAATATTCGTAAATTACTTGCTTGTGCTGTTGCTTTGGTATTTCATGTACTTCACTATTAGCTAAAGACCAAAGTTGATACAATTCATGTTCGTAAAAGTGTACTATATTGGGAACGTGTGTTCTAGCAATTACATGAGGTCTGATAGCGTTAGTTTGCCATTTCATTGTAACAATTAACCACCATAGCTTGTCTCTATTGGTAGGCAAATCTATTGGACAAGCATCCAATACAGGCTTATAGAAATCCTTTCTATGATCAGGAATTCCTTCTTCTACACTATACGTCACACCGGCTTTGCCTGGCATCTCTCTTAATACAAAGTCTCCAAAGTCGCCTGTCACTAAACAAATGTCCGTGCGTGAAGCAAACTGTCTAAGAACATCTTGATATTCTTCAAACTTGTGTTTATTGAGATCGCTTATTACATTGTGATAAAATGAAGGGTTGTCAGACACACTGTAACTGTTGTACAATATGTTAGGTTTTATACCAGCCTTCAAAAAATTACAAACAACGGCTGTGCTATCTATTCCACCACTCCATAATATCCATGGCTCTAATATTCTGTTGACATCTAAAGCAACTTGCTGTCCAACATCACTTAATGAGTCGGTTATATGTTTGTACTGTGGTAGGGGAGAAATGTCAACTTGATTATATGGAAGATTGAGCGTATGGGTTCTATCAAAGACACGCTTCCATGTGAATTCGGCACTTATTCTTTTCCAAAATGGGTTGTCAAAGAACGCCGTCATTGACGGCATAATATAATTCATAATAATCCATATTTAATTTACTCAGAGAATATCGCTCTACGTTTTTCCAAGATAGTATTAATGCGATCCTTTTCAGCTTCAAGTAACCTATCAGTGCTTATTGTCGTAGAGGGAAGCGAATCAGTTGAAGGCCAACCATTAGAAGTGGTATAATTTACACAATTTGCTACGGCTGAGAATGCGTTAATCTCTGTAATCTTACTGTCTGATACAGAACGAACATCCTCTCTGTAGTTTAATAGTGATTGACTAACAGCAACATTTGCGGTATTAGCGTTTACACTGGACTCGTAGGCTCTAAGAATTTGCCAATCGCTCTGCAGCAATAGAGTATAGGCACGCTCATTAACTTCAATAACTAAATCTGTTTTTGCTTGAGCAAGGTCTTTTCCGCTTTTTGCCGGGTGCTTAATGACCGTTCCATTGTCATTATCAACGGTATATGAGATGGTTGACCAATCAATGTTATAAAGATTGCTGTCAACATCTTCAACAGTCATTGTGTATACGCCGATATCTTTCAATGCGGTATTGCTCCACGCTGAAAAAATCTGCGAAGAATGAATTGTATCTCCATCTGTTACAGCTTGAGGATTAATAATCTCCGCTGAAACTGTATTTGCTGCTGCGTTTACTCTTGCCCACATATTGCCATTTCCTCGTAACCTTGAATCTGATTAGTTGTCCTATCCTCAATGTATTTATGCCATTCGGGAAGCTCACTGTGCACACCTGCCTGATAAATTCCTTCTATTCTCCGTGCACAACCTATACATTCATTACAATCTTCCCATTTATCATCAATCTTTTTTGGATAACTACAAGAAGTTGTAAGATCAAACAACTCTTTTGGCATCATTTGAATGATTTCTCGCTTGCCATAATGTTCCATTGGTGTTATCCATTCAACGCGATTATCAGTTATTGTTTCAAATAATTTCTTTGCCTTTAAGTAAGCCGCCCTTCCTGTAGTGGTTCCATCTTCTGCATTTCGCCCTGTAGCAAACAATTTAATATGATTACCCCACCTTAGCGGATTATATTCTGATTGAAAGAACATAGATCCCATCATTGCATAAAGAAAATGATCTGGAGGAGGACCATAACCTTTGAACTCTAACCTACTATAAGTAAATCCCTCCAACCGATCAAGTATCGAATTACCGTGATTATACTTTGGACCATTAGCTGGGTCTCTTAACCACTTTAATATATTTTGTACAGCAACCCATTCTCTTTGATGTCTAATTACATCGTTAGTATCTAATATAACATGATGTATGTGTACAATATGACCAGTCTCAGTCAAGTACTTCCATATCATAGCTGTTGAGTCTGGTCCGCCTGACAGCATACAGACTACTTTCGCGTTAGTCTCTTGTGGCATTATGTATTAACTTGTACGTTCAATAGTAAATGTGTCTTACTTACGCCTGGCTCAAATTCTGGATTGCCCCATGTATCTTGTCCTCGATTTCTCAATCGACGACCATTAGCATATATCGATGTCACACCGCCCCATGAAGAACTGCAATGAATTAAATATGGTTTGAAAAATAAACCTGCTCCTATTGTCCAAGGTAGAGGGCTATTTTTATGTTCTATCAATTGCTTTTGCATTTGATAAGGAACGTGCTTACAATTAGATAAGATCATCTTCCCGCCCAAAGCCGTATTAGCAAAGTTTGCTGCCAGTGCTGTTTCTCTAGCAGTAATCATTTCGCTATTGGCTAGTCCAGTCACGCCTGAGAAGTCTGAATTAATATCAAACCCTTGTTCTGTTTTCTTTGCAGCGGCGTTGGTACCTTCTCTTGGATCAAACTTAAATAGTGTCCATCCTTTTTCTGCAGCATCATATACTGCTTCTGTAATCACTAAGTTAGGACCAGGGTGTTCAGTATTCATTGGCAGAGTATATGTGTGAGCACTATTAGCTCCCCCACCAGACTCATCAGCACCAGCCGGCTTGTTTAATGTTATTGATACATCATTTTTATAATGAGGACCAACATAAGACCACCCTGTCTTAATCTCAAAGTCAAGGGGTATAATTAAACTATAAGTTGCATGACTAGCATCAGCATGTAGGCCTGAAGGTTTATGCCACTTCTTTATTTGACCACCTAGAACTGTAATATTACAACCCAGCGCTGTTGCTACATCGCCTTTAATTAGATTAATATCCGAGTCACTCAATGTCCAATTTTCTACCATTCTAGGTACATCTGCTGGACCCCAGCTAGAATAAGTTCTACCAGTAGTATTGTTTGCCGATACTATGCCTTTGAAGTGAGCGACTGCACTATCGCTAATTGTGTTAGCAACTAACTTAACTTCCGTATCTTTAGTGACCTCATCTATGGTTTTATTTCTTAAAGCCTCGAAAGAACCAGTAGATGGGTAAACAACATTGCTCACGATTGCGCGCTCCCGTTTCTAGTTCCCGTAGCACTCCATGTGGTGCTATTACTATTTTGCTTAATGTAATATCCGGCTGCTCCGGCACTGCCACTAGTTCCTGCTTGTCCTGCGGCACCAAGTGCACCACCAGCTCCAGCTCTGTGACCACCATTTCCAGCTGCAGGTATGCTGCCGCCTGGATCACCAGGTTGATATCCAGCTCCACCACCACCAGTTCCACCTGGACTAGTATATGGGTTGCCTGGGTTAGGACCATTCTTTTCTCCTGGGGGAGGGCCTGGAGGGTTAGTTCCACCAGACGGTGATCCTCCACCGCCGCCTCCACCACCACCGGAGATCGTTCCGTTATTTTGAATTGTTACTGGATATTGGATATTGATAGCTGAACCACCAGCTTGACCGGCTCCGTTTGGACTTGTTCCTCCATCGCCACCCTTACCAGCGATATGTCCATTATTAATAATAGTAATCTCACTACCAGCAGGCCATGGGCCGTTGCCAGTATCGATGGCATAACCAGAGGGAGAAGTATGTCCTAAATTAATACCAGGATTAACAGTTACAGTTACATCAATAGGAACAAGACCGTCCCACGTCTGCGAACCATTCCCAGTCGTTTTTGCATAACTTTCTATTTCATGGCCAGAGGTTGAACTACTTGATAGAGTGTAAGACAACTCGAAGGTACCACCTGCTAACCATACTGCACTATTAATTGACATCTTTTTTCCTCATATAAATCATCATATTACATTGTTTGACTTCAAAAGTCAACAACTAATTATCCAAAAGCTCTTTGTATTTGACCCAACAATATTCTACCAGCTCCAACAACATAATAAGGAATAATATCAGTTGCCCCGCCGGCCGTTGATAAAGTATGACCAGCACTGGCTGGCGTTTCAAAATCTGTTCCTAAACTAAGCGTTCTACTACCAGATCCATCTTGTTTCAAAAATATCAAACCGCTTGTACCAGGTACTTCTGTTGTTGGATTATTAAGTGTAATGTTTCCTGTAAGTGTTAGATGAAAATGTGTAGACGTTGTAAAGTTCAACGTTTGACCACCCGTAGCAGTCGCGTTTGTAAAAATAACACTGTTAGCATGAGTTATCCCAGTAATGGCACCAGTCATTGCACCACCAGCTTTTGGTAATGCCGCTCCAGCAGTTACAGCTGTTGCTGCTATGTAAGCGTTTGTATTAGCCAATGCAGCTTTACTTCGGACATCAGCTTCTGTATAGGAAGAACTGTTGAGTTTTGTAGCAATGAAAGTATTTGTATTGGCTAGAGACGCTCGCTCAGTTGCCGCAGTTGCTGCAATGTATGAGTTCGTGTTAGCTAGAGACGCTCGCTCAGTTGCTGCGGTTGCTGCAATGTATGAGTTTGTGTTACCTAGGTTAGTAGCTTGTTTTGCTTCTTGTGTATCAAGAGCTGTTTGTGTATTTGTATTCAATAACCTAATTGCAGTGTTGGTAGCTAACAAGTTAGTATTTAATTGAGCAATTGCTAGGTTAGTATTAGCTAACTGTACATCAGTTGACATTGATGCAATGTAGGCATTGGTGTTTGCTAACGCTGCAAGATGATCCGCTTGGCTTGCTTTCGTAGCAATGTAGGTGTTTGTGTTGGCTAACGCTGCTCGTTCTACAGCTATTGTTTGTTTAAGAGCTAGGTTGGTTGTATTAGCATAACGCGTATCTAATAGTTGACCTTTGTACATAACATTGGCGCCATCAAAATGAACATTAGCGCCAGTGAAATGAACATTGGAAGTAAGCGTTTGACGAGAATCATCTGATGCAGATCCCCACAACAAATAACCATTTGCTGCTGGTATAACCAAATCTCTGTTTGACGCACCAATCTGTTCTGCATGTGTTGCAGCTTTTAGTTTTATACCGTGAGCGTTATTCGTCTCACAAAAGAATTTAATATATGCAGGAGAACCTGTATTTGTATACAGATCAATTACACCTCCTTGGACTTGATGCCCAGCTCCAGTGAAATTAACATTCGACGATACTAGAAGTGAGCCACCTAAGATGTTGGTGTTTGTCGATACAACATTAGCAAACGTACCAACAACATTTGTGTTAGCATTAATTGATAAAGGCCCAGCAACACGTTGCCTAATTGTGTTTGTTTGCAACGCAACGTTAGCAGACACTGTATTAGCATATAGCGAGGATTCATTAACGGCAAACTGATTGATACGCGCATATGATTCGTTAGCGCCCGTCAGCCAGGTTCCAAATGTATCCGATAATGCTATTGTACTAAGTTTTGCCATTTCGTTTTCCTATTATGCCATAGATTTCTGGATCATGCCTAACAGAACTCTGTCTGTAGCGATTACATAATATGGGATAAGATCAGTTGCACCTGCAGCTGTTGACAAGGTGTATCCTGCACCCTGTACCGATTCATAATCTGTTCCTATTGATAGTGTTCTACTCCCTGTTCCATCTTGTTTAAGAGCTATTATACCAAATTGCCCAACACTTTCTGTTGACGGATTTGCTAATACTAAGTTACCGTTCAATGTTAAAAAGAAGTTATTATATGTGTCATAGTCTAAGACCACAGATCCAGAAGTTGTTGATGAAAATTGATTAAAGATACATGCTCCAGTAAATGTAGAGATTCCACTGACATTTAGACTAGACAGTGTACCCAATGAAGTTATGTTTGGCTGTGCAGCTACTGCGACAGTACCGTGAACACTACCAACATATATATTTCCCCAACCGTTACCAGAAGCGCCTAGATCATAAGTAGCATCTGCTGATGGGACTATATTTGCACTATAAGCCACTCGGTTATTTTTAATAGATTGTTTAAGACCATTTACAGTATAGGTATCTACTTGGTTAGTTGATCCAACTATTCTATCATTGTTACTACCAAACTGTAAACCATAGCTACCATCTACTCTCATATTGCCCGACTGAACATGAAACTCAGTGGAAGGATATGTACCTGTGGTCATTACACCAACGCCATTAGACCCTACAACTAAACGTCGCTGACGGCCTGATGTGTTTGCAGCTACAACTAATGTATTAGCTGACAGCTGACCAATCCAAGTATTTGCACCAAACTGTGCTTTATAATTTGTATTGACCTTAATTCCAGTGTTGCTGACCTCTACGGGTTCAACCATTGACCCTTTGCTCATTACACCAAATAGTAATTTACCATCTTCAAGATTGGCGCTGTGATCTATAATCTGGCCAGTAATCTTAGCATAATCTTTCCTAGCCTTGGCGTTATCAATACCCTTAAAAAGAATTTGTCCCAATCTATCATCTGCTGCAGCAGCAGCTGGTTTACGAAATAGTGTTAGGATTGGACCTGCAGCAGTAGAATCGCTTGTCGTTTCTATGTGAACTATTGTATCCGTATTGGCTGATTGCAATGATAATGCAGCAGTAGTATTTGTATTAGAAAATGATATACCAGTATTTGTAACAGCAAATCTATCCAACCCATTAATTTGAAATTTGTAAGAATCAAAATCAAACCGACCCATTCCTCGAGTGTCTGCTGCCCGGTCTTTATACCCTGTAAAGTAAGCATTGTTTGAATTCAACCAACCAATCTCTAAACCATCACCAGAGGTGAAAGCTGAAGACCCTTTGATGCGAACTACGTTGTTTGCTGTAAACTGGCCTTGGACGTTAGCATAGCCACGTACAATCACTGCAACATTAGCTTGTACAGTGTTAGCAGTAATCTTGGATACATCTTCCTGCTGAGACAACATATTCCATTTTTGAATCATCCGGTTCGTACGAATTCTCCAAGTATCGAATGTTGTGTCTAATGCTACATTTGCAATTGCTGCCATTTACTTACTCCTAGCCACTATAGCTTGTGTCAAACCTGCGACCATATCTTTTAGTTCCGACATATCTTTCTTCAAACTATTTATTTCATCTACTGCAGACATCATCTTTTGTTTCTGTGCTCGTTCTACTTTATGTCGCTGATAGGCCTCTTTGTCTGTATTCACTATCGCTTTAGAATACGTATCACGTGTTAGTCCTTTATTTTCTGTCTCTACTTTAACACCAGGCTGTAGTGATTGAGAAGTCATTGTTTAGTCCACCGCTATCGCTCTAAAATTTTTGATGCGAGGGGGGTATGCATCATTGCTACCAAACATACAAATTTTAATGGCAAATGATGTAAACGTATCATATCGTGAACCATCTTCGCCTGTGTATGTTACTGGATCATCTGATCTAAACTCATATTCTTTGAACTGATCAACCTTCTCTGTTGTCGTTACAGTATTCCTTTGTGTCATTCTTTGATAAGATATATCATCAAACGCCGTTGGATCATCTCTGTGTTTTGCCTTAAAATAGACAGCGACGCCAGCCGATGTATGAACAAAGGCGTCCATAATAACTCTGATATTTGATGCCTCCATCTCTGCATCAAGATTTACTCGACGAGTAATATATCTCGCTTCTAAGTTGCCTCCACTAGCACTTGTTTCGCCCTGTATCGTAGCTGTAGCAACATTAGAAGTTGTATTGCCCCCGGTTACAGAAATTGTTGGAGTAGTAAGATACCCTGTACCCCCTTCTGTGAAGTACATTCTTTCTATACTATTAGAAGAAGCGTTGTTTACTACAGCTACGGCTACGGCCTGCGTTCCTCCGGAAACGTCTGGTGCACTAACAGCTAGCGTTGGTACTGCATTATATTTGTCACCGAAAGCAGTGATCTGAATATCTGTGTTTGCTAAAGAAGCATTGTTCATTTTATTTTTAACAATCATTCCAGCTATTTTTGGAACAATGTCTAGTACAGGTGATACTCTATCATCGTTTGTACGCATTGTTGTTCTAACTGTGAACGAACCGTTGGCATTAAGTAGTCTTGTTCCAGTTAGATAGTTGTCAACGTTGGGAACAATATCGCTAAATGATCCTTCAATGGTATTAGAAGACTTTGGTGTTGATTTGAATTGATATGATAAACTTGTAGCAGTTCCTGGAAAAACAATTTCGTTAGTCATTAACCTAACAACTTCAAATTCTTTTTCTGTTACACCAAGCAGACGGTTTTTACCATTTGCATAACGACCTATCTTCTCATTACCAGTTAGTGTTGGTGTTTTAAAAACACTAAAATAATCAGTATTTGTTGTAAACTTACATCTACGAACTTTAAACATTATGTCTTGTTTTTGATCTGGTGTAAACGTACTACCGTTTTGTGACTTAAAAAACGATCCAGCATACGGTTGTTTTTTGACAACAGAATTCCCACCAAATATTTTCTCTCCATGCTGTGCTAAATACAGCCTGACATTATCAGTGTTGCATGTTATAACAATAGCATATTCACCAGGTACTAAATGAACTGGTGATTCAAATGTTACCTTTGTTGGAGCAGCTTCTATATCACCAATAGCGGTGGGGTTTGAAGGAACAGATATGTCAGCAGGAACTAATGTTTTTTCTGAAAACGGTATTACTTCACTTGAGGAAGGGAAGCCGTTGTACACCATTCTGATCTCTACAAACACTGGCAGTATTGCATCTTTTTTTTCAAAGAACAGATCAAGACTTGACATAAAATATCCCTGTGGAAAATTACCCGCATCCACAAAAAATGTTTGCGCTAAAGCATCGCCCCGTTGTAGAGTGGACGACTCTATATTCCTTCTATCAGATGCCATTAATTTACTCCCTTCAATTCACCCATTACTTTTTTAATGTTGCTAGTAATCAAAGCTGTACCAGCAAGTAATGTTGTTATACCCCAGATTGTCCATCCAACAGAAGGCTTTGTTTTTAAGTTATGAAGATAATGGAAACCAGAATCATTGACTCCAACTAATGGTAATTCGCTAACCCCTTTAGGTCGAGTTTCATTATCAATCTGCCATGCCATTGATGGAGGAACAAAAGCAATACCGGTACCAGCTTCTCCTGGCTCTTGGTAGTCTCTTCTCTTTTGGAGATATCTACCTAACCAGCCACAAACGCCCATGCCAAGTTTCATGGTTAGACCGCCTGCCCAGTTCTTTTTATGTTTCTCTGATCCCATTAAAGCTGCCATATGTTCAGCCCACGGCCTTGCAATATGATATATGTATTTCTGTGTTATTCTTGCCTGTAGTGCAAATCTTTTTTCTTCATCCTTTATCCAAAATAAAACACTAGGACCTCTACCATACATTAACTCGATAATTGTCTTAGCCCAAGCCCAGTAACCGATCATAACATCCGGTCTGGTGTTCTTCATCATCTCACCAAAATCTTGATCCCAAGAATTTAAGTCTGCATCTAACCAACCAAGTTTAAACAGATGTTGGCAAATAATAGATCCACCGCCATCGCCTCCGTCATTACAGCCCGGCTCGCTTGAGTTGTTATTGCCGGAGCAACCACAACCGCCACCGCCGTCTCCTTGATCATCCCAATGGGACCATTGTGGAGCAGGTGGAGGATCGGCTCTGAATGAAGTAGAGCTAGCAATAACAGTTTCTTCTGTGGCGTGTTCTTTTGTTACGCGTGCTTCAGAAAATGATTTTCTTTTAATTCTTGGCACCCTCGTTGTTAACATTGTTGTTTCTTTTGTTAACTTCAATCCAGCTGAAACAAACGTTGATTCGGCATATGTAGTTGCTACATCTTTACGAGCGTGTGAATCATCTATAACCATAAAGATTCTTTCACCGGTCTTAAATTGCAAGTGTTCAAATTCAGGCAAAGGATCTGCTGAAGAAGGAATAGAAAATGCAATATCAGCTGTACCAGTGTTAGATGATTTAAGAAGTTTATCAGCATCGGTTGGATTATCTTTCCATCCGTTGCTATATGAATCATCCCAAGGCTGACAAAATCCTCTTACAAGTTTTTGATCAAAGAAAGGAAAAAGCCTAGAGTTAGGTTTTAGTCCATCTACTTTTGCACGAATTACTTGAGGCCGTACATAAGGCTGTATGTTTACATCAACAACTCGCTCACCCAAGTTAACGGTTTCTCTTTCAGGTACAAGAGCGTTCGGTATGAAACCTTCACGTGATTGATTTCTAGTAGTGGTAAAGGTCTCTCTTTTTACAGTCTCGTTGGTAACATTTGTGCCACCACCCACACGAGTCTCTCTTGTCCGTGCAACATTATCGGTACTAGTTAGTTCCGTACCTTGCCAATTAGTTTCCCATGCACCCCAGTTCGTAGACAGTTTATCATTATGAGGTTTAGCGAGAGCTTCCCAAGCATCTGCATCTCCTTCAATATTGGCCTGGATATCTGGCTTAGTAAAGACATCAGGGGTGTCATCTCGTTCCGGAGTTAACTTCATAACACCTACCCATGATAGAGTGTTAAATGGATTAACTGGTATTGAACGAGTCGCTAACGATTGATCTATTACTTCTTCCTCAGTATATTGACAAGTTAAAATCTCACCAGTTTGCGTTGTTCTTGCAGCAGCACCTGTATCTGAAGAATAATAGGTCAATTGACCTCTACCAACTTCTCCAGGTGGCCGTAACTCATTCTTCGATGCATCGACTGCAGCAAAGTAATCTTCGTTACGCACATCTCCAACACCATGTCCCTTAAATGCATCAACAACGATACCATTCTTAAATCTTTCGAGGCCGGCATTGTCTGTAATAACTAAATCTGATGCATCTTTTTCTAGTAAATTTAGAGAAGTATAGTATTCTAAATTATCGACACGCTTTGCAATTGCACCAATATCCCGCATTGTGAACCTACGGTTATCGGTCTTACGAACTCTAATATCTTTCGTTGAGAACGTGTATGGAGGTAGCTCAAGAGTCCACATTGTCATGGCATCTGTAACATCTTTAGGTGCACGTGGAATCTCTGCAGAGACTCCTTTAACTAATTTGAATCCTTGTTTATCAGTCAGCACTATTTTATCAACACGACCAATATAGTATGAGTAGTCTAACGTCATTGAAGTTGTAGGAGTAATCAATTGTGCGTTTTCAACTGTGAATGTATCATCATTAGTTGAGGTATCTTGACGGCGAGGCCTAAAGTCTATCGTGTCTCTCAAATTCATTCTGTTGCCAGTAGTTGGGCTTTCAAAATCTGGAATGTTTTTATATAACGTAGAAGCACCACCTCCACTATATGAATCAACAGAGAAGTATCCCTCACCACTATGCGTATAGCGATCAAACACTACAAGTATTCGTCCTTTAGGTCCAGAATAACCTGGCTTGAGAACAATTCGTCCATGATCGTAGAAGTTGTCTCGTTGTCCTGTATCTAATCGATATCTTACTGTAATGTCTTTTGCAGTAGTCATATCAGCCGTTAAAACATCTTGCGACGGGTTACCAGAATCATAAACAGCAACTAATGATACTATGTCACTGTGTTGTAATGAATCAAAACTACCGTTTATTTTATTTGGTGCAGCAATTGCTACTTGACCAGATGCAGATGTTCCAAGTGCGTGTGTTGTATTAGCTGATACTTTAGATTTTGTTTTTGGAGCAGCAGAAGACACATCAATACTTGCAATGACTGTGCCGGTAAAGTTGTATGCAACATTGGCTGTTAACGAAGCTGTACCAACTGCATCTGCTGCAGGAGTAGGAACATTAACAACTCGACTGTTTGTTGTGAAGTCTAAGACAAAATTGTTTCCAGCAATAAACCCACCAGAACTATTTGCTGGCAATGTACCGCTATCTGTAATTACAACAATGTAGTTATCTTTTACTAATGAGTCTGAAACATCAGAAGAACCAGTACCAACAAATCTTTCAGTAGCAGCTGAGGTTGATATTGAACCCACACCGCTAGTAAACGATACCCCAGTAAACACTTTCTGGTAACGATAAGAAGTATCGTCAAGACCGTTAGAGTCTTTAACAGTCTTAATGGCTTGCTCTGGTAATTGCATTACAGCGCTATTGTTTTCTGTTTCAAACAAAATTGTATTGCCTGAAGTAGCGGCGCCAGCATGACCAACCAACGCAACATTAGCTGATCCAGTAAACTTCGATGGTGAACTTGTACTATCAACAGCAGTAATTGATCGGATCTGCTTAGCGTTCATTTTAATTTCATATGTTGTACTGCCTGTTGGCGTAGTAGATAATGTGTTTGCAGTTACAATTTGTCTAGTAGATCCAATATAATCTTTAACAATTACAGTATCAATATTTGTTCCTGTTGTTACTTTTACAGTTGCTCCGTTGAATATATCATCAACTTGAGGTACACTTGTATTGTTAGCTAGGTTAAGAGTAGTTGTAGCTAGAGGTACACTAGCAATTGCAGTGCCAGTAATTGTATTACTAGCTCTAATATTATACAAGTACGCTTTATATGCACGACCGCTATGTCCTTGACCAACAGTTCCATTATCTCGAATATATCTAATACGAGCTGAACCAAGCATCGTGCTTTGATAAAGCGAACCAGAAGCAATACTTACATTGGCTTGTGGGACATAGTGTAGATATACAGTTTCATTGGTCGTTGTATTAAAAAAGCCTTGTAATGAATCGACTTTAATATAATTACCCATCTGTGAGTAAAGCGATGCGTTATTAATGTTAATAAAATCTCGAGCTCGAGGCGCAACAATACCTGTTTGCGATGCGAACTCAATCTCGTGCCCATTGACATAAGCCTTACCAGATCCAATCTCTGCAACCCAGAATGCCGGATCATAGATTGTAATTTGATCTCCTGACGCTGGTGTATTTGTCCAATTGCTATCAACCGTCACTGTTTTTGACGATCCAGTATAGTCGGTTATAGTTCGAACATTGCCTTGAGCATCGCCAGACAAAGCAATGATCTCCATGCCGTTATAGAAGTCATCGTTTGCAACAGCGTTGCTTGTTAGTCTTACAGTATTTGTAGTAGCACCGGTAATTGGACCAGAGTTTTTATTATTTTGTTCAGCCTTGTTAAGCGTAAATGCATTTACAACATAGTTACCAGACTCATCAAAAGTTCGACGGGCTAATGTTTTTTCTATATCACTGTATACAGGATACTTTGTAGCTTTTTGTAGCTGACCATTCTTTAGCCTGGCCAACTCAATAAAGTTATTAGATGCATTATTAGATCCAGCCTTCAGGGTGTTTGTTTTCAAAGCCAAGGATATCTTCCACCTATCCGCACCAGGAGCTGCATAGTTGTATGCGCCTTGTGCAGGATCTAACAACGTAGTATCAATAGTAGATGTAACAGTGCTTTCCGTAATACTAAGACCTATGACTGCTGTAGGTTTGTCACTATACTTTCCTACTATAATTGATTCGGCATTAAAATTAACAAACGCTCCTCTTGTATAAAAGATGCCTTCATCAACACCTAGTATACAAGTATTACCAAATGGCGTCCCTGTCGAAGCAATTGTAGTATTGGGGAACTTAGACGTTGGCCAAGCAACACCGTTGTTAGCGGTAACAATAATTGTTTCGCCTGGAAAGAATCGACGCCTTTTACTATAAACTTTATATTCTGTTGTAGTATCAGGCAATACTCCTAAAGCTGAATCAAAATGAACTCGTCTTGCAGATCCTTCATAGTCAACAATTTTTCTTGATTGCCCAGCGCCGGTACCTGTAATAAACGTAATGGCCATGTTGTTATAGGCATCATTTGAAGCAGATGTTGGGCTTTGTTGTAAACCAGTTCCAAGCGTTACAGATGTTAAGTTTGAAGAAGCTGAACTTAGAATGCCTTGAGCTTCTACATCATCACCAGTCTGAATTTTAGTAATTAGAGTAGGTGGATCGGTATCGACAGCACCAATTGTTTGTACTACTCGAGCCTCTGCGTTTGATGTCAAACCTCTAATGGTCGTATTTGCAAATGCTGATACTGAGGCAACACCAGGTAAGGTGTTAGCTAACTTGAGAAAATGTGAATCGTAGTCGAGCGTTAGCTCACCACCTTTTACGTGGCTGCCTTCTTCAAAAACATGGTTACCAAATCGCTCAATTTGATTCTGCAGAATAGTCTGCATTTGTGTAAGCTCTCGAGCTTGCACGGCTTGACCCGGCTTAAATAGAACGCGATGAAAATTCTTCGATTCATCAAAATCGTCATAATACGGATCAACATTAAAATTGGTTGCTGTATTAGCCATTCCTTAACACCCTTTGCTAATGTTGATTTATAATTAAAATTTCACTACGACTTTAATATCCTCTGTTTGATCGGTCGACCTTTGGATCGGCCCTCGATTCTCAACATAGATCACATCACCTGAGTATGGTTTTAAACCACCAGTGTTTGCGACCGCTCCCACAACAGAGGTGATAGAACTTGCTGCCCCTCGAATTGTTTCTGAGTTAGTAAAGCCGCCGTTACTTGCACCATCAACATTGGTTATGCTTAGGGTACCTAACGTATTGGCTGCATTGGTGTTTGCAAATGATACCACCCTTGCTTTAGCACCACTAGTGTCGCCAGTGACAAGTTCGTCTTTGGACCACTTTCCTGATCCACTAACAGAGGTTAAAGTAAGTCGTGTGGTTTGATCATATACGCTTGCTTCAGCAGCATCACCATCGACCTCCATAGGATCTTTGATAATACCAAACACTCTAAAGTCTTGATCAATTGGATGTGTGTCACTCTCCGTACCAGTAAGCTGTACATTAAGCATAACATTGTAGCCCATAAGCTCAGTTACAGCATTTGATCCATGACCACCAGGAGGTGCAAGGATTGCTGTTGCTGTTGCTCCCGTACCGTGAGACGCATTAGCACTAAGTACGACATTGGCTGATGCGAAATGCGCACCTGCGCTAACAACACCAATCTTATTAACAGTATTACCAGTTGCTGCAAAGTTTGCTGCGTAAACAGTATTTGCATAAGCTGATGCAGCAGTAGGTGACCCTTTAGGTCCTCTACTACCTTTAATTGTAACAGTAGGTCCAATACTATAATTGGATGTGCCGTCTGGCAGCGTACCAAAGTTAGTTGTAGTTTTAACTGTACGGCTTGAACCAGTATAAGCTAGAATCTCTCTAACCTGACCAGAACCAGTACCGCCAGTAATATAGATAGAACTACCTGTGTACATTCCATCGACTGTGCCTGCTGAAGCCGCAAGAGCCATTGTGTTAGCATTCGTTACTGATGCCATGTTTCCTAGTGCACCAAGGTATAGTGAACCGTTTGCCGATACTTCGATATGGTCAATAGAGCTGTTAGACGCAGCAGCTTGAACCGTACTATCAGTAGCGACAGGAATATAAGAAGTTGTTAAGAACTTCAAGATATCAGCAGTAGAAATACTGTACATATATTTCCAATGATATCCATCTGACGTTGCCAATAAACTGGAAGAAGTGCCGGTAGGCTCTACAGTACTATTAGCAGACGCCACGGTGCTGTTGGCCTTAGCATTGCCAATACATTTGTACACCCGATAATCATCAGTCATAACAAAGTAAGTATTCGAAGCCAGAGTTGTACTGGTATGATTGTAGTTCGAATAGAAGTTATTATTCGACCAGTTGTTTCTGGGAATAGCGTAAGTCACATCAGAAGTTGTGATCTTCTTTGCAGCTATCATTGTGTTCCAAATGTCGTATTCAGTCGACTGAACACTGTCTGTTGGAGCGGGTGGGTTATTGTCATCTGCCCATTGGGTTGATCGCCCAATGAAAAAATACATACGAGACTCATCAGCTTCTGAGAAAGCCTCGTAAAATTGTTCCGCATTATGATTGCGAAAATTGGATGTAACTATACCGGCCATAATTCCTTTTCCTTCCTTAGCGTCTAATAAGGGAATTTTCTTTCTTCACACTTATTTATAAAACTTTTAAGCTCCTTTTTATGGAGTGTTGACAATTGTCATCGTATTTGCTAGATATACGGCACCGTTTGTCAATGGTGTGCCGAGGTATCCAGTGGTTATTGTAATTAAGTTATTGGAGAATACGCGCTCAACCGTATGTTGACTATTAGCAACATAGCTGTTAACATGATACTTGAATGGATCTGCAATCTTGATAATGTCACCATTAGCAACCTTACGTGGTTGATTACCGGTCCAATTCCATGTTGTGACCTCACCTGTAAGTGCTTGGTTGGTTCCAAGAGAGTTAATTGTTGTGATCTCATATGCGCTAATGTTAAGATGATCGTAATCATCAATAGTGGTTGTTGTAGTAATATCAACATTACCAGCCAATCTGTGCCAGATTGTACCGCTAGTTGTAATTGAAAGCGGTATTGTATTAGCAGCAGTAGGCTGATATTTAAGCCGCAATTCGCTCTCTGCTGTTGGTACAGTAGTTGCTCCAAGGTAGTCGACTGGTTGAATATCGACTGATACACCTCTGAGGAATGGTCCGTATCTGAATGGTTGGAATAATGTGAACCGGGCTTCGACCTCGCCAAGACCACGACCTGTGGTTGCAGGCGTTGTGAGGAACCGTACCTTTGGTGTATAGTAATCTGCTGAATGCATTGTGTTTGCAGAAAGTAGATACTCGATAAGCTCTTGACCTGTAGGTGTATTTGCTGATTGATATACATTCTGGGTTTCGACAGAGTCTGTAATGTATTGTGGATAGAACCTAGCCATAACATTTGAAGATTCAATTCTAACATTAGTTGCCAGAACCTGTATATCTGACGTATCTGGTACAACAGTAGTTTGATAAGAGAACTTGTATCCAGCAACTTCTGCAGTAGGTACAACAGTTGAAACAACACCGCTCGTCTCAGCAAAGCTAAGTGCTGATGGCGCGATATCAATTTGTTCTGGAATGAATGCTTCGACTGTTGGTTGTACTGTATAAGCATTTTGTACAATAATTTTTGGTACAGCTGTAAACGGTACAGTAACAACAGGCGTGTTTGCAAAGTATGGATGGTAGTTAATCTCTGTTGCAAAGACGACAGCATCATTAACATACTGCTGCTCAGATACTGATACAACTTCAGGAACACTAATAATAGCAGACTCTGATTCTATCTTTAGATTCGTTGCAGCAAAGACATCATTATTAGCCCAACTAGTAGGTGATGTGGTATCAATTTCAGGTGTGATATCATAAAAACCAAATAGCTTTGTACCAGCAGGATGAACAACTGCTTTAGCTACTTCTTTATATGCATTAACAAATTGTTTTGAACGAACTACATAACTATACTCTTGATAGAAAAGGTTGTCTTGAAGTTTATTGTTCCAAGACAAGAAACCTCTTGTTCCATCATAGAACCCTGGCTTAGTAACAATACCAGTTACAGTAGGAAAGCCTCTAGCGTTTGTTCCTGAGAAGCCATCAGATATGTTGAGAATGTCGGCCGCACTAAACTTATCGTAACCAGACCCTTGCTGATTAACATTAACTGTTTTAATTGCTCCTGGTAGATTTGCAGCCGTGACTAAAGCGTTTTGACCTTTGAATCCTCCATTAGGGTCTGCAAGATCCAATTCTGCAATCTCTTCATCTCTTATAGTAATTACTGGCATAGAAGTATAACCGACACCAACATCTGTTGTTGTGATGCCTGAAATAGATCCAACTGTCTCTGTAGCAAATTGTAGAGAGCCTCCTAGTGTAGAGAAACAGTTACTAACAGCTAAGTTAGCTTCTATGAATACGCCAGGGTTAGCATTTGATTGTTTAGCACCAAAAGCTAATCCAATTGTGGGACTAATTGCATCTCCTGTTTGCCGCCCATCAATACGAGTATTTGCTACTTGTAAAACTTTTGTAGTAGCAAAAGTAATTGACTCGGTATTACTAATACCATCAACAGTAAACCCACCACCTATACCTGTTCCCCCAGATATTGAAATTGCTAGCTTGCTCAACCTATAACCTGCACCAAGACCTTTTAGACTAAAAGTAATTGCAGATGCATCATCTGTTGATGAAATAGTACCGTTGGCTCCTACACCAGATCCAAGCCCTGTAATGTTTACAACATCGCCTATAGCATGGCCAGACCCTCCTACTGTTATTGAAGAAATGCCTGTTGCTGGACCAGTGGCACTAAACACTGTACCGTTAATTGTATTACCGGTGTTGCGAACCCGCTCACCGTCTTGGAATGTTCCTGTAACACTAGAGATGTATAATTCATCAACTATAACACCTAGCTCAGAAACGGTCTCAACTCTATCTACCTTAGCAGTCGCTCCGCTTGTTATTCCTCTAACAATCTCACCCCCAAGATCACTAATCACTCCAAGAGAAGGTGCTGATAATCGTATGCTAGTTTCTTCAACCCACCTACCATCTGATGCACGAAGCATGTCAATGCCAGGATAATAAAAAGAGATATCTTCGTCATATAACAAACGAAACAATAGCTCATAAGCGCGCTCTGTTCCCTTGGCTCTATATAAATCTCTAATATGTTTAAGCAGTTCTCTTTTATTAGCTGCTATCGTTCTAGGTATTTGATCTGCAACTTCGGACTGGAAGTATTGTATAAATTGATCTAAGGTGTTGTCTACATCTCTATAATTTAGTAGATTCTGAGAACGCTCTGTGACTTCACCATCACGCTCCATCCATTCATAGTATGCTTTTAAGAAAGCAACGAGCTTTGGACCTTCGTCTCGTACGAAGTCCGGAAACTGCTGCTCTATAAGCAGAGATGTTTTTTCCCATGTAGACATTAGTATGTTACCGTGTTAACGCCTGTCTCTGTTACTTGTGTCGTCTGTCCAGCAGTGCTTGTAACCGTATCAACCCTAGCATCAGTAGAGCCAGTAGCATGATTAATTATTACAATAGAAGCGTCAGCTATTAATGGAATTAGGTTTCGAACTGTGAATATATCATAATCAGAAGCCTTGGCATTTAATTTAATCTCATTCCCGGCTGCATAAGTTATTTGTTTGTGATTAATTACTACCTCACCTGTAGTATAATTAACAGTTCCTGCTAAACGATCGGAGTAAATCTTTTGGGCATCAGCACTAAGATAATATAGCCTCAAGTTACCATTACCATCATCATCTATATAATGGTTAGCAATATTAGCATATGTAAACATACCAGATGTTATTGCACCCATGTGCCCCGCATGTGGATTGGATATAGGATTATTAAAGTTAATCTTATATGTTGTTTTAGAATCAGTTTGTGGTTGAAATCTTTTCTGCATTGATATATCAATACCGACAGACACAACAGCAAAGTCATCTATGTTTTTAACAAGAGTACTTAGATCGTGACGGTAGACGTTGTCACCAAAGTTCCCTAGATTAGCACTTTCATAATTAACAATCTTAGATGTAATTGCCGATGCAAAGTCACCAGCCGTCTGCGTAGTCTTAGTAAAATCTACACGAGCTGTTACAGTTGGTACAACATAAAGATACATTGGGTCAACAAACTCTGGATCAATAGACATCACATTTCTTTTTTCAAGAAACTTAACTAAGTTATTCTTCCTCTGGGATGATAGTGTTGTTCCTATTTTTGGCTTTGCACTAACATACACCTTACCATAAACAGGAGGAGTATTCTCTTCACCGCCCCAAACTCTAATTGTCTGCAAGTCCGGATTGTCGTTAAGAACTATTCGCTTGTAGTCATCAGCTGTCACAGCTCTATTCTGTGTGGCATAATACTTAGGAGCATTGTACTTAACACTGGCAACACTTTCTTGGTTTGCTCCCCCTGCACTGTTTGCTGATGTCGATACTGTATACGTACTATATCCACTAATAGCATCCGGACCTGTAAATACTAAAGCTCCATTTGTGTCTGTACCATTAGCGATTCTATATTCAATCTGTACAATATTACCATCCTTTAATTGGGTTCCTAGTACACCATCCCCAAACATAACTTCATACTTACCATCATCTACTTCTTGAACAAAGTATATGTCGCTTGTTGAATCAACTTCGACAAGATCATTAGCTTTACTAAACACTGTAAGGTGAGTATTACTAGCACTCGCTTGAACCTTAATGTTAAAACTACTTGTATCAGCATTACGGTTAGGTATAATATACCTTGCTGGATCGCTACTGTCAACAGTAAATCTATGTGTTAATGGAAACCCTTCTGTTATCTCGACATTAGCAGTATAGCTTGCAGCACTATTACAAACATATGATTGTGTAGTAACAAATGTAAACACTCTACCATTAATAGTACTATTGAATTGTGTATTCTTTGGTATTGTTATACTAGGAGGACTATCTCCTGGACTAAATGCAACATTAAGATGCGCTGTACTTCCTTTAATACTAGTAGGAGTATACCCAATCATCTTCGCTCTACTGACAACATTGTTACGAAGTATAGCGCTATCGAGATACATCTCGTTTGCTACTTGGTTAAGATATACGGCATTGTAGTATGTATTATAGGAGAGCAGATCCAGCAACACAGCCATTGAACTAGTCTCAAAATCATAGTCCTGGAAGTCAACCTGACTCTTTAGATAAGATTTTAGATTAGTTTTAATATCATCAAAGTTAGTTCCTGTGATATTTAATTGAGTGTTAGCTGCCATTTACCTTGTCCTATCGATCAAAATGTCTAGCTCGACTGGTTCTCTGATATTGTTTATAGAGAATACTATCTTTACAAACAAACTGTTTTGATCATTGTCCATGTCGACTATTAGGTTGTCTAAGTTTGCGCGCGGTTCCCAGTTAGCTATTGCTTGCTTTATACCATTGAATACTTTTATCTGTGTCATGTTATCTGCATTCTCAAATAACAATGCACTTACGTTTCCTCCGAACCCTGGGTTGTAAGGACGCTCATAAAAGTTAGTCATAATTAAATTACGCACTGCTCGCTTAACAGCATCACGGTTCTTTAACACACTGACAGCACCTGTTATCGGATGTTTATTAAACGTCAGGTTTAGATCGCTGAATGTTAGTTGTTTTTGTAATGCCATCTACTAGCTTCCCATTTGCTATATTTAGCTATTCTTTACAGAAGGAACGTATATAGAATTCTTCTGCGCTTGTATTTCCCCACGGATATTCTTACACATCTTACTGATCTCACTCAGAGCCTTTCTAGCTCTTGTTCCCGCAGCCTTGTTCCCCGTAGTTAAAAATTTTTCATAATCATCTTTGAATTGCTCCACAAGCGCGAAAAAAATTTCATTATCCATTTCCATTTTTCTTCTCCCAAATTAACTTTTCGACTGTTCCTGATAGTTACCGTCTTCTTCTTTAGGATTCCAATTCCATACTTTATTCTCCTGATCCCATACCGGCCTAGGTTTACTGAACTGTGCGTCACCTGATGTTACGTAAGCATGCCCAAAGTGCCCGATAGGTTTCCCTATACTTTTGATATGTCCAGTATTATCGTTAAGAACCTTTGGACAGTCTGTCAATGTCCACACTTCTGGTTTAGAGTATCCCGGAACAAACTCAATAGGTTTATATGTTTTGCCCAGACCAGTTCCACCAGTATACGGTAATACCTTTACTTCCTGAACCTTCTCTAATCTATCTTTAAATTTCTGAACAATCTTTTTCCGTCTTGCATTCGTAGGTTCTGTTTCTAGTTTTCTGAGGTTAGCTCTATACAATGCAGAAAGACTCCGCTTCTTCATATGGACATACTCTGTAAAGAATTTTTCATATTGGATTTGAGTCATGTAGTTCTGAGGACGCCAATATGTTATTCCTGTATGTCCTAATCTATCTGGTACGAAAATAGATTCGACTTCTAGTCTTGCATTAACCAGCCTTTCCTCACTCTCAATACTTGGCCCCGCTCCATATATCTTAGTGATAGGTGTAGGTGCAGGAGCTTGCGGAACGACTTCTACTTCTGGTTTAGGGTTCGCAGATTCCTTTTCTGTCTTAATAGGTGTACTGTCATCTCCTGCAGGAGTCTTAGCTGGAACGACTTCTTCCTCTTTCTTCTTGTCTACTGGGTCTTTTGGTTTTATAGAATCTTCAGTAGGTTGTTCAGCAGTGATACCTTTCTTTACTGTATCGTATATTGGTATTCCTGTTCCCGGATCTACATCGCCAGTGTCAACTAAATCTACATTGGGGCATTCAGTACAGAAGTCCATAGTAGCAAATTTATCGTTGACATCTGATATTACTTGCTCTATATTGACACCAGGGGTATTAACACTCCCCCACTTACTCCGAATCTCATCCAACTTCGTTGCGGCCTCAGCCTGTAACTCTGCGACGCGCGCTGGATTAATTTCAGCGGCGGCAGCTTTTAATTTCGCGGCTGCCTCTTCCGCAGCAGTCTGCAGGTTCGGCAGCTGTGCTGATACTTCCGGAATAACAACATCGAGCTTTGCTTTAAGGTCTGCCATAGCGGTATCCATGTCTGCCTTCATCGTCGATATGTTTGCGCCTATTCCTTTGCCAGCTGATGGCACGTCGAGCCCGGCTGAAATTTTTTCATTCAACTTATCTTTTACACTCGTAAAAGCACTTGAAATGTCTTGCAGACCTTGAGATAACCCGCATGTCATTTTATTGAGACCCCCCCGTGGCATATAATAGCTGTTGACTTATTGTTCATAATAGTGTATACTCCTTACCCACTGAACACATTCGATGACCCGGTGGCGACAGACGTGCATGCTGTGATCGCATCGGTTATCCGCCCACACCCTTTCCCGTTAATGAATACAGTTGTTGACCCCGTAGCGATAGGGGCGGCATGTGTTGGGCATGGTGCGCCTGGTAGAAGATGTGCTGTGTTGTTGTCT
>MDSV01041253.1_pt1 | contig 23339 bp, 22 predicted proteins | sample 810851 | NCBI WGS metagenome assembly MDSV01 (sample SAMN05326640, study PRJNA326480) | marine metagenome | isolation source: seawater | place: Atlantic Ocean: North East | collected 2012 | reverse complement strand
GCTAACACTAATTTTGAGAAGTTTCTCAGGACTAGTGTCTACATCTAATGCTTGTAGCCAATCTTCATCAAGTGCATTTTCGCTATCAAACAATACTACTTGACAGCCTTGTAGTTGTGCATTACGCACTAAGTTACCAGAACAGATAAAACTTTTACCAGAACCGGATTCTCCAGCAAATACACTAACCTTACCAAGGGGAACTCCTTTTTGGAAGTCCCCACTTATTAAATAGTTTAAAGTGTAGTTACCAGTTGATATCCAATCTTGAGGGTCATGAAAGCCTGCACTGATTCCAGTGATACTTTTAGTCAGCCCTGTTCTGAACTTGGTTAAGTCAAATGGTTTCTGCATGATGTATCTCCTTACGACCTTTTACGGATCATATTCAAAATGTCATCTGCACTTGGTTTTTCACCACTTGCTTGTTCCTGTACTGGTGCAGGTGCAGGTGTTTCAACTGCTGGTGCTGTTGTTTCTGCTACTGCTGGTGCCGGCGCACTTACTTCTGCTACTGGTTCAGTTGTTACTGTAGGTGCAGGTTGAGCCGCTGGTGTTGTTGATTGAGTTTTTGGAACATCTACTCCGTAAGGTTTGTAGAAATTACCCCATCTTTCAACGTCATACAATTCACCATCTACCGATGCTTGGAACATTTCGCTAATTGCTTGTAGTTCTTCTACACCAGGCTTTTTAGGTAAAAAGTCGTTTAAGTTATGCAAACCATTTGTATCAATTGCTTTTAACTCATCTTCATTTAAGCCACGTTCTTTTCGTGCCCATTTAGAAGTTGAATAATCTGCGTATTGACCTTTAGTAGTTTTAGTAACTCTAAAATCAGTACCATTAACATAATCAGTAGGAATGTTTTCCATATCTGGGTCCATCAATGCTGATTTAATAATGTTAAAGATTTGTGGGGAAATAACAAAACGCCTTACTGGATTTTCAGGTGTTTCCTCATTCAACGGATTTTCAGTTACAAATCCTTGGAATATGTAACTTCTTTTTTTCCAATATTTACGACCCATGTCTTCTAGACTTGCGTCTTTAAACCAAGGACGAACCTCAGTTAATACTGGACAAGTTTCTCCGTACATTTCGTTACAGGGAACTTGTACTGTAACAGGTTTTGCGTCTCCACCTTTCACACCTGGAAAAGATAACCTAATCATTTGTCTTTCTACCCAGAAAAACGTGTTGTTAGGATCTTCATCAGGAAGGAATCTAAGTGTACAACTTGTACCTTCGTCGATGTTCCAATGTGGGAAAATGGCGTTGTCTCCGCCTGTTGATGATTGGCTAGAACTCTTGTTGTTCTCCATGCTTGCCAATTTAGCCCTTATTTCTGCCAAAGATGCCATAATAATATCTCCTATGTATGTGCCATGTTTGTAATCTGTGATTACTGTATGTGCCTTAGTTTACTTTCTTTGTGCCATGTTGTCAACCTTTTTTTGTCTTTCGACAATAACCGTTGTCTTGTTATAATAGTATTTATATTTCGATATCGAAACTCTCTATGAATAATTGGTATTCTTTACTTTCTGCAAGGGACATCTCCGTTGCCATTACAGTTTGTTGTGGTCTTTGTGCTGATAGTAAAGAAGCCTTAACTGCTCTATACTCCATTGCATCTAGTTGTCCACCAGTGGATAACTTGTTTCCAATACCACCTAAGTAATTTGCTAACTTTCCATCTTTAACAACACTACTTAATTGACCTACCTGATATCCTAATCTTTGATGAGGATTTTCAAATTCAATTGGTTCTTCTTGTATTACTTCTTTTGCATTTGCAAAATTTTCATTTTCAATTGCTGTCATTATATATTGTTCAAATGCATTTTTTCTGTTTACTAATTTTGTTAGTGTTTCATGTGCATTTCCAACTTTATCATCAAAGTGTGTTTCTGTAAAGTGGTCTTCTAAATTAACTTCTGTAACAATATCAATATTAGATTCATCTGTAAGACTTTCAATTGCTTTACTATATGACTTACTACCAGCAACTTTTTTAAAATTACTTCTAATGTTTTCCATTTGCTGTCTTGCAAGGGTCACATATTCTTGGTTGTCTTCATTTATTAAGCCTTGTTTATTAACATATCGTACAAATTCTTTTAATGTAGCAAAATCTTTACACATTTGTACAATGCTTTCTCCAATAGAATCATGCATTACACCACCATTATAAATGTGTCTTGCCATTGCTCTTGCACCTTGTAAATTTTTACTAGGGAAAGCAAAACGTTCTTCATTTGCTTGAATGAATATTTTACTAATGTTTCTGCTTCTAGCACCACGTATTTCTTCGTTTACAGGTTTAGAATGCTTTACAACTAGTTTTACATTATCCAGTGGTTGATAACTTGTTTTTAAAGATCCTTGTACAGGACCTAAACTTGCTTCTTTTATCGCTTCTTCTTTCATTTTGGTCTCTTTTGCTACGTCAGTTGAATCGCTACTTGGTTTTAATGTTCTACCAAATACTCTAAAATCTAAACTCATTAAATAATCTTTGCTTAAATTTTCTAATTGTTTTCTTAATTTATCTGTTTGCTCAGTGTTTTTACTGATGCTTAATCTGACTTCTTCATCAGGTACATTAAGTGTAACTAACAAGTTTGGATCTTCTACAAAAAATCTAATTGCTTCTGAAGGGTCACCAACAACTTCACCTACTTTATTAAAAGTATCTATTTTGAAGCCATATCCTTTTAAAAGGTTATATGTTTTGTCTGCTACTGTTTCTATACTGATTGCCATACTTGTATTTATCTAAAGTAGTCCGATTGGCATGGGTTCATCATACTCGTCTATAGGCTTATCATCATCGTAACCATCACCATCACCTATATTTTGGTTAACAACTTCAAAAATATCATCTTCAAAAGAAGCAATGTATGAAATCATTCTACAACAAATAACTAAACTCATTACCAAGTCATCAGTTTCACCTGGTTGTGCTGAAAAACTATTTCCTCTAGCAACAAATGTTTTTAGTTCTCTGATACATGCATCAGAAAAAAGTTTAATTTTATCTTGTTCTACAAATCTTTTTAATGTTATACAACCATCTAGTTTACTTTTTGAACTTGTATGGAAACCTTTTCTTCCTCTTTTGCCTTGTACTTTAACAGGATCATGTAAAAAGTTTCCAGGGAAGTTTTCTTCTCCTGTGTCTCTAATTACTACAAGAGCGGCTTCACCAATACTATTATTCTCTACTGTCCAATAAATTTCTTTTGCTCCGTATTGGTCAATCTCTTTTAAAATTTCTCTCATTACTCTAATTTGACCTTCAACTGGAGTCTTATTGTGACACCATTCTGCAACTTGTGTCATAGAAGGAAGTTCAATTACTTGTATTGCAGAGTTATCTCCACCTGTACCAGCCGCAGGATCAAGTGCTAACACATAAGTTTTATCTGCTGTGGGCCTTTTATACCAACGAACTTCTCCTTGCCTGTACAAGACGTCTGTGTACTTTAGAGTAGCCAACTTTAAGGAGTCTATAAGTGTTTCGTTATAAATGATAAATTCACATTCATGCTCACGTCTAAAACGTTCTTCACCTATTCTACCTTGTTCTTCATCTTTCCACTCTTGGTCTCTATCTGGGTGTTGGTCCCATTTTGCCAAATAACCTTTAAAACCATTTACACCTACATCAGAAGTATTACCATATTCATCTACAGTTTTTACTGCCTGATGCCAAATTTGTGCAAATGTATCATCGTCACTATTAGGTGTACTTGTAACAATACATTTACCACCTGTTGCTAGTGTTGGTGATAATGAAGTCCAAAACTCTTTGGCTATTCTAGGTGGTACGAATGCAAACTCATCTAAGTAAACTAATGTAAGTGACATACCACGTCCAGTATTTTCTGTTGTTGTACTTGCAACTATCCTACTACCATTATCAAAACTAATACTCATTTTGTTATATTCAACAACACCTGCTCTTATGTGATTAGGAATACTTTCATATGCATATCTTATACGTTGCATGATTTCTTGTGAACCTGCCGCTTTGTGAGCCGCAACTAATATGGTACTATCTGGTTTAAACATAGCAAACCACAACAAATATCCTGCCGCTACAGTGGTTTTACCCATCTGTCTGCCCAGCATGTTTATGCTGTATCTATTATTGTTGTAGTTTTGTATTAAATCTTCCTGATAATCGTATGGATTAAACGGAATACCACCTCTTGTAGGGTGTTGTATGTTCACATACTGCTTCATGAAGTACATAGGACCGTCATTAGGATCACAACAATGCTGAAATTCCCTAAGCATGTCAGGGTCATATTGCATTTTGGAATATGCTTGTTTTACTAACTCAGTATTAACTGTTCCTTTTGGCATAACAGTATTTATTCAGTTTTGGAGGGGGGTTTAAAAATTACTTGCCGTTACGCAGGTAATCTTTGAGTTTATCTTTGAGGATATTTGTTAAAACTTCTTTGGAATCTGGGTCTACTGCTGTTTTTGGAAAGTCCATAGTTGGTTTATCACCGTCCATTTCTGGTTCTGGACTTAATGATATTACTTTCATAGGTTCTTTTTCATCATCACTGTGTGGTTCGCCTGATGGTAAAGTAATTCCTACTTTTTGTAGTAATACTTTTAGTTCATCTATTGAATCTGCACTAGCCTCGACTGAAACTGAACCAGTATTAGTAGAATGATGTTTTTCATACTTGTGACTTTCTTGTTCTTCTGCTTCTGGTGGTCCCATTTCTTCTGAACCGTCTCCACAAACATCACAACCTTCTTCCATTTCTTCTTCATCGCCTACGCCATGTCCATTATTAAACCAAGATTCTAATTCAGCCTGCATATCTTGTTCTTCTGGTTCAAAGTATGTGAAGTCATCTGCTACTTCTTTGGTTTCACCTTCTGGAGATGTAATTGATAGTTTGTGAATTGTGTAACCGTTTCTCTCACCATTGTATTCTAATGTATAAGAGTACTCGCCTACCGCTTCTTCAATTTCTTCGCCTTTGTTTATTTTCTCAATATCGTCTGATGTTGCAGGTCTGTCTTCAACTTTGTCTCTAGCCATATCATCTGGCTTAGGTACCATTAATGCTACTGCTTTGTCAAACAGTTCATGTGCGGCATCGTCATTTTCGAAACCTTCTTCAGAAGCAAAATCCATAGAACTTGAACCAAACAAGTCATCTAAATCAAAATCTGCTACTGTTTTAAGTTTGTCAGCAATATCCTCAGGTGTTTTACCTAAGTCTATTCTTTCGTCGCCAATACTTAATTCAATGCCACCATTAGTTGCGGATATAATCCCTCTGGCTTCCATAAGTTTTAAGTATTTTTGCATTTCAGACATTAGTTTCTTCTCGAACTTTGTGATACAACATCAACATGTTTCGGTTCTGGTGCTTGTCCACCATGTGCTGTACCTGTAATTTCTGCATACTTAGACTTGAGGTTATCTCCCATTAACTCATCTTTTGCAGGATAGTTACGGAAATAATCTTCGCCTTTTTCGTCTTTGATTTTTTGGAGTTCTGCTAGGAATTTTTCATTGTATGCTTCACCAAAAAGTGACTCTTGACCGGCATCGACATCAACATGCTCGTTCTCGTAATGTGTCATATCTTCTTGATTTAATACTGCATCTTCTTCTGATACTTGTCTATCAACATTTCTTGCAGTTCTTTCTTGTGCTAAATCGCTTTCTAGTTTTCTAGGCTCTTTAACACCATATGCAAGTACTCTTTCGTGGTCTATTCCCATATTCACTGCTAGAAATACTTCAAGTACTCTTTGGTTTACTGGGTATTTTAGCACAACGTCTGTACTACATACTTCTGATGTAAAGTTTGCACCTTTCAATCTTTGAAATTCCATAGGATTCTCTTGAATAGGTGTGCGTTTCCAAGGTGTAGCACTTACAAGATTGTATTTTGCTAACACACTTTCTAATTTTGACAAATCTTCCGCGGAGCAGTCGGATGCTATTTTAACTCTATAGCCATACTCTTTGCTGAAAGATTCGCTAATGATGTCTTTTAATTCTTTCATAGTTTAAAACTCCTGTTACACTTATTTATCATAAATAGTAAAAGTATGCAGTTTAAAAGAAGCGGAAACAATTTCAACTACATGGGTACTTGGGGAGTTGCCATAGAAAATATGGTGTGTCCTAACCCAAACAAACTCGATAGATTCGACCAAAGTGGTTATGACTTATGTGAATTGGAGCAAGAATATGCACAATGTAACCTAGGCGAACCACAATACATGCGTTATAAAAGGTGTATCAAACAAGACTGGTATTTGCCTTGTGGTAATTCAACTGGTGCTCACATTAATCATTCAGATTTATATGAGCGTAAAGGTTATCACGGATACGCTCTAGAACAGTTGCATAATTGGACACCTGGAAACCACTTATTATACAAAATGACTCAACTTAAACCTAAATGGGGGATAGACATTAGTATAGATTATGTAGATGAACAAATGAATGTTATGGAATTATTTCATTATGAATGGGATAGTCATAGTTTAGATTCAGTATTAGAAAAGAAAGAGTTAATACAAGACATAATAGATAACAATGATTGGAATGATGTTGCAAAAACTAAATTATTACGCAAAGGTGAATGGCAACATTTGGACTTTGTAGGTCAAAGTGCTTGGACTACTAATTTTTTAAACCTGCCTGAAGAACGTTTTAAATTAATTCCCTGGCAATAGAAACTCTTTTTAAATTCTCTGCATCAACTAATTGTGATTTTACAAAACTAGTATGTTTGCTTATAGCCATAAGTCTATCTGTATAACTATCAAAGTTTTTCTTCTCTATTTTGTTTCTGTCTAACCAAGTAAACTTTTTCTCTTTAACTAATTCTAGTATTTCATCAGGATGTAAATCACATCCATCCAGTCCCCATGCTCTAAACTGTCCATGAAATATAAATTTGTATCCGTTTTTGTGCTGTGCCATTGTTGAAGCAAATCGTTGTCTAGTTCTAAACATTTCTTCGTTTACAACTCCATGTTTGTTTCTATAATTTTGAAAAGTATTACCTTCTGCAACATATTTCAAATAATCATCGCTCCAAGGAATAATTTCCATGCCAAAACTTTCAGGATCATTTGTAAATTTACTTTCTTCGTTACTGGATTTGGTGCCTTGCTTAGGCAAATACAATGGACTTACAACAAAACTATCCAAAGGATTGTCGTCACTCTTTAAAAATCTTAAATTTTCTCTTAAAGTTTCTTTAGAATCGCTAGGCAAACCTAAAATAAAATTTGAGTGTACAAAGACATCTTTCCAAACATTTTGTTTTATATCTCTTAACCAGTCCATCAACATCATAGGGTTTAATCCTTTGCCAATGTCTTTAGCACTTTCTTCGTTTAGTGTTTCTATGCCACAATGTGCAAACACTAAACCACAATCTTTTAATAATTGCTCCTGTTTTTTCAACATTACTAAGTCTAATCGTATAAAAGCACTCAATGTAATTTTAAAAGGTAATGTTTGAACAACATCTGCAAACTCTTGTAGTCTATCATTGTCATCATTAAAGGTATCATCACTAATCCAGTATCTTGTTGTACCAAAGTTTTCGTAATTGCGTATAAGTTCATCACGTATTAGGTCTTTGCCTCTTACATAACTGCCTTTTTCTTTACCTAACAATCTAAAACTACAAAAACTGCAATGGAAAATACAACCTCTAGCAATTTCTAAAGGTAATGCTTCTGTGTTTGTTGCTAAATCTTCAGGGCACCAAGTCATTGTTGATGTTGCTATCTCATGTTGACTGTGTGGGTCTGCATAATATTGTCTTATTTCAGTTTTGTTCTTAATAGACATTAATATATCAGGTACAGTAACTTCTCCATATCCACTAGCAACAATATCTATGTTAGGATTATTTAAACTGTCTTGGTTTACTATTGCACCTCCTACAATTACTTTGCAATCTGGACTAATACTCTTTATATGGTTTGTTAAATTTGTTTCAGTCTCAAAATCTTCGACAGGTAACCATTGTGCGGCTTCAAATCCATATTGTCCTACCATGTTCAAAGTTTTTCTTGCAGATAAAGGTTGATATAACCATGTTGTACTTGTGCCAACTGCTAATGTATTAGGTCCTACAAACTTATCTATAATGCTATAAAACTGTTCTGTTGATAAAAACTTAGAATAATCTACAACTTGCACAGAAAACCCTTGCAATCTGCAGTGATAGGCTACTTTGTAAGCACCTAGTGTTCTAGTTGTGGTTGAAATTAGAGGTTGAAATACGTTTCCGTATGTTTTATCACCAGGATGAAGTGATAAACTTTCTATATCGTTTGCTCTGCCTGTAAAGATTAAAAAATCTACGGGGGTTTTCATTTATTCCCCTTTGTTGTTGATAATTCTCAGTAATTCGTTTCTGTCTAGTGACTTTCCGCCTGATGCTGAGCCACTGTCATTGCTATTTCCGTCTAGTCTTGCTTTCTTAACCATTAAATCAATCTGTTTAAGTTTAGCATTTACTTTACTTTCTTTGGCTTCTAAGGCTGTCTTTAACATTTTAGATGCACTATCAAATATATGACCTGCTTCTCTATCGCCTACGTTCATACCTAAATTCATCAATTGCTGATAACTGTCCATTGCTTGTTGTCCTATGTCGTCCATTTCAACGTCATGGTCGTCTAAGCCTTTAACATTCTGTAATGCTTGGTCAATCTTTTCTGCATTACTTAATGCTTTTTCTACGTCTTGCACTTCTATAATATCTGTTGAAGGCTCAAAAGGATCGTCATACGATGGATTATCATATGTACTTTCTTTTTTCTTTGCTTCTTCTATAGAAGGTAAGTTGAATTCTTCTTCAAGTTTCTTGGTCATGCTACTATTTATTTCTTAGACTTACGTTTTTTCTTTAATTTGCGTGTAGGATGCCCAAACATTTGGTCAAACCTATGATTTCTTGCATCAACATAGTCCTGTGGCTTGTCGTAAACCTTTTTTGGTGTTTTAAATTCTATTATTTCTGCTATTTTCATTGTAATATCTCACTAATATTTAGTTGGAATGCTTCTTCTAGCATAGGTATATTACTGGGTCTAATTAATTTAAACTCATTAAACATAGCAACTGATTTGACCATAAGTGTAAATCTGTCTGTCATTGAAAAGTTTTCTAAATTATCATCATGAGGATCAAAGTCAACACCTAAAAATTCTTTTCTCTTCTTTTCCATAATAGCATGGTCTGTTTCTTTTATGTGTGCAATGGCATCTTCCGAATTGAATCCATGTTTTTCATATAAAGGGTGTGCATGATACAAATAATCATCTTTAAGTAATTGTATTAAACATTCTGCCATGAATACTGCACGACCATCTAACTCTTCATCGCTTAAAGTTTTATAATAGTCGATTAAAAAGTTTCTACCAAATGCAACATGTCTTGTTTCATCTCTAATAATTAATTTAAGCATGTCTTTAAACATACTATCTGTAGTGTTATTTCTTAAAGTAACAAAAACAGAAGTTGCATAGTATTCTATAATGCCTTGCATACATACAAATTTCATATCCCAACGTTTGTCTTGTAATGTTCTAGTTATAAGTTCTTTAAAATCATTATTAAAGGGCCAAATTATTCCTTTGTGTCTTACAGACAAATACTTTGTGAATGCTTCTACGTGTCTTGCTTCATCAAAAGTTTGTGAACTGGCATACATTCTAGAATTTAAAGTAGGAAGTGTAGAACAAAGTTGTGAAGCAACTAAAAATGCTCCTTGTTCTCCATGTAAAAGTTGACTTACAACAAATCCATCTACATCATGTAGAAATTGTTTGCGTTTAACTGTGTTTAACTTTTGAAATGGTTTGAATTGTGCAAATCTATGTACAGCAGGAATACCAAAAGGCGAACTATCTTCGTTGTATGCTTTAGTTTCACTTGTCCAATCTATATCTTTTTCAACGTCCCATGCTTGTTGTTTGCCTAATTGATAGATGTAATTAATTTTGTCATTAACATGAGTGTAATCCCAATTCCAATTACCTGTTACTTCTAAAGGAAACTCTTCTAAAATAGTATCTATGTCATGAAAGTTATGTTCAACTAGTTTATCTGAATATGCCTCTTTGTCTAATTTAATTACTTTTCGCACAAAAACTATTTATCTACAAAATTTATGCACTCTTTAAAGGCTTGGACAACTCTTCCCAACTGGTTTCATAATCACTGTCGCCATCTGCGTAACCCATTACTCCTAATTTTTCATATTCAGGTATAAGGTCATCATGTAATAGTCCAATCTTTTTAAGGTTAGGCATTATTCTGCTGAACAATACATCTTGGAATTGTGTTTGAAATATATTTTCTTTTTGATACTCATCAGTGTAATCTAGATCCATGCCATACTTTTCCCAAACATCATATGCTCTTAATCTATTTCTACTTACAGTACAGGCTTCTAAGGCAAATTGTGCTCTGTCTATAACATCTTCTTCACTTAATGTTGTAACATAGTCTTTAAGATAGTTTATACCAAACGTAACATGTCTTGCTTCGTCTCTGATAATATATTCTAGCATTTGTTTGTACACAGGATCATTAGTTCCTTCTTTGGCGGCGTTAAAGGCGGCTAGTGCCAAACCTTCAATCACAACTTGCATACCAATAAATTTTAAATCCCAACGAGGATCTGTTAAAATTTTATCTAGTAAACCTTTTAATGCTCTACCAATGGGCCAACTGCGTTTTAATCTTTGCTGTAAGTATTTGTTAAATGCTTCTACATGTCTTGCTTCATCAAAAGTTTGACTGGCGGCATATAACTTAGCATTATATGTTGGCGCACAACTGGCTAACTGTGACGCAACTAATAATGCTCCTTGTTCGCCATGTAAGAATTGACTTGTTGCCCAACTGTTTAAATCCTTAAAAAATTCTAAACGTGTTTCTTTATCGAACGTTTTAAATGTTTTATGTTTATCCCATTGTGTATTTTCAAATTCAAACTCTTCATTACCTATACCTGTAAAGTTTGGAGTCCAATCCACATCAACTTCTACATTCCAATTTAATTGTTTGCCTAACTCGTACAATTTTTTAATTCTATTATCTTGTACTGTATAGTCCCAATTAAAAGATCCAGTTAAAGGTGTTTGAAAAATCTCTACAATGTCTGTAGGATCTAAATTAGCCGGAACATCCTCGTCAAACTCAACGACGTCCCTTGGGGTATTTGTATATTCTATTTTCATAATAATTATTTATTAGATACGTTTGGTTTTTCTGCCAGATTGTTTTCGGAAAATCTGGTCTTCTGTAATAACTTTAAAGTGTAAACCTTTTGCCTTGCACCAGGCTTGGGCGGCTTCCCACTTGACTGCATTGACTTGTATTGACATTTTGTCATACTTGTCTCTTGCTTTCTCTTGTAGTGTTTGTGCTTTAGGTTTGATTTCAATTAAATCAACTCGTGTCTTTCCTGTTTTGTCTTGATACTGTACCATAAAGTCAGGAACATAGTTTGCAATTTTACCTGTAAAAGGATGCCTATAAGGAATTTTTACATTTTCACTTGCCCACTTGGTAATGTTAGGATGGCTATCACAGAATCTCATAAACGCCATTTCCCAACTGCTACGAGCAAAAGGTTGCTGTGTGCCTACAAATTTATCTGGATTTTGTATGGAGTATTTGCCTTGTGAATATCTACTAGACATGTGCTACACCTATGGTCGAATCTTATTTGCGATTTTAGATTGATTGTTCTGAGTAGTAACTTTAAGACCTATTTGATTTCCTGCTGGTCTTAATTCATTTATTGCTTTGTAAGTATTTTCTGCTAACTTAATTGAGTCTTCATTTATTTCAAAATATGATATAGGGTGTACACCTTGTGCATCAGCAACTTTAATAAGTGCTACTGCTAATGCTTTTGCATTAGACTTTGCAAAGCCTATGCTTGTTAATCTATTAAACACAATATCTAACTTGTCTGCTGAGATACCTTTGTCATCTACAGCCAACATGTTGACTAGTATTTCTAAACTTGCTTCTGGTAAAGGAAAGTTTATTGTGTTGTTTTCTAAAAACTTCACAAGTTTATCTCTACGAATTTCGTAACTTATCTCATTACCAAATGTTGTATATAAACTTTCACTCATTAAATAGCACCGCCTATTAGTCCACGTTGTCCATTTTTACCTTGTGGTTGTGTATCATCTTCTTGCTTACTAGTATCTTTCTTTTGTTCCTCTGCTACAGGATTAGGTTTGCTGTTATTTTTGCCTGGGGTACTATTGTTTACAAAATTACCTAACCAAGCACTTTGTTTATTTCTAGTTGTTGCATCAGTAAAACTTTCTGCTCTTGAATTATCCCAAGTTGCATTTCTAGAGTTTGCTCTACTGCCTCCTGGTATATCATCTGTGTTTGGATCACCGTCTCTTAATCTGCTCCAGTGACCTCTGTTAAAATCTGAGAATCTTTGTAAATCATCTTCACTTATGAATTCATTAATAATTGGTTGCATAGCAAAGTTTTCATAAGTTATATCCATTGTGATTAAATTTGCTTCACTAGATGAATGGTCAATTCCATCTATTTCAAAATTTGTAATCATTGGTCTGAACAAAGTGTACTTAATACATTTTTGTCCATGATATTGAACTATGTCTATACTGTCTATAAAATTTCTTCTGGCGTTTTCTTGAAGTCTTAAACCCATCCAGTTACTGTCAAAACTTTTATTGAAAGATGAAAATCCATCTCCGTCACCACTAGGAACTTCACCAGGAACTACATCATGAGGAGTTGGAACAGGTAACATTGGGTCACCTGCACTTGAACCTGCTTGGAATTTTCCTGAAGGGTTCATAAACAAATGTTGGTATGCCGCCATTAAAACACTAACCCACTTGGAGTCAACTGTATCATAAGCAACCATTTGTATAGGTTTAAATTCTGTATGTGTTACAGTAATTCTCTTTCTGTTATATTGGTTCTTTACATCCGTTTGGATTTCAGCACTTGGAATACCAGACTGCCTAATTAAACTACTTAATGATAAATGGTCATGAAGACCATCTTGTAATGCAATCGGTAAGTCAACTTCCGGGTTGAAGTGGAAGTTGACATAACCGTTAAATTTTTGACGAACTGGTGTGTTTCCAGGCTTGAACCTTCTAGCATTTTGAAAGTCTCGCATGTAATGGTTCTTACCAAATTTGTCTTCACCATTTGTACCATGTGAGTCTTCAACCCGTTGGCCATTGAACATTTCAAAGCCGCCGGCTCGCATCAGAAAGTATCTACCATAACCTCTTATTCTTTGTTTATCTAAAAAAGCCATTGTTTATACTCTCTTAAATCCGAATAATAATCTAAGATTATTATGCAGATTCGTTGTCAGTTGCGCCAGGTACTATTGAACTATCAAATGGGTTACCTGCTTCAACATTAGAAACAACGCCACTAGGTCCTTGACTGTGTATAGCATTGTCATATCTAATTGTTAGAGAAACAGTAACAGGTTCATTTGTAGCATAGTCTGAGTCACTGTAATCAACGTTTGTTAAGAAACATCCTTCTAAGTTCCAAACTTCCATAGCATCAGCAGTACTACCATCTAACACTTCAATTTGCATGTTAAATTTGTAATCTTCACCAGCGATTGGAGAAGTTTGTTCAAAGTGGTTTAATTGTCTTTGGTTCTGAGCACCAACAAGTCTTGCAACACTATTAGAAATATCATCACGTAATACTACTGTGATAGGATCCCAAGCATGTTTTCCTTGTACATATACTTTTGAATTGTAAGAATCAATTACAACCTCTTCATAATTAACTTTAGGACGAGTAACGTTCATAACATTTTGTGTGAACCTTCTAGTGGATTGGTCTCCACCAAAACCATCAAGCATACTAACCCTAAATCTGAATTTCAGTTTAGGCATTAAGATACCTTGTTCACCAGCGACTACTGGAACACCAAATTTGTTCTTTGTTTTATCAACTGTTGGACTTGCCATTTCATTATCTCCTAATACCCATAAACCCCTTGATATTGTTTATGGGTTTATCGTTACAGTTATTTATCAATAATTGCCTAAAATAATTAACTACAGTTTTAATCAGGCAATAAAAAAGGGGCCTAAAAAGACCCCTTTTTATGTTAAATCTAATTAACTTATGCTGTTGAACCCAAAGTATTTTGAATTCTAATCGGTATGTAGATAAACTCTACTGCTTTGACTGGCTGTATAGCAATGTCAATGTAAAGTTCGTTTCTATCAATTCGAGCCGCTGTATTGTTTGTTGCGTCACAAACAGTTACAAAGTCGAATAAACCTCTCTGAATAACTAACTGACTTAAGAATCCATCAACAACAGATTTTGCATTTGCTCTTGTCAATTCATCGTTTGGTTCAAACAAGAAAGGCTTAACTGCATCGTCAAGTTGTTCTCTTATGTAAACTAACAATCTAGCAACATTAACTCTATCTAATGCACTTGCATTTGGATTCAATGTTTTTTGTCCAAATACTGCAAGTCCTCTTCCAGGAAATTGTGCAATAGGGTTAATTTTGTTTGAGTATAATGTGTCTCTCTGACCTTCGTTTAATGTAACTGATACATATTCACCATCGGCCGGATTAACATATCCTACTGAAGTTGCGTTTTGTACAAGACCTCTTTGGAATCCTGCTGGAGCAAACCAAGGGAAAGCAACCTGGTCATTAAATGCAAATGTTCTTAAAGCAACATGACTTGGCGGAACAACTACGTTAGTTCCATCTAAGTTTGTTGTTAAAGCACTTGGATAGTAAACACCAGCATATGGTGAACTTGAAACAAGTCCATCTTCACCGTTTTCACTAGCATTGTTGGCGTTTGTTGCCCAATTTTTAGTGCTTGTTGCGTCTGCTTTAAGTCTGAATGGAGTATCAGCAATAACAAAAGCAGTATTTCTTCTGTCTGTGCTTAATGAAACCATTTCGTCTAGCATTTCTGGGAACCCAGGAGCGGCAATTAAGTTAAATGAATTTGTCTCTGCTCTAATGTCATCATTAGATACAATAGCGGCTTGCATCTTAGTTTTAACTAAGTTGTGAACTGCTTTTCTTAATCCATACATTTTACCTGCTGTATTGTTTCCACTTGCGTCAACCCAAACATTACCAATGTTGGTTGAAGCAGGAGTATAATTTAGTTTATACTCTTTAACGTTACCTGCTGAAGCACGTTTGTTCCATCCTAGCATACCTGCTGGGTAGGCTGTTTGTGCAGGAGCATCAGCATCTAAACTTGAAGTTTTAGTTTGTCTGAAGTCTGCATAAATGATACCCTCTGATGTTACTTGGTCTGTGCCATCAACTGCTACCCAGGCTGAACCACTCCACTTGTATAATTTAGGGAAGTTTTCAGTATCGTCTGAGTCTAACCAAACATCACCTGCCACTAGAGCAGTTCCGTCTGATTGAGTTGTAGGAGCAGAAGCGGCTACGTTTAAGTCTTTAGTTAATGTCTGCCATCCACTTGATGCGTCATTTTCTAAGATGTCTACGTTTGCTACTGCCACTGTGGCATTATACCAGTAAGTACCATCTGCAAGAGTACCTGTAATAGATGTTTTACTTGCTTCGTAACTTAAATCTGCAAAGTTAGAGTATGTAATACCTGCTGTAACCGCCTGTGATCCAAATCCTACTGAACTTGGTCCAAAGTCTGCGTGGTTACTTTGTAATACTATGTCTCTACCATCGCTTGATGTTAATACGACGTTGTTAGAATCGCCTAAACTTGCTGTAACTTTTGTTATTGATGCACCCGCTAATGCTGAGTTAATATCAAAAACGGCGTCTTCTGCCGTTGAAGTTGCAGGAGTACCTGAAATAGTACCTGCTAAAGTTACTACAACTGTTGATCCGCCATATACTATGTCGAAACTTGAGTTGCCTGAAACGTCTAGGTTTGCTATTGTTCCACCAGTAGCAACTACTGATGAATTACCATTGTGTCTTTTTAACACAACAGTTGCTTCTTCTGGATCTACATTGTCAAACAATCCAACTAGGTTTCCAACACTAACGTTTGCAGTACCAATGCCTGCGTATGCGGCATCGCTATTTGCATAGAAAGGAGCACTTACTGTAGTAAATGCTTTTGTTGAAGTACTGTAAAGTTTTACTTTATAGTCTGCACCTGAGTTAGGTGTACTTGTTTGAACGAAAAGGTCTCCAACGGAAAGTGAACTAACACCATCGCTCTTAAGTGCTGGAACTGTAGTGTGAGTAGCCCATTGGAAGTCTCCGCTTGTTGCAGATGCCCAACTTGTGCTACCTACTAGGTACCAGTCATCACTGAATTTTTCGTAATACTTAACATTTGCGGCTGTTCCACCTGCACTTGTGTTTGCAACAACGGCATAATCACCGTTCAAACCAAATGCTCTTTTAGGTCCGCCTGTTGAAGAATTGATATTGATTGCGTCTACAACGGATACGTCTTTTTTAACCCAAGCAGTACCACTGTATTCTCTAAGTCCATAAACTGAACTTGTAGTATCTAACCAGTAACTGCCATCAGCAATAGCACCAGATGGTGCACTAGATGAAGCACTTAGTTGACCTAAATCAATGTCTGCTCTCAGAACGTATGCTCTGTTTGCCAAACCTAAGAATGAGTGGGCCGCTAGTAAGCCGTATTCATTGAGATCATAACCATGCAACTGATTACTACCTGATTTGTAAAATAAAGGATTTCCAAATTGTTGTAGTAATTCACGTTGACTTGTAATTAGTTGTAATTTTCCTGCATTAGCCTTAGATGTATATGCCGCAGTTCCTGAACCATCTGGACTACTCTTATCTTGAGCAGACGCAATGATTATCAATGGAACTGTACCAGCACCAGCCGCCGCGTAAAACGATTCGTCTGTTACACTAATACTAACACCAGGTGATACTAATGTTGCCATAATTAATCTCCTTAATGAATTATTATACGAATATTTATCTAAAATACAGGAAAATAGGTATTATATAAACCGGGGGTACACGGGTTTTGTAGGTTTTGTATAAATATAGAAATTTTTAATGTTTTGGGTGTGTTTGGTATTATTTAATCTTTATCAGATATGTTAATGATGTTATCTTTAACTGTTGTCTGTCTTATCAAAGACTGCTTGTTTTTAATATCATTATGCATATTTATTACTTGCTCTTGTAAATCTTCTAAACTGCTTTCATTTTTAATAACATAATCAAAATCATAACCAACCCATTTCCATTCACTTGCATGTACTTTAGCAAAACGTGTTTCCATAGTGTGTTTTGCAGGCACACTACCTTTGTTGGCGTGTACGGCAGTTTCATACCATTCAGGTAATTCATCTCTTATAACATGAACAACAATTCCGTTTAAAGATTTTATAAGGTCTAACTCATTTTTAAATCTACAATCGCTCACAACTACCAATTGGTCTTCTTGTGCATTTTTTCTAATACGATATTCTAGACTGTCTAACCAAATATCCTGATTAAAATGGGTACGCATAATTTCTGTACCAAGTAACTGTAATGCAAGCCTAGGTGTAAATTGGTCTATACCTAATTTTCTTGTCCAATACATATCAGGTGTTTCTCTAAAGTCTCTGCTTTCTACTGTATCACCTTGTAATAAATCTCTGGGCCAACCAAATACACTAGCACATAAGTCTTTTAATGGTGCCGCAAAACTATCTTGTACTGCACCTTTTTCAACTAACATTTTAGCAACTGTGTCTTTGCCACTTCCAATAAATCCTGTTATTCCTATAATCATGTTTTTCCTATCTGTAAATGTATGGGTCGTTTTTTCTTATGTCGTCTATTCTTTGTTTAAGCATTTCTTCTTCTTCTGCATTGAGATCATCTGTTTTATCAAAAAGAGTGTAAATGAAGCCACTAGTAAATTCTTTACTGTTTAGTTTATCAAATACTACTTCTTTAAAATTAATATTATCTTCAAAACTTGTACTTATAATGTTTGCACCAGTTCGCATACTTGCTTGATTTAAAATATCAAAGGTTACTGATTTTTCATACGGAGCATAAAATTGGTCATCGAACCAACTTTTTCTTTGAACATCGTCTTTTAGATATGGTGTGAGCTCTCTAAAAATATCGTACCATCCTTCTTCTGGAAACTGTTTAAACCATTCAAACATAGCATCTCTTGATTGTTTGTGATATAATCCTATAAATGCAAATCTTTCAGCACAATCTAATGCTTTAATAATTGGATCGACCATAGAGAAATTTGGTATATGATGTAATGCTCCTATACTAATAACAAGGTCTGCTGTTCTGTGTGTATCCATTATGTCTTCTACAAAAAATTTTGCACATTCATCATCATATTCATCACAACATGATGTTTTTGCATATTCAATCTGAGGTTCAGCAATGTCTATTCCTGTTATGTCTAAATGCGGATAGTTAGTGGCTATACGATTGCTTAACCAACCGTTACCACATCCTAGTTCTAAAATATCAGTTACACCTTCGAGATCCATAAACATTTCAATATCTAAAAGAGTTTGTAATGTTTTACTTGGTATTATAGTATCATCATGTTTGCTATTGTTATGTACTAAACTTTCTTCCCCTGTGTTAAATTGTATTTCTGAATAGAACTTCTTGACTTCTGCCGTTTTCATTTTAATAAGATTCCTGTGTTTTTATACTCTTTTATTGTTTTCCAGTCTAGGGTTTTACTACTGTGTAACCTAAACGTGACTCTAGTAGACTGGTCTCCTACGAAAACTCTATGAACATTGCCTAAGTTTAACATGAAGGGAGATTCAAATCCATTTTTTATCTCTTTGACTGTCATATGATTATGCCAGGCTTCATCATTAATTATCTGATCCGAGTCACCATATGATTGAAATGTTGGAAAATTTTCATCGTTGACTGCAGAAACAAAAAAACCGCCGTCTGCTTTAGTCCACTTATCATAAAATTTTTGTCTAGTATTAAGTATTGTCTCATAAAATTCATCTGTTATATCTGCAAAATGTATTGTACTATTTTTATCATCTCCTAGTAATCTAAAATTACAAACAGTTGTAGAAACTCTCCACCAAGGACCCCACCATTTATTTTGTCTAATATTTGATTGTATATTTTTTAAAATATTAGCATCAGTTTCACCAGGTTCCATATGCCAAGGTGAATTATCATTCCATACTAATATTGAAACAGGAGCAAAGTTTTCAAAGTATCCTCCATGAAATAAATCTCCAACCCAATCTTCATGATATGTGTCTTTTACCCATTCCCAAAAAATTCTAGAAAGTTTATTAGGTCTATTTCTAAATAATCCAGTTGCACCTTTGGCAACTTTTAGAATTTCATCACCATTTTCATTTGTATGACTTGTTAAGTTTCTGCACCATATAATATTTTTAGTATAAACAAGTTGTTCATTAGACGTATTATTGCCATATACTAATTCGTAATCTTCATCTGTAAACAAATCATCTATTGTAAAAGGTAAACTTAACTCCTCATTAGAAAATTCTATAAAATTTTCACTCACTTTAATAACTCTCCTGCTTCGTGCATTTCTCTAAATGTACTAAAAGGAGTATCTTGTTTTGATTGAAAAACTAAACTTAGTCTTATTGAACCAGGATTATCTATATAAACTCTGTGCCAACTTGCAACATTGATTAAAAAAGGACTATCATATCCTTCTTTACAGTTTACTTCTTTTAAATGTTTTTCCAATTTACTACCAGGTACCATTGCATCTCTATTTGCATAAGATTTAAAACTTTTTGTTTCATCTTCAACAAATTCTGTTTGAGATATGTATGTGTTTTTACTAAACTTATTATCTAATGTAGTATATACATTTCTTAATGCGTTGTCAAGTTTGTTATCATGTTGTGCAAATTTTACTCTTGTTCCAGTTGTTGGTCCAATTAAATTAAAGTTTAATCTTGTACTAGACCTATATCTTTGAAAGTGTTTTGGATTAGCAAAAGAATGTAATCCTTCATGATGCCAATGTCCTGTTTCAGGATAGTGTAATATTAAACTAGCAGGAAAAATTTGTTCTCCTATATTAAAGCCGGGCCACTTTTGATGTGTCCACATATTATCTAAAAATTGTTTAGGGTGTTTAAATGTATCGTTTATAAAATCATAAAGTCTTCTGGCAATTTTTTTGTCTGTTATCATTGCCATTGCGGCTGTCCAATGTAACTTATCAGTTTTAATCCAAGATTGTTGTTGGGATTGTGCTTGTTGTATAAGTCCTACATCGCCTTGCATTATGCGATGGTCGTTCTCACATAGTAACTCATCAGCACTTATAGGACATTCTAGTTGGGGAAGGTTGATAAATGTGTCTTTATCCGATAACAAATCCGAGTGGGGCATTTCCTTCTTCCATATTGTGTAATCCTGCTATCAGTTGTTCCATTTCTGACAATGCTTCTGATTTTAAAGCATCACCGTTTAACTGAGTTGCACCGCCAGGTCCAGGAAGTCCACCAGGGAACTTGCTTCTTGCCTCTCCTAACATCATTTTACTTTGTGCTAAAGCATAGGCACTTAGCCACTCTGCGGCATAAACGTCTTTGATTAACACACTTTCTGGAATAAAGTTATTGACTCCTACTGCAATATCTTCTTCGTGATTTACATTTCTTAGAATTGTTAATTCTTTTGTATTCCTGTTAAAGGTAAAGTTGTATTCGCTACCAAATATACGACCAATGGTTTCTTTGTATTGTGCAAATGCATCAAATACTGCAAGTCCACCAATTTGTCCTGCTTGTAGCATATACATATTGTTGAAAGCAACATCAAATGGATCAAAGTTAGTACCGCCACCACTGTTGGTGCCAATACCACGTCTATATAATCTTTTAACGTCTATAACTTCATCAGGTAAAGTGTATTTTGTAACACTTGCTTGTGTTTGAATAAAAATAACTGCTTCTTCTACACTACCTGTACTTAACTGACGATATTTTTGTATAGATTTGTTTATCGCAATATCATAATGGTCTCTGTCTAATTCAACATCTACCATTCCATCAGCAAGACGTAATTGAATTTCGTCAATTATTTCGTTTCTACTGTTATATCCTATTTGGTCTATCTTAGTTGCCATACTACTATTTATCACTTTTTGGTTTATAACCAGATAAATATATGCATGGATACCAATTACTACAACTATATACAACATACTAAACACAATATGTCTAAAGTTGTAGAAAAAGGCAGTATTATTCCTATAAAAGATGACGAAGGATTAGGTTTTAAATTTGAAAACGGTGATGATACAATATATCATTCATTTAAAACTGTCGATGATTATGATCCTAGAATGTCAAATGTGTTTACCAAAGAAGATACATTTCTAGATTTACCTAATTTAGAATTACCCATAGACTTAGAAGATTTTTTTACAGAACAAGACCACGAAGTTTGTGAGAAAAGATATCAACCAGGTGACGAAAATGACTCTTCTACATCACAGGTTGTTCATTCAAACCATATTTCTTGGATTGTACATCCAGCAAGAAGTATAGGTACCACAGTTACTAACGAAGATAAAAGAGGTGTATGCATAGGACACATAAGAAGCAACAAGTATAAAAAATACTTTTGGGAGTATGCAAACGATACTTTTCACGAAGACTTTGTTGATGTAATGAAAAACTTTGCAGGATACAAAAAAGTACCTATTAGTATTATTTCTATAAAAGACTTACATCATTGGCATCATGAAGGTGTTCAACCTTGGCATGATTACACGTCTGTGCCATATTATACTAGACGAACTGAAACATGTATAAACTTTAGATTATTTTCATCTATAGAAGAAGATGATACAGAAGTAAACTTTGGTTGGCCCAGTGTTGACGTGCATAAAGAATTTTCTCAAATAGCAGACGAAGTAAACGATAATTGTAAACAAGGTAATAAAGTAGAATGGGTACATAACACCGATTTGTTTATTAAATCTGCATTACATCAAGATACAATATTACCTGAATCACCACTTAACAATGATATAGAATTAATTACATCTAAAAAAGGATATACTTGTCCATTTATGATTAATACAAATTATTGGCACAGAGTATATACAAAGAATACTGAAACTCCTAGAATAACATTAAGATTTTTTAGTCCTATGGGAGTTCCGTTTCATCATTATAGAAAGTTACACCAGGAAGGTAAACTTTTAAAAAACTTGTAGTAAGATTGTTTGGTCGTTAAGCCTACCTGTTAGTTTGGTAGGTGTAGTTTTTACTTCGTCAAATGCTTTAGCAAATTTTGTTTTTGCTCTGCCTGTCCAATTACTAATTTGTTCTGCAGGCTTTCTAAGTGTTTTTTGTACACTAAGTTCTTCGTCAAACTCTTGAATAGATGTTCCTTTAACCATTAACCCTGCACCTTGTCTTTGCATAGCCCTAGGGTCTTTATTCAGTGCGTGGTAAACTCCTACTTTACGAGTCTTAGTGTTATATACCCAAAGTTCATTGGCGTACACGACGTCTGTGGGCGAAATAGATGCTATTCCTAAGTCTCCATCGTTTACTTGAAACTTCATTTTTTTAATAATAACTTCTTTGCTTCTTGCTCGTGGCTTACGTTGTTTTCTATTTGCTTTGCCTGTAAGTATAATTGCATCACAGGCGGCATTTATTTTTTCAAAGAAAGCAAGATAATCTTTTTTCATTTTCTTATCCATAAAATTATATGCTTCGCGTAACTGTTCACATGTGCCTGCTAAATTTTCTTTTGCTTCGTCAGTAATCATTTCATACTGGTCTTTTATTATTTTAGCATGTGCTGGTTTTATTACGCCGCCGCCAAATATTTTCATATCCTTTTCAGGATTAAAATCTTTTATATTAAACTTGCCTTCTTCTATAGACTTATCTAGTATGTCGTCCCAGTCACCACACAAGTCTGTTACTTGTATAAGCATTCTTTCTTGTATGCTAATTTTAGGTGCTGATACTTTTTTCTTTTCTTGCTGTTCTTCTACAACTGTTAATCCTAATTTATGGTATTCATCTTTTTTCTTATCGTAAAACTTTGCTAAACGTTCTGGCATGTACCCTAACTTTTTCCATAACCATGCATACTTGGCACTACTGCTAAATCTCCAATCAGGATTTTTTAGTATAACTTTAATTTCTTCAGGTGCCCAACCACTTGCTTCTTTAACCCACTTCCTATATGCGGCAACTCCATCCTTTGTAGATATTTCAGAATGCACAAAGTAGTCACAAGAGTTAAAT
>MDSV01014427.1_pt1 | contig 23339 bp, 34 predicted proteins | sample 810851 | NCBI WGS metagenome assembly MDSV01 (sample SAMN05326640, study PRJNA326480) | marine metagenome | isolation source: seawater | place: Atlantic Ocean: North East | collected 2012 | reverse complement strand
GTTGTCGGAGCGTATGGATGGGCTCTAACTTCGTCAATTATCATATTAGCAAAGTCAATAAACATAAGCATAACGTCGCCATCTATTGTGCCAGGGTGGAAGTCTCCATAACGTCTGAGAGCCTGCATAGCCAAGGCTTGAAGGGTAGAGTTCTTTTCTCTTATGTGTGGATTACTGTCACTATTGGGTGTTGCCATTGTTAAACCCTCTTCTTAACGATCCTTGCATTCATAACAAAGTGGTTCTTCTCAAAGCGAGTGATGTCGTCTTTGTGTACTTTGTATTCAAGAGTTCCGTTTGCAAAGTTACGTATTGGTGAGATGCCTGCAACCTCAAACATTGAAGGCTCTTTGTTCTTGCTTTCGTACCAGATGTGGTCGTCACCAGACCATGCTGTTTTCTTTTCAGTCTCTTTAGTGTCAGGAAGTACGCCTTCCCATGCTTCATCTACGTCTGGTGTGCTAGGGTCGTCGGCTCTGTAGTGTCCTGATTTTGTTCTTGCTCTTTTCTTTGTCGTCTTTTGTTCTGCCATGTTTATCTCCAAAAAGTAAAGGGGCATGATTGCCCCTTTACTATCTCAGAAATCACGATCAAGGTCGTCCCTAGTTAGTTCTGGTTGTCCAGTTCTTAACGTAGGCGTGAACCTTGTCTTGCAAGAGTTCTAATCCACACTCGGTTAGATACTCGTGCTTTGTGCTATCAGCATCAGTTGCCTGTCTGTTTTCCAATAGCGTTGTATCTCTGCCTTCCAAGTATCTGTAAGTCATATAAGGGAAGTCGACGATAACCATAGCGTTAGCCATGTTTGGAATTTGACGGAACTGAGGATGTAGATGAACCATCAGATCGCCTGCGAATGTGGTGTACCTTGTTAGGTTCACTCCGTATGCGCCTTCGACTGCTGTTGGCTTCCATCTGTCCTTACCCATCTGTTGTAGCTGGTTAGCGACATTGGTTCCTACAAATGCGATCTTTTGCTTGGAGCCGTACTTAAAGACAGTAGAGATAAGCAAGTTATCAAAACCCTCTTCAGTCATTTTCCCTGCGCCAGTACCACCATAAGACGCATAGTCTGTAGTGATGTCTACCACGTTTGTAAGTTGATTAATGATACCACCAGTGTAACGAGTAGGAGCAGACGTTGAGCCGTTTGCCTCATGCTTGTATCCAAAGAACATAGCTCTTTCGATATCAGACATGTGCATCTTTAAGGCTTTAGTCATAGCTTCGTCCAACTTATCACCAGTTCTTAGGTAGGTGCTGTTCATAGTGTTAGTTACTTGAAACGCAGTCCTAAAGATCTGAGTGTAGTTGCTGGCTACAGTTGCATCAAATGAGATTGGAGTGGGTGATGTCGCGCCTTCAGCCGCCGCAAACCCTGCAAGAAACAGTTCTGCGTTATCGGCAATCTGGTGAGACGTACCTCCAATGTTTCGTGTGGCTGTTACTGTTGTAGCTGTTGTATCAGCAGTAACGTGCATAACTTCACCAGTTGTCGCATTGATGAGGATAGAGCCAGAGATAGCAAATTTGTTATCGTCTGACGCATCCACAGTGATGCTTGTTGTTGAAGTTGATGCTACCGCACCATTCACTTTTAGCTTACGATCTGGGAGTTCATCTCTGAAACACTTATATTCGGCGTCGTCAGTTGGTTCAGAGGAACCCATAGAAAGCATCGCGTTAAGTGGTGCGTTGCCGTTTGGTTCAAGGAGTGTGAATAACTCCCTGTAGTTTTTGGGACGGAAATCAGTACCAAACTCGCCTGTTCCGCGCATCCCTTGTATAGCCGCCATTATTGGCCTCCATTAATTAAAGTTGCGATTTGACGAGCTTGCGGGAAAAACCTTCGCTTACTCTATAGTCTATGAGCCGTAGCGCAATTATTGACTGGGTTTAGTATAGGGGAGAGATTTATAGTTTTCGTCCCTATCAAAAAAAAAAGCCCCTTTGCAGGGGCTAGTTTGAAGGAAGGTACATGAAAACTACGCTAAACCTTTTTTCGTCATAACGCTTGCGGATAGTTTATCGAACGTACTCTCACCTTGAGGATTTGCTCCTTCAGGTGAGGGTGTTGCTGATGGAGTAGAGCCCATAGATCCTGTGTAGGCTAGGCGTCTTTGCGCCATTGCCTTCATTCTCTCCATCTCTGGACTGTTCATATTGTTTTTAAAGTCTTGCATTACTTTTATTGTGAGTGAGGGGTCTACAAAATCCTCTAGGGTGTAGCCTCGTTCGCCAGCAAAGACCATAAAGTCGTTTGCCGCGCTGTCTGGCAGACCGATTGCCTGTTGAACCTTGTCTATATTGTTTGCTATCTGTTGTTGAACAGCTTGTATCTGTTGTTGTTGCGCTCCTTGTACGCCTTGTCTTGCGGCGTCTGCTACGCCTGCTGAATTAGCTAGGACTTGTTGGAGCATTTGCTGTGTTTGTTGAAGTTGGCTTTGGATGTTGTTCATTCCATTGCCATTCGCCATCATCATCTCTTTATAGCCAGGTGGGAGAGAAGCGGCGTTGTCTTCTTCCCATTTCTTTAGGGATTGCTCCATATCGTCTGGTGATTGTGACTTCTTCCCGTCTGTATTGCCCATAGTCGGGTTTCGTTCTCCACCTTTAGCCAGATTTGCTAGGGTTTCTGCTACTTCTTTGGAAGATGTGCCTGGATTTGCCTTCATATAGTTACGAATAACGTCCATGATAGGTTTTATCTTTGCGTGTTCGTGGTTTAATGCGCCATATCTTTCAAAAGTAGACTTGATTTGTTGAGGTGTTAGCTTGCGATTGTTGCCTTCGCCGAAGTCCACCTCATATATGATAGCTTCTGCGGAAATTTTATCGCCTTCAGTTTCAGGAGAGCCTTTCGTCTGTGCTTTATCTTCTTTGCTGTCCTTTGGTTCTGGTGTCGGTGCTTGAGGGGCAGGGGTTTGCGCCTGTTGCTGGGGAACGCCCATAGCTTTTGCGGCTAATCCGTCTATCATAGCGGCTTGTTGTTGGGGGTCTTGTGGTTTTGCCATTTTTTTTCTCCTTACCAGCCGAAGCGGGGTCTTTTGTTAACAATATTGAAGATTTTAGTCGTCGGTTGTCTGTCTGTCGTCCGTATCTAATGCAATTTCTGCTTCTAATTTCTGTCGCAGACGTATTGGCATCTCTAACATTTGCTTCGCCGCCCAGATAGAACCACGTCTGAAGTTTATTTCCTGTAGATCCATAGACGCATTGTCTGCAATAGACATGGCAGACGAAACGATCTCGTCTTTCATAATTTGGTTAAGGACTTGCCAACCTTTCGACTTCATAAGGTCGTCAACAGCCCTTAGTTTGGCTTTTGAGTTCATTATCTCTTAGCTTTTTTACCTTTTTTTGCAGTGGCTTTTTTTGACATGACTGCTCCGTGTCCTTTGTTATTCTTGGTTCGAAGGACGGCACTGCCTTTTGCGTTGTACTTTGTTGTGTTTCCTGTCTCACTCATTTTATATTCTCCATAGTATGCTGATTAAAAGTAACATTATTGCGCCTGCTGATCCGATCAGTATGGACTCGATGCGTTTGACGCGGTTGAACAAATCTCGGAATTGTATGGCTGTCTCTGTTTCCAGCTTTGCAATTCTTGGTTCTAATGGGGGTCTGCCTCTGGTCATCTGTCTGTCCTATCAAGCAGTTGCATAAGTAAAGTGAAATCGAAAATACAATTCATTATCATCACGATAACTATGCTTTCTTGCTCTTGCACCAGAATAAAGAACGTTTTGGGGGGGTTTTAAACTAGCTATTACTACTAACGTATTAGTCCCAGATAAAACGAAACAGTCACCATTTGCATTACTGAACCCAGACGCCCTACCAGCACCAGCATAAGTGTCGCTAGAAGCGGCAGTAAAAGGAAGTCCACTTAATACTAATTGGCTATCAGAACGAGAACTTTCTGTACCACTACAATAAAAGCTACATCTAGCATGACAAATCTTTCCAACTTTTACATATTTAGCAGTAACACTATGCGTTGACCCAACTCCAAATGATGGCGACCAAGTTCCAACTGTTGATGCCACAGACATACTTGTTAAATTCGCACCACTAACGGCTGGAAGTGTTGCTGGAAATCGTGCATCTGGCATTGTTCCAGAGGTAAGATTAGAAGCACTAAGATTTGATAAGTCAACGTGCTGAGTTATGTTTGAGGCGGCAAAACGAGCATCATCAAACGTACCAGACGTAATCTTTGACGTTGCTAAAGCTGGAACATCACTAGCTGACAAAGACAATCTAGCAGAGGGAACAGTGCCAGACGTTAGGTTTGAAGCTGACAATGCAGTCAAATCAACGTGTTGAGTTACAGAGCTACTTGATAGCCTTGCATCAGCAAACGTACCAGTTGTCACTTTTGCGGTGTCTAAATTAGGAACATCACTAGCGGAAATGGATAATCTTGCAGACGGGACTGTACCAGATGTTAAGTTTGATGCTGACAGTGAAGTTAAATCTACATGCTGAGTTACATTTGAAGAAGCTAATCTAGCATCCGCAAAAGTACCCGAAGTTATTTTAGATGTGGCTAAGTCTGGTATTCTTGCATCAGCTAAAGTTCCAGAAGTAATCTTAGAGGTTGGCAAATCTGGTATTCTATCTGCACTTAAACTGCCAGACGTAATCTTAGAGGCTGGCAAAGCTGGTATATCATCAGCAGTTAAGCCACCAGAAATTATATTTGCTAAGTCTCGCGCTTTTGTCATTTTGCTTTTTCCGCAGTTACATATTTAGCTTTTAAATCATCAGTAAAGTGAGAGGTAATAGCAGTCTTTACATCAGCATCAACTTCACCAAAGACCCTAGTTAATTCTGCATCCCAATCATAATCTTCTTCTTGCCAGCCTTTAGCGGCAACCTTGACATCACCAACCTTTTTTCCCTCTGGTAATGTATCTCCAGGAACAAAAACATCACCAACCTTTTTGCCATCTGGTATAAGCCCATCATTTTGGTGCTGGGTAGTGTAAAGAATATCTCCTTGATATGTTGAACCCATATCTTCCCAAACATTCTTTGGCATAAAACCACAAGAATGACCATCAGATACCCTCATAACATCTACTGAAAATTCGTGTTTATTTATTTCATATTTTGTAGCCATTTTTTCCCTCCTATGATGCAGTTATATAAGTACATTCAGCATAAAAATATCTATATTCAGAACCCAGATAACTAGGGTATAAAGTTTTAGACCTGTTCCATAAACCCCCTGTTGAGTTGTGTTCATTAATAACCCTTTGTCCATTACCATTCGACAAGAAATCCATAACAGTTGAATTTGCCATAACCAAACATTGACCTTCATCATAAGACCCATAAAAAGAACCTTGCCCAATAGGATGACCGCTATTCCAAGAAGTAAAAGGCAACCCACTCATATAAACAGCTTCATCACCACCACCACCACCACTAGCTGTCCATTGAAAGTAAAGACTAACAAAGCATATTCTTCCAACTTTAACATATCTAGCTTGATGAAAACTCCAACTATGATAATTAATACTTGGCGACCAAGAGCCAACAGAAGATGCTACTGACATACTTGTTAGGTTTGCTCCGCTAACTGCTGGTAAGGTAGCTGGAAATCTAGCATCTGGCATTGTCCCACTCGTTAGGTTTGATGCTGATAAATTAGATAGGTCAACGTGTTGTGTTACTGACCCACTTGATAATCTAGCGTTATCAAAAGTTCCTGACGTTATTTTTGAAGTTGGAAGGTCAGGTATCTCTGAAGCATCTAAGGTTATTCTAGCATTTGGTACTGTACCACTTGCTATGTTGCTTCCGTTTAGTGCTGTCAGATTTGCACCATTAAAATTATATCTATTTCCTTCGTATGTACTCATATTATTTCTCCATCATCAACCAGCCTTGAGTGTCACCAGAAAAAACCAAGGCAAAACCAGCCCTCTCTGTTGCTACAGTCATATCACTTGCATCCCCCTGGATCTTCTTTCCATTCCTTGCAACTGTAAGATTATTGCTATCAAAAGTAGCACTCAGATCTATAAATCTAATCGTATCTCCAGCAGAGGGGCTCGCAGGAAGTGTCGCTGTAATTGCACCGCTTGTTGTATCTACAAAATAACCCTTATTAGCTGAAGCGTTGAAGGCAGACGTTTTGGTCTCCCATGTGAAATCAACTTCAACTGTGACGCTACCACCCAAGGCGATAGCGGAACCATTAACTGTTATGGAAGAGTTAGCTAAAGCTGAGTTAGGTACAGACGATAATCTGGCATTTGGCAATGTACCTGTTGATAGATTGGATGCGTTAGTTGTATCTACTACAGCAAAAGTATTGTCACCTCGAAGGAAGGTAGTTGAATCTTTTGTTCCAGAGGTTCCTAGTCTTGCTATGTTAACTGTGCCAGTTGAAAGATTTGATGCGTTTGTTGTGTCTACAACGGCAAATGTGTTGTCACCTCGAAGAAACGTGGTGTTGTCTTTTGTGCCTGAAGATCCAAGTCTTGCTATTGGGACTGTACCACTAGCCAAATCACTTGCATCTAAGTTGGTGAGGTTAGCTCCACTAATAGCAGGCAATGTTGCAGGAAACCTTGCGTTTGGAATTGATCCTGCCGACAAATTGCCAGCGTCTATAGAGGCGACGTTGAATGTGCCGTATGCAACCACGTCCACTACGTCTCCATTTGCTAATGCTGATGCAAAGACTACAGACGTGCCAGATGAGATTGTTATGTCTGCACTAGATAATCGAACACCATTCAAGTAAACATCTGCGTATCCAGCGTCGTATCCTAAAGTTGCGCCATTTGCGTCTGAGCCTGAAACAGTCGTTGGCGTTCCGCTTATATTATAGGTGTATCGTTGTGATGTTCCGTTGACTGTTGATCCAGCCGCCGCCCAACCAGATGATTTATAAACCTTTAGCTCATTGGCAGACGTGTCAAAATATAGATCTCCTACATCTAGTGAAGACGTCGGTGCAGACGAAGCAATACGATATCGGTCTGCAAAACTATTAACGCCACTGATGTGTGTCGCTACTGTGTTGATGTTTGAAATTGCCGCGCCGACTGTATCCACGTTTGCAATCGAATTTGCTACTGTATCTATTTCAGATGTCGCTTCCAATAGATCATTTGCAGTGGCTTGTACTTTTGCAATGTTAGTGTTGACTGTGGATATTGCAGACGAGATCCCAGAAACATTCGAAACTGCCGAACTTATCCCAGCTACAGTTGCAATTTCACTACTTATTCCAGCCGTAGTACCAATATTCGCTATAACTCCACTCGCATTTAGGTTCGCCATGTTCGTAATAACACCACTGGCATTGAGGTTTGCAATGTTGGTAATGACGCCAGAAGCATTTAAATTAGACATGTTTGTTACGTTAGTGGACGTTCCGAGGTTCGACATGGATGTAATATTGCCTGATGTCGCTAATAAATTCATATCGGCAACTGCATCACTTGTGCCGAGTAATCCTACGGATGTAGAAACCCCTGCTACTGTGTTGACGTTGGCTATTGCTCCCGCGACTGTGTTGATGTTGGATATGCCAGACGATACTGTGGCGACGTTGCCTGTTGTTGCCCAATGTTTCGCGCTGTAACTTGATCCGTCGACTGTCCCCGACGTCTTTGTTGCCCACTCTTTTGCCGCGCCTTTAGAGGCTGTGTCTGTTACGCCCGTGCCACCGATTGCCCATGCCTTTGATGAGTAGTCTGTTGAGGAGACTTGTCCGTCTGTTTTGATCGCCCAGTTCTTTGCTTCTGATACGTCTACTATTTTCTCTGTGTTGGATGAGGAGATGAATGCCGCTTCGTCTGCGAATGTTGCGGCTGATGATAAGCCGTGGACTATGTATACGTCCTTGGTGGATAGGGTGACTATATCGAAGTTGTTGTAGGATGTTGAGCTAGAGAATGTTCCTTCTATGCTGAAGAAGGTAGTGAGGTCTGACCAACCAGAGGTACTGTTTGAGAAGTTACCTACTCTTACTTGGAGCTTGTCTGTCGAGGCATCGAAACGAAACTCGAAGTTGGCTACACGAAAGACACCACTATCGTCAAAAAGGTCGCCTATAAGATCGTAGAGGGAGCGTGTTCCTTTCTCGATACTCTCCATATAAGTGTCGAGATTATGTTCGCCTGTCTTAGATGAGCGAAATCGTATCTGTTCTGATGTGGGTTGCGTTTCTGCCATTAGTCGTAGTACCCCATTTCTTTCATTAACCTGACCAATTTTGCCTTAGTAAGGGCATACTTGTCGTCCAGATTGACTGAATTTTGTGCGCCCTCAAGTTCGGCGACACGGATTTCAAGTTCTTTAATCATGTCTTTGACTTGGCTTACGTCGCTCTTTTGTTCTTTGTGACGGGCATCTAGTTCTAGTTGCTGTATGCGTTCTACCTCGGTTACGAAGTCAACGACCTTTCCGTCTACTAGAGATCCTAATATTTCTTTTTTATCGCTCATTTCCCCTCGCTTGATTAAGTGGCACTAAGTTTCCCTTGCTTACTTCTTTTTGAATGTTCTCATTGGGTTGGACAGACGCTCCACGCATCTTTTCCATGAGTTGCATTTGCTGGGAGGGAGATGGCCCTTCCTGTTGCATCTGCTGTTTTGATATACGGAAGCGGTCAAGATCACTTATACCCATAGCTCTGATGGCTTCCTCGGCTATTTGTCCTGCGTTGTACTCCATGTTAAGACCCGTTTGCGCCATGATTTGAAGCATGTTCATCCATGCTTCGGCGTTTCGTGTGGGTTCGAGAGGGAGTGTTCCGTCTATGACAAGGTAGTCTATGTCGCCCTGTAGGTCTTTAGATACGTCGTAATCGAGGTAGCCGTCCTCTACTAAGCCCGTTAATTGGTTGGGCATATTCTGACCATCAACTTTAATTGAGCCTTCCATTGCTAAACTGTCTTGTATATTGGCAACCATCATCCGTACCATAGGTCGGATGGTGGTGGCTGACATGACACGGGCTAATACGCCCAGACGTTGAGATCCGAGTTGAGTGAGGCGTTGTATCTCTGTGGCAGTTCGAACGCCGTCTGATGTGGGCATACCCTGTTGTGCGTCTGAGGCTGATGATACTCTTTGTTTTAGTTCGGACATGGCGGCAATGTCCTGCATGTGTCCCTTCGTTACGTCTGGGATCTGCGCTATGAAGACGCCGTCTCCTGGTTTTGTGCCAGGGAGTGTACGGACTACGCCCCAAGGGTTTCTGTCTATGAGGTCAGGAACGGAGACTTGAGTTGGGTCTACGAATATAAGGTTGTTGAGGGCGGCGGATATGTTGTCTATACGGGATCGCATGAGGTAGGTTGCGATGTCGTGCATTGGAAGAATGAGGTCGTAGAGTGATTGCCCGTAAGTCTTGTGGCTGTCTTGGTAGAGCCCACCAATGACTGTTGGGAACTGCTGTCCGTATGGATTAAGTTGCATTCGGATAACGACGTTCTCGTCTAGGATTGTTATGACGAGAAAGATTTGGTCGATTGAAGGTATATTAATTTCGTGACCTGATAGGCGTACCCATGCTTCGTCAACTACTCTTGCGTCGCCAAGGGTGAAATAGGCGTGATCCATTCGTTCTCGTTGATTGGGTTGTGCGGGATCAATAGAGAGACCACGCCCCTCTTCCTTGTGCCAGTGATGGGCGTTCCATGCGTTCCGTGGGGGGGATACCTTGTGACGTAGTTCGGGGTTCATTCTGAGTTTGGGGTAGAGCCCACAGTAGAGAAGGCTGTTGAATGAAGAATAGTCGGCAAAGACTATGTACTGCATATTGTCCCAATCACCCCAGTTTACTCGTGGGTCTGGGAAGCATCTGCGTGGGTCGAAGTTTACTATTTGGTTCTGGTTTGATTTAGCGTCCCAGATTAGTTTGGTGGGGGCGAAGCCGTACCTAATGCTATCAAGTAGGAGTTGTGCGAGACGAGCCTCGCCCGCAGTCCTTCGCATTTGCTGGTGCAGGACACGTTCCAAGATGAGTGATGATTGTCTGGACTTTCGGTTCAGACCTTCAAGTTGGAACATTGGATTACGTCCTGAGAGAGCCGCCATCAGATATGTTAGGACTGTGTCTGCTATGGCACGGGTGTCAGCAATTACTGCTTTTTCTCTGAAGTCTGTTGCGTCTGGTTTAACGTAGACGTCGTGAGCGCGGTCAGCTTCCTTCCAGTGGTCATAGCGTTTTCTTATTTTGTTGTAAGACATATCGACCATAGATTTTACGTAGTCGACTATTCGTCGTTCCTGTTCGTCGTTGAGAAGATGAGATATATCTTCATAGGCAATTAGCTTTTCAGCAAATTGGGATAGGTCAACGACCACGCCTTCCTGCGATCCAGCTACATGGTCTGTTTTGTAGTTTGAACCTGATTTAATTGTTGTACGGGTTTTAGGGCCACTTTCACTCATAGTCTGACTTTACCTTTTGTTGGGGTTGTTGGTCGTCCCTTATGTTCCCCAGCCTGTCCATTTTGGTATGGCTGAACTGACACGGGTCTTTAGGGATTTTCCGAGGGCTGGTATGTCCTTATAGTTTAGAGATTGTGTTGGGTCGGAATGGAGGTTCCACGCTTCTGGGGATACGGATGTTCGGGATAGAATGTCGACTGCCATTGTCATGGCGTCGACTTGGTCGTCATGGTTGCCACCTGGAAATGTTACGCACTCGTCTATAAAGGTGTCGAGCCAATTTGATAGTTCGGGGATGTATACTCTTCCACCTTCTATGATGGGGAGGATAGCATTGACACGGGCGACCTTATCGTTGACGACTTTGTAGGGGATTACAGCCATGCCACTTTCACGTTTGAGTTCTTGGATTAGGGATTGACCAGAGGCTTTGTCTTCTATGTACATAGCGCGGAGACCTTTGCCTCGCCATTTATTGTTGAGTTGTACTAGGCGTTGCTTGAGTTCGGGGAAGTCGTACTTGCCACGCATTACGTCTATTAGGTAGATGTCGCCGTTTCTATCCATGCCAGCAGTGACGGCTACAGAGTAGTCGGCTGTCTCTGTTTTCTTGAAAGCTGTGTCGACAGCGATGATGAGGGATTGGAATGTATTGGGTCTTAGGTCGGACGGATACTTCTGCCACCATTCTGTTTTGATTATGTTACCGCCTTCTATGTAAGGTTGCTGTTGATAGAGGGATGCAAACTCGCGTGGGTTGAGGCGTTGGCGGCGTTTCAAATCTTCAAGAGGGAAGCGTTCAGGCCATAGGGGAGCTTCTTCATGTTCGTCTACGAGACGTTTTGGTGGTGAGATTTTGTTGAGTTCGGCGGCAGGGAGGTAGCGTGGATCGGTTTCGGGAAGGTGGTTTCGTCTGAGTTTGCCTGACTTGACTTCCTTTATAGCGGAGAAGTTGATGTGTTTCCAGCGTCCCTCACTCCAGTCATCTGTGTCTTGCAGACGTCCTGCTAGGTCGTCGGGATGCCAGCGAGTTAGGATTATGATTTGCTTTGGCTTTGTTCCGTCGACTTCGGGTTGGAGACGAGTGGCTAGGGCAGAGGTGTAATAGTTCCATGTTTTGTTGCGTTGGGTCATGGATTCGGCGTCTTCTCTGGCTTTGATGGGGTCATCTACTATGAGGAGATTGGCTGGTCTACCTGATGTGGTTCCGCCTATACCGACTGCGAAATATGCACCGCCTTCTTCTGTGCGCCAGACATCGGCGGCTCGACTGTCCATAGAGAGGTGAAATTCTGGGAAGGCTTGGGGGATAACTGGGTCTTCTACTACTGATCTTATCTGGCGACCAAAGTCTGTAGCGAGTTGCGAGTTGTATGAGCATGACATTACATAGCGTTGAGGGCTCTTAGCCATGAAGTAGGAGGGGAAGAGAACTGTGCCGAAGGTAGATTTGGCGTGACGAGGGGGCATAGTGATGAGGAGGTTGTTGCAGTTGAGTGTGCCGCGTTCAAGTTTGTCGAGAGCATCAATGAGTTCGAGTTGGAAGTCTGCAAGTTCCCAGTCAGGGTATATAAGTCTGACGAAGCCTTCGAAGTTTTCGGAAGCGTCGCGTAGCTTGAGGAGATATTTGGCAACTTCTTGCGCTGATGGCTTAGACATTCTTACGTCTTAGTCTCTGGCTCATAAGTATTTCGAATTTTGTTTCGGGATCGCGTACACTTCCTGCCATGACAGACATGAAGTGATCGAATATAGCTTTCTTCTTTTTTTCGGGGGAGACTGTGCTGAGATCCATCTGTTTCATGGCGTGAGCAAAGTCGTTGAGGTTTAGTTCTGAGGGTATGGCGTCTTTTTGTCTGTTTTTAATTAGCATCTTCTACTATCTCCGCTTCTATTGTCTTTGCACCAGAGGCTATTGCCTCCAGTTCTTGCCGTGTCATCTCTGTTATGTTCTTTATATCGTGTTCATGTTGGTGGAATGAGGCATTTAGGTCTGGTACTACCTTGTTTAGGAGCATACCAAAGACACGAGCTTGGGTTGGTGTCCATTCTTTGCCATTCATTACTACATCATTGGCTACAACTATCTGGTTGTTGACGAAGTTGGCTATTTGTCCCCGTATTTGTGCAGACAATGCAGGGGTTAGTTGGACTTTATCTATGTTTTTGATGGCTGTTTTCATATTTCTCACTTCTTTGTCGTTTTTTCTACAAGTTAATGAGCAAAACTGCGCCCGATTAACGTGACTTGGCTTTACATAGAACTCTTTATCGCACGTTAGACACCTCTTTGTAGTCCCTTTCAGTTCAATACCAGACGTTTTCATTTTTTGCTCCGCTTACTCCTGGGGGTGGGGAGGTGACTTGACACACGCGCGAAAGCCGAAAGGGGGTATCGCCCCCCCTATGTGTATATAGGGACGTCTGTGGCACGTTTGGGCGAAGAAACGGCTCAAACCCCACAAAATAAGGGGTTTCAGCACCCTCGATAAGGGAGTTTTTGCCTCGTGTGTGTGTAGTATTTCTACGCATGTGTTCGTTCGCTCGCAAACAATGGGTCTTTCAGACCCAAAATCAATCTTTTCAATAGGTTAGCAGACGATCAGAAAATTCGTCGTCCCGCGCACACATACACATACACATTCCGAAGGAACTCCTAAAGGGTGAGATTTCGATTTTCGATTTTTCCCCTTGCTGTGCGTCAGGCATGAGCGTCAGCGAGGGTTTCACCTCATGCACATGAAGGAGCCACACATGGCAAACTGGAACATCAAAGAGACGGCACACGCATGGTTGAACGCGAAGACAAGGGCAGTTGCCCTCGAAAGGGCGAAGGTACGTGCGCCTCACAAAAAGGCGTGGGCGAACATGGCTAAAGCCATGGAGGACAACGACGTCGCTCGTGTGACTGCGTACACGTTGGACTTCGGAGCGAGGATCTCAACCCTCGTGGCTATGCAGACACCTGCAAAGCCGAAGGCTACGGCGAAAGCCAAGGCGAAGGCTACGCCAAAGGCGAAAGTCGTGGCGAAAGCTGTCGCACCTGTGCCTGCCGAAGGCAACGGCATGGTCGAGGCTATGGCGAACATAGTCGGGCAGATGGACGCAGACGTGCAGATGGCGTTCCTCAACCTCGTAGCGAAAGGTATCGCCAAGAAGTAGGCGAGCGTATGTGGCTCACGCACCTTATGGTGCGTGGGCTTTTTTTGTCATCAATTTTTATGGAGGTACGTATGCGTACAAGACAACAACAACGCGACAACGAGATCGACGAAATGCTCAAGAACTTCGAGAACACGATCTACGCACCGAAAGTCAAGACGACAACACCACGACACATTGAGATACTCGGAGGCATGGTCGTAGCCATGTTCATGTCTATGCTCGTGACATGGGTCGTCATCAACTGGCTCGTAGGATGTGGAGAAATCACACGCACAGTAGACGGGCTCGTGATCGTTGGTGAGTGTGTACTCATGCCTTGGAGGAACTAGGCATGTGGGACAACTACGAAATCCGATCACACAAGCGAGGGTGGGCGATAGTCCACACTCGTTCGGGGCAGACCATTGAGGTCTGTACAACACGACGACAAGCCGAAGACATGCTTGCTCGTTACAACTCAACTGCATCATAGGAGGACGCATGATAGCACACATTCGAACACATTGGCTACGTTGCGCCAACGAATACCGAACCACTCGGAGGTTTTACAAAGCCAACAACAAAGGCAATTCCTCGTGGGTAAAAACGCAAGCTAGACGACAAGCACGTCGAAACAACAACATAATCGTACAAGACGCGTACGTAACCTATTGCCACGAAAGGAGGGCATACGCATGAAAATTGTAACAGTCATACACAAGTATTTCGAGGAACTGCATGGGCTTGACCCCATCACAGTTGCCTCGGTGAGAGTGCCAAACAACATCTTGAACGTCGACGACGTGCTTGAATACGCATGGAGATGGACGAACAACGTGTCTGGCTCGTGGTCACGTAAGGAAAACCCCAAAGACAACGACGACTTCAATCCGAACGTGATCGTACTCAAGCCACTAGACGAGGACGGCAGAGGTCATAGGTCAACGTCTGTTGGCGACCACATGGTCTACGACGGCAAGACATACGAGGTCGCTATGTCAGGGTTTAAAGAGGTGAACGCATGAAAGAACCAATCACAATCATCCCTGGCTCACGCTATTGGAAGAACTTTAAGGACGGCGTAGCAGACGCCCTCATTATTGGTCGCGAGGCAATTCCTGTAACACAACGCGAGGGCTACAAAGACGGCTACGAGTTCGGCATGACCTTGCACGAGAGACTTAACAATCCAAATGAGGAGGACGCATGACATACGTTTTAGCAACAATCTATTTCGTGAAGATCGACGAGAACGACAAAGCCGTCGAAGACAAGGACGGGAACGTGGTTCTGTTCACGCCAAAGGGGAGATGGAAAGACCTCGAATACCTTTGCGAGGGCAGAGACGACGACGATTTTCAACCAATAAATGCAGAAAAGGAGGACGCATGACAACACAATCACGTTACGGCTTTAGTGACCTCGTGGTAGACGAGGACGTTAAGCTACCCAAGTATGCCAAGATCGTTGATGAAGAGGGCAACGAACACGAGATCGAATGTTATCACATAGAGGAGGAGGATGAAGTTCCTTACCCAGAGGTGACAGCAGACGACCTCAGAAAGGAGGACGCATGAAATTCCTCAACCTAGAAAACGAGACCGACACAGATGTATGGTTTGAGGTCATCAACCAAGGGCATGATGCAAAATTGCACCCATGTTCATACGGACAAGACTTCAAGGCATCAATGAAATGCACTCACTACGAACCTTGTGGTGATGCACACGAAGGCAACGGAGTAAGTGAATGTGCTTTTGCATTGTTCACATGCGAAACAGCCCGTTGCGAATTACAACCCATAACAAAGGAGGAGTAACATGCCAAACTGGTGTGAAAATTGGGTAAGCCTTTCCCACGACGACGAGTCAAAAGTCAAGGCACTAATCGAGGACATGAGAGAGGGTAAATTCCTCGCACATTTCCTACCCGAACCAAAGTATAAACACAAAGACGATTGGTATAATTGGCGTTGGGATACATGGGGATGTAAGTGGGAAATCGACCTCACTTACACAGATTGGGAAGAGCAATCATCTGAAGGCAAGGTCGAGTTCAACTTCCAATCTCCGTGGAGTCCACCCGTCGGCGTGTATAAGAAAGCACACGAACTCGGTTGGCAAGTTGAGGCAACCTATAACGAGGGTGGGTGCGACTTCTGTGGTCGGTTCGAAAACGGCACAGACGAGAGCGTCAGCATGACCGAAACCTTCGAGGACGGGTCAATGCCAGAGTGGGCGTTGGAACAAGTCGGCGACGATTTGATTGATCGCTACCTTGATGGCGAGTTCATAGACTTGGAAGGCAACCTACTCGACGAGGACGGCAAGATCAAGAAGAAGCACGGCACATGGGGAAACCCGAAGTTTAACAAGGACGAACTATCGTATTATCAGGAAAGGAATAACGCATGAGAAAGGTAAACCAAATCATCACGCAAGAGAACGGAGATGTGTTGCAAGACATCACGCCACAAGCAGGTCGCATCACGAAAGAAATGGTCGTGAATTGGGTTAGTGACACAACTGGAGTTGTTCCACCGAATAAACTGCTCGACTTAATTGTGGACATAGCCAATGACGAATACCCACTCGAAGAACTTCGATACGACATTGTAACGTCACATTTCAATACACATGAGGAGGCATGAGCATGAAATACAAGATAATGAAAACCCACAAAGAACGTATGTGTTCAAACATGACTTATCGCGTTGGCGAAATAGAAACTACCTACGGAAAACTTTTACACTCGTTTGGAAAGCCGTATCCCTGTGATGGTTACAAAGTAGACGCTGAATGGACGTTGCAATTTGATGATGGTCAAGTAGCAACAATCTACAACTGGAAAGATGGACACAACTACTTGGGTGAAGATGGGACTTCGGTAGAGGATATTACTGATTGGCACATAGGTGGACGTAAAGAAATTGTTGTTCGTCGTGTCAAAGAAATACTCGCACGAGAGGAGGTGACGGCATGAAACTAACGTCTGCTGAGATACGAGAGAAAATATACGAACTCGAACACTTAACCTTTCCCTATGACGTATACAAGGGTTGGAGAAATGGCGAATTGTGGTGGAGAACAAGCGAGTTAGTTTACCCTGCCGACAAACGCAAATGGGTTCGATTACATGAACAATTAAACCAAGCAGAGAAGGAGGAGAAAGCCAATGGCTGAACGATTTATGGAAGGTAATCGTGCCGATAGATTTCCGTATAGCATAACGTACTGGTGCGAAGTTAAAGTTCCTATCGACGAATTTTATTATGACGGAGAGTGGAACCCCGAACCAGACGAGGAAGAACGCAAGAAAGGTTTCTTTGAATTTTCGGGGAACGAAGAGACCTACCACGTACCAACCAAAGAAGAGGACTACAAGGATTGGGTCATTGAAACTCTCAATGACGAGTTCGGTGTCGAGATTGATATGAACGAATGTGAGTTCGTTGTAACCTACAAAGAATACCAAGATACACCCTAATCCAATACCGATTACTTCCTAATACACACCCATAGTTATTGACACACTACTGTATAATGCGTTATACAGATCAAATGATGTCAATTCTACACGTACACATGTGCGCTTTATTACGAAGTAATCCTTATAACGAAGATCGAATTTCGATTTTCATTTCAACTTCAACTTTTACGAAAGGAGATTTGCATGATTGATGCAAACTTAAAACGTGCTATTTCGCTAGACGATTTCACAGAAAGACGAACTTCACTACGTGCTATGACATCTCACGTACTGACCAAAATATACGACGCAAACACCTTAATCTCTAGGGCGTTTGATGATAGTCCACTCGTGGGAGATCAGCCCGATCAGATCACACCACGTCCGACACCATCGGGATTGTGTAATGTTCTCGACGAGGACACCATGATCGCTCTCCTAAACAAGGAGATCGTAGTCAGGGACATCCTTGATGCGATTAGAAAACCCGAAGTTGCTAACCCTAAAGCGAAGACGGGTTGGGCATTTGGTAAACCTAAAAAGGTTGAGCCAGGCAGACGTGATGCTCTTATCAAGGAGATCGAGGGAGAAGGGAAAGGCTACGATCCCATGACGTTCTCACTCGAAGAGATGTTCAAGCTACACGACTTCACGCTGGAGAAAACTGGACGTGGCTCAGACGAGGTACTTGATGCCATGCAGGTTGTTCTTCGTGCCGATCAAAAGGTCGCAGGCTTACGTGCCGCACTCAGTGTCAAACAAGATGAAGAGAGACCAGTGTACAAGTTGGAAGACATACCCGAACATGTACGTCTAGCACACAACGACCTTGCCGATCACATCCTCGGCTTATCGACTACGTCAGAGCCAGTAAGTACGGACTACGAGATACCGCAAGATGCTGAACTGATTAACCTCGCACTCAGTAAGCAAGGTTTACCACCTATCAAGGACTTGCTCACTGAACTGAAGGATGCCAAGAACAAGTCGGCTACGACTATGCAGATGCCACAGATATCCGAGGTTCCTCAGAGCGCAGACATACCGAAAGGCAAGTTTGTCGTGAAGAAATGTGCTGACGTGTTCAAGATCACGGGTACATACAGACAAGCATTCAGCTTTGAGATACCTACATGGGAGTGGGATGCACCTCACCCTCACGTACCAGCATTGGACAATGAGTACATCTTCAACCCAAGTCTGTTGCTGAGAACTCTCTATGCGCTGATGACCAACAAGAGAACGTATCTTCATGGTCATACGGGTTCGGGTAAGACGACACATGCCGAGCAGATAGCGGCGCGATGTCAGATACCAGTGATGCGTGTCAACTTCGACAGTGAGATTACACGTATGGATTTGATCGGACGTGACACTCTCGTTCAAGAGAATGGTACGACAGTATCGAAGTTCGTTGAGGGTATCATGCCACAAGCTATGGCAGGCCCATACATGATGATCCTCGACGAGATTGACTTCATCAGACCCGACGTCGCTTACGTTATGCAACGTGTACTTGAGGGTCAAGGTCTCATGCTTACTGAGGATGGTGGTCGTGTCGTCAAGCCACACCCCATGTTCCGTATAATAGCCACGGGTAATACTGTCGGACAAGGCGACGAATACGGAATGTACCAAGGTGCTAGACCACAATCAATGGCGATGCTCGATAGGTTTACTGTATGGGCTCACGTTGACTACCTCTCTGGCAGTGAGAGACGTAAGCTGATCGAGAAGAAAGTACCGAAACTATCCAAGGATATGGTCGATAACGTCTGCAAGTATGTGGACGAACATATCCGTGCGTTTAAGGATAGCAAGATACTGCAACCGATAACACCACGAGGTTACTTAGATCTTGGCAATGCCTTGGTCATGTTCCTTGGTGTGTATCCGTCAACGCAGAAGACTAAGGCAATCAACGAGGCACTTGATACGACGATACTTGACCGATGCTCGGCTCAAGATCGTGCGGTCATCAAGGGCATCATCAACCGCATCTTTGTATAGGAGGAACGCAATGAAAGGTGAACTATTTGCACATGAGGTCACTCAGACCTCGGCTATATTCGGCAGAAAGAAAGACGTCAATGTTGTTATGCAAGGAGACAGTGCATACACAGACGGCAAGACTATCGTCGTTCCAAGCATTGACTATGAGAAAGAAATCTCAGACGAGAATATGGCGATCATCCGTGGTTTCACAGACCACGAGGCTGGTCACGTTAGGCATACAGACTTCAATTCTCTCAAGCTGATTGATAGTGGCAACAAGCTACAGAAAGAATGTCACAATGCACTCGAAGACATTTGGTTAGAGAGACGTGTGATCGACGAGTATCCAGGTGCGGCGAAGAACATCCAAGCCACGGCTACGAAGGTGAACCAAATGTTCCTCGATAACGTAGACATAGATGACCCACGGGTTAAGAAAGATACGTTCATGGGGCCAGCCGCGATCACTTGGGAAGGACGTAAAGACTATGGCGGTGACACCATACCAAAGCTGATGGAGTACGTAGACGACGAGTTAACCAATGCAGTGAGGAGTTGGATAAAAGCCTTAGATGCGTGTGAAAATTCGATGGACGTACTCGCTTTAGCCAAGGAAGTTGAACGACAACTGAGGACAGAAGAGTACAGAGACGAGCCAGAGATACCACAAGAAACAGAGGAGGCAGATGAAGATGAAGACCAAAGAGATGTTAATACGAGCCGAACTACAGACGGGGGAGGCCATGCAACTGAAGATACAAGCACCGAGGGAGAGGGTTCCACATCTATGGAAGACGGCGATGACTGTGCTGGCGAAGATGGGAGCGAGCCCTCACAATCTGGTGGTGACGGAGACGACGAAGAAGAAGACGGAATGGGCAAGTCAGATGGAGACGACGAAGAAGATGACCAAGCCAAAGGCGATGAAGAAGGAGGCGAGCAAGAGGGAGACGGAGCAAGCGGAGGTTCTTCTGCGGAAGATGGAGACGGAGGCGGTGATAAAGTAGAGGACGATAGTTCTCATGGTCACGGCGCGGTTGACGTGGAAGACAAAGATGCCTTGCAAGAGGTTGAGGTGTACGACAAGTTCAGACTTTCTGATGGTGTTGAAGAGGCTTTGAAAGAAATCAACGAAGGCTCTGCAAGTAGGGGCTCTTACATTCCCTTTGCCCCAGCGCATGACAAATGGCATCACAAAGACGATAAGCCAGGTAAGTACGGGAGACAATCTCTTGGCAGGTTGATGAACGTAGCCACCAACAAGAAGTATACAAAACGTCTTGAGAGTACGGCAGGCTCTACCAATTCCATGAGACGTAAGCTAGAGCGAGCATTGATGGCAAAGCAACAGAGAGATTGGGACTACGGCAGAGAGGTAGGCAAACTTGATAGCCGACGTCTCGCGTCTGCTTACAATGGTATGCCTAACGTCTTCAAGATGCGTGATGATCGTGCTGAAATGGACACGGCATTGACCATGCTGATTGACTTGTCGGGTTCTATGAACGGAGTTCCAGCGTGGACGGCTGAGTTGTGTGCGATAGCCATGTCTGAGGCGATTGATAAGACGGGTATTGCGTATGAAGTTTTGGGTTTTAATAATGCTTCACGTTGGAACCCAAAAATACCTTACCCTAAAGGCAATTGGAAAGGTTGCTCTCGTGTATCACCGATTGACATGTACATCTTCAAGGCTTTCGAAGAGAGGCTTGTTGATTGCAGAAAGTCAATGGCGAGTATCTCTGCTTTAGCCGATGGAGACAACTCTGATGGCGAGGCTCTTGGCTATGCTTATGATCGCTTGAAGAGACGACAAGAGAAGAGACGTGTGATGATCGTGATGTCCGACGGAGTGCCTGCCTCTGCAAGCTATGGTGGCATGAGTTTATCCGAACATCTTAGACGTACTGTTAAGCGTATAGCCAAAGATGGAACGGACATCATAGGCATAGGCATAATGAGTAATGCAGTCGAGCGTTTCTATGACAAGTACGTGGTGGTCAATAGCCTAGACGACCTAGCTAGTGGTGGCATGGATATGTTGAGCAAGGCATTGTTGGGTGACAAGTTTGTCGTCGACAATTCCAAACTCATTCGTGTTTAAGCCAAAGAGAGTACGGATACATACCTCATGGCTTCGTGTGTATCCCAAGCGTGGGTGGAACTATTCCTTTTGGATAGAAGTAGCTCGCTTAGTTAAGGAACGCAAGGTGCGTTCCGACAATTTCAAACAAATCAAACGAATATGTATGGAGGTAGACAAGTGAATATCTATTTTTTAGACGACGATCCTAAACAGGCGGCAAGAGATTGTGCCGACCAACATCTGCACCGCATGATGCGAGACGCTTGCTTGATGATAGGAAATAAGACGACAGACATGGGGTGCGATCAATCCATGCCAGAGTGGGTGCAGAGTAGCCAACAACATGCACAGTGGGTGTGGCATTATGCTCTCGCTCTCTCGATGGAGTGGCAGTATCGGTTCATGGATATCCCAGGTATATGGGTGCTGAACTCCAATGAGAAGATGATTGAACTGAACAATCAACTGCCTGCCTTGACAGTGTATGTCGAGACGCAGATGGAAGACAAAGGGTGGCGCAACCCACCACGTTGTATTCCGAAAAAGTACAAGCGGAAGTATGAGGGCAAGACAGAGCCAAGCAATCATGTGCTGTCTTACCGAGACTTCTACAAAAACCTACCAAACCTACAGTGGACAAAGAGAGGAGTACCATCATGGCTACATTCATCGGTGACGGCATAGACGAGGCGTGTGAAGGCATACACGGACATACCAACTGGGCATACTGGAGTACGCTTTCCAAGAAACAAAAGAAAAAGGCACTCGCTAACGAAGGCAATGTCGTGGTTGTCTTTTACGACGAGGAAGCATGTTACGAGTGTGATTGTTTTGTAAGTGAATGTGAATGTAGCGAGGTCGACGATGTATAGTGCTGACCTCAAGCGAGTGTGGTGGGAGTACCACTTACAAAACCCACAAGTCTACGAGTTAGTTGAGAAGTTCACTTGGGAAGTTATCGAGAGTGGACGTACTAGCTACTCAATCAACTCTATCTTCGAGCGCATACGATGGCACTCGGAGATCGAGACGGACGGAGTAGAGTTCAAGCTGAGTAACAATCACCGAGCATATTATGCCCGTCTGTTTATGCACTACCACCCCGAACATCAGGGGTTCTTTAAGACGAAACCAACCAAAGATGAAATCCAAACTAGAAAGGAGATTGCTCATGCCCAATGACAGCGCAAAGAAAGCCGTTGATGCTATAGCAAAGAAGAAACTTGCCGACATAGGTGTTGAGATTGATGCACCTGAAACTCTTGCAGACGATACGTTTACCACAAAAGCGTACACCCCACGAAAGACCAAGGTTGTACGTAAGTCTGAACCCAAGAAAGCTACACCTCTCTCAGAGTGGGAAGAAAGATGGGAAGCCGTCAAGACCCCAAGCGTTCTGAGTTGGGATAAAGCCAATCAGAAGTTGCTACTGTGCAAGGAACTGCCGTGGCCCGATGGTGACTATGCCTCGTATGAAACTAAAGACAAGGACATACTGATCGGCACGTTGTACACGCACTTCAATGATATTGCCGAGGGTGCTGGCTTGTACATCAAGGGTGGCAACGAGCGAGACAAAATGATGGAGAGGCTGTGGAGAATTGTTAGCGATCATTACTTCCACAAAGATCCACACGATCAACAATACAGAGTGATAAGGGAGAAGAAGTGATGCCTACATACACAATAGTTATGGACGTACAAAGCGGTGGAGAATTTCAAGAGTTAACAGGAACGCTTACAGGGGAGATTGAAGCCGATAGCAAAGAGGATGCAGAAAAGAAAGCCTATGCGAGTTGGGATGAAATCTGTCGTGAAGTTGAAGAAGTTGAAAGAGCAGATGGAGAGGAGGAAGACGATGGTTAAAATATACATGAAGCTCGTACATGAGGAGGACGGATGGACGTTTTCTTTCGGTACAGATGACAAACTTGAAGAGTGGGAAGCGCAAGAGAAAGAGTGGAAAGAGCAAGGTCTATCTGTTGCGGGCGACACTGTTGAAGATATAGGTGACGCCGATGACATAGCCGAGGCGATTGAATTAATCAACAACCAAATAGTAAGACAGAGGCAGATGTGATGGCTAAAGTTCTTATCGGATGCGAGACGTCGGGCATTGTGAGAGAGGCATTCCTTGCCTTGGGTCACGATGCCTGGAGTTGCGATCTGTTGCCGAGCGACAAGCCAAGCAACAGACATATCGTTGCAGACGTGCGTG
>MDSV01108291.1_pt1 | contig 23364 bp, 23 predicted proteins | sample 810851 | NCBI WGS metagenome assembly MDSV01 (sample SAMN05326640, study PRJNA326480) | marine metagenome | isolation source: seawater | place: Atlantic Ocean: North East | collected 2012 | reverse complement strand
TCGCACCGGTCGACTACGCTCGGCAATGCACCCATCAAATCGAAACCGACGACTCGCACAGCGACCGGACCGAATGAAGGGGGCGGCCCAGGGGCAAGCATCCGTGGTCGAGACTGTCACGATTCTGCCTGGCCGCGGGTTGTCGGGATCGACGGTCAGGGTCGGGACGCACACCGTGGATGGAGCGCTCAGGCATGACGTCAACGGTGCGCACGCGACAACGAGGAGCATCGCCATGACTCCAGTGCTGACGCGCCGATTCATGGCGCCACGTTAGGCCTGCGCGCCCCGACCCGTCCAGCGGTGCGGTGTGATTCTAGAGACCGAAGATGTTGGTCAGAGCCCGTGTCGGTGCCAGCTGCGCGACGATGACGATGATGCCGTAACTCACGATTGTCGCCAGCGGTACCCACCTCATGAGACCGCGCGAGAACCGCAGCAGGCCGGGCGATGTTCCAAAGGCGCCCGAGCGCATGGCGTGGACGGTGACGGCGTAGAACGTCGGAATCGTCACGCTCCACGTGACCATGCACCAGGGGCACAGGGTGCCGAGGACGAACAGGCTCTGGCTGATGAGCCAGATCACGAAACCGAACGCGAACAGCATCCCTGCCCAGAAAAGCAGCCAGAACCATCGAGCGAAGCGTGCGCCGGCCAGCAGCGCGGCACCCACGACGATCGGTGCCACCCAGCCAGCGAGCCCCAGGATCGGGTTGGGGAAGCCGAAGACACTTCCCTGCCACGACTGCAGATTCGCCGTGCACTGCACCAGGATGCTGAAGTCGCAGGATGCTGTCGCTTCCGGGTCTGCCAGAAGGTGGAATCGCTCGACGGTCAGGCTGAACGCGGCGTACCAACCGATGACACCGGCGAGGATGAGCCAGACGGCAAGGCCGATGGGTCGACGAGCGGATGCTGCGGGCATGCGTCAATTCTGGCATCCGTCTTCTTAGGAGACGCCTGAAAAGCGCGGGTCATCCGAACCAATGGAGTGTTTGTGCTCCGATAGTGCGATAATTGCCGGGACGAGTCCGCGGCCGCGCCGCGCGACATGTCGTCACAGACTTCCGGGCAATGGCTGCCCGTCGCAGCGTGAGCTTTGAGCCTGCTGCACACCGAGTTGATGAGCGACCTCCGGGTCGCGGAGATGTCGTCGGGCGACGCGCGGGGTCGCTCGGCAAGGAGTACGCCGACATGGGCGATGAGAACGATGTACAGAACACGATCGATGCCGACACGGAAGGCACACGAGACGACCTGACCGAGTCCTCCATCGCCGCCGAGACCGAGGAGCAGACTGCCTCGCAAGACGAGTCGACGGAGTCGGCGCCGGCTGAACACGATCCGGCTGCCGTTCCCGAGGCTGAGACGCCGGAGGGCGCGGTCGACGCGGAGCAGCCGGCCGCACAGGATGCCGGTGGCGAGGACGCTGCACCTGCTGACGAGCAGATCGACTCCGCCAGTGACGAGAACGCCGCAGCATCCGAGCCGCAGCACGATGGTGCGGCACCGGAGCAGTCAGCTGCCGAGTCGGAGAGTGACGAGGCTGAGACTCCCGCCGAGCCGGACAGCAACGACGAGGCTCAGGCGGCCGACGAGCCGGCGGGCCCGCCCACTGCCGTCAGTCTGGGGCTGCTGCCCGAGAACTTCGTGTCGTCGGTCTCGACGGCGCTGATGTTCTATGCGCCCGAGATCACGCCTCTTCCCGCACTTCCTGAGGACGAGCCTGACGACTCCGAGCCCTCCGGATCATCGCGGCGCCGCAATCGTCGCCGCGGTGGGGGAGAGTCCCGCGAGGACAACAGGTCTAACGGATCGCGTCAGCGTCAGGCTGAAGTGATCACCGAGCCGCAGCGGATCAAGGGGTCGACCCGTCTCGAAGCCAAGAAGCAGCGCCGTCGTGACGGGCGCGAAGCGGGCCGCCGCCGCACCGTCGTAACCGAAGCCGAGTTCTTGGCGCGCCGCGAAGCCGTCGACCGCGTGATGGTTGTGCGTTCGAAGAACGGACGGGTCCAGATCGGGGTGCTCGAAGACAACGTGCTCGTCGAGCACTACGTTGCTCGCAGTCAGGATGCTTCCCTCATCGGCAACGTCTACCTCGGGCGCGTCCAGAATGTGCTCCCCAGCATGGAGGCAGCCTTCGTTGACATCGGTCGGGGCCGCAATGCGGTGCTCTACTCCGGCGAGGTGGACTGGGACTCGGTCGAGACCGGCAACCAGCCGCGACGCATCGAGCTTGCGCTGAAGTCGGGCGACAAGGTTCTCGTTCAGGTGACGAAGGATCCGGTCGGGCACAAGGGCGCCCGTCTCACGAGCCAGATCTCCCTGCCGGGCCGCTACCTGGTCTACGTGCCCGGCGGCGCGATGAACGGCATTTCCCGCAAGCTCCCCGACACCGAGCGCGCGCGGCTGAAGAAGATCCTCAAGGAGGTTCTCCCCGAGTCATCGGGCGTCATCGTGCGCACCGCGGCCGAAGGGGCCACCGAAGATCAGCTGACGCGTGACGTGCAGCGCTTGACCGCGCAGTGGGAGCACATCAACCGCCAGGTCGAGACCACCGGTGCTCCGGCGCTGCTGCACTCCGAACCCGACCTGCTGGTCAAGATCGTCCGTGACGTGTTCAACGAGGACTTCTCGCGGATGCTCATCCAGGGTGAAGATGCCCTGCACACCATTTCGCGCTACCTCGAAGGTGTCGCGCCCGACCTGCTCGAGCGTGTGTCGGCTTACGAGGGTGACGCCGATCCGTTCGATGAATTCCGGATCACGGAGCAGATCGAGAAGGCGCTGGACCGAAAGGTGTGGCTCCCCTCGGGCGGTTCGCTCGTGATCGACCGCACCGAGGCGATGACGGTCATCGACGTCAACACAGGAAAGTTCGTCGGCTCCGGCGGCAATCTTGAAGAGACAGTGACCAAGAACAACCTTGAAGCCGCTGAGGAGATCGTTCGTCAGCTGAGGCTGCGCGACATCGGTGGCATCATCGTTGTCGACTTCATCGACATGGTGCTCGAATCGAACCGCGACCTGGTGCTACGTCGCCTGGTGGAATGTCTGAGTCGGGATCGGACGAAGCACCAGGTGGCTGAGGTCACGTCCCTTGGCCTCGTCCAGATGACCCGAAAGAAGCTCGGCCTCGGCTTGCTGGAGACCTTCAGTGAACCGTGCGAGGTCTGCGCGGGTCGAGGGGTCATCGTTCATCACGATCCTGTCGTCAAGCACCGCACCGCGGCTTCCGGCAATGGTTCGCCGCGTCGGAGCCGAGGCGCGGCTTCCGGGAACGGTTCGTCCTCTTCCTCGTCGTCGTCTCAGGCGGGCAACGGCACGCACGTCATCACAGAGGGCGTGAAGTCGGCCCTCGCGCAGATCGCGGCATCCACGATTCACGCCCCCGTCGATGCGGCGGCCGTCGAGGAAGTCGTTGTGGCGGCGGTTCAGGAGGCGAGTGAGCCGGCCCCCGAGAAGCCCAAGCGTCGCAAGAAGAAGGCAGAAGCCGAGAAGCCCAAGTCCGAGAAGGAACTGCTCCTGGATTCTGTGCTCAACGCCCTACCCGAGCCGAAGGCCCCCGGCCAGGGACGCGGGCGGCGTCGTGTGACGACTGCCGCGCTGACAGGAACTCCCGTTTCTGCGACGCCAGCAGGGTCGGACGACGAGTCCTGACCGTCGTCCCTACGTGCCCTGACGGCGCTCACGTGCCGTCACACGCAGCCCCGACGCGATGAGCGCGCGAACCAGCGTGTGACCGTCGACGGGCCGCGCTCCGGCCGCCACGAGCCTCGCGTGCGCCTCGGCGGGAACGTCGTAGTGATCACGGTCGAAACCGCGGCGCGGGATGTCGTTTTGCTCCGCGAAGTCATGGAGCTCGGCGAGGTCAGTGTCGCTGATCAGGTGCGACCACAACCGGCCGTGCGCCGGCCAGCGGGGGTCGTCGATCAGAATCGTCACGCGCCGATCATAGGTGCTGGCCGACTGAGGTCGTCGGCGATGAGGGCCGCTTTGCGACTACGCCGCCGCATCGGGTAAAGTATTCCTTTGGTGCGTCGTGTGCCGCGTTCCGGACGGCGGCACGTCAGGGCCTCGGTTCCGCACCGCAGCGGTCATCCCCTACGGATGACCCCTCAGACAGACCGGAGCGCTGTGCTCCCAGAAGAAACAGGTGTGAAGTGGTTTACGCAGTAGTGCGCGCCGGCGGCCGGCAGGAGAAGGTCTCGGTCGGCTCGATCGTCGTTCTCGACCGTCTCGCCGCCAAGATCGGCGACAAGGTCGAGCTTCCGGCCGTGCTGCTCGTGGACGGCGACACCGTCACGACCGACGCTGCGAAGCTTTCCAAGGTCAGCGTGACCGCCGAAGTTCTCGGCGAAGAGCGCGGTCCGAAGATCGTCATTCAGAAGTTCAAGAACAAGACCGGCTACAAGAAGCGCCAGGGGCACCGCCAGGACCTCACGCGCGTCAAGGTCACCGGAATCAAGTAAGTCCCAGGAAGGCGCAGCAATGGCACACAAAAAGGGCGCTAGCTCTACCCGTAACGGTCGTGACTCCAACGCCCAGCGACTGGGCGTGAAGCGTTTCGGCGGCCAGGTCGTCAACGCCGGCGAGATCCTCGTTCGTCAGCGCGGCACGCACTTCCACCCCGGCGCGAACGTTGGTCGCGGCGGCGACGACACGCTGTTCGCGCTGTCGGCCGGCGCTGTCGAGTTCGGCACCAAGGGCGGCCGCAAGGTCGTCAACGTGGTGGCCGCCGCGGAGTGATCTGCAGCTGACATCAGTTTTCGGAAGGGGCGGGCTTCGGCTCGCCCCTTCCCGTCATCCGGCCCCGATAAGCATCCGAAGACAGGAGAAAGCGCATGGTCACTTTCGTCGACCGCGTCACCCTGCACCTTCGTGCGGGTAAGGGCGGCAATGGATGTGTGTCGGTTCGCCGTGAGAAGTTCAAGCCGCTCGCCGGACCCGACGGCGGCAACGGCGGCCACGGCGGCGACATCGTGCTGGTCGCCGACCCCCAGGTGACGACCCTGCTCTCTTACCACCACTCGCCCCACCGATCAGGTGGCAACGGCGGATTCGGGATGGGTGACAACCGATCCGGCGCCGCCGGCGAATCCATCGAGCTTCCTGTTCCGCTGGGTACCGTCGTGAAGGACCCGTCTGGCGAGGTGCTCGTCGATCTCATCGAGCCCGGGATGCGTTACGTCGTGGCCCCGGGCGGTCTCGGCGGTCTCGGCAATGCCTCGCTCGCCTCGCCGAAGCGCAAGGCCCCGGGCTTCGCACTACTCGGCACTCCAGGGTGGGAGGGCGATGTCGTCCTCGAGTTGAAGACGGTCGCCGACGTTGCGTTGGTCGGTTTCCCCTCTGCGGGAAAGTCAAGCCTGATCGCTGCCATCTCAGCTGCGCGCCCGAAGATCGCTGATTACCCGTTCACGACTCTCCATCCGAACCTTGGAGTCGTCGAAGCCGGTGACGTGCGCTTCACCGTCGCTGATGTGCCCGGCCTGATCGAAGGGGCCAGCAGCGGCCGCGGACTCGGCCTGGAGTTCCTGCGGCATGTCGAGCGCTGCACGGCGCTCGTGCACGTGTTGGACTGCGCGACGCTCGATCCGGGTCGCGATCCGCTCACCGATCTCGATGTGATCCTCGCGGAACTCGCCGCCTATCCCGTTCCCGAGGGGCAACTGCCGTTGCTCGAGCGCCCCCAGGTCATCGCCCTGAACAAGGTCGACGTGCCCGAGGCTCGGGATCTCGCTGATCTGGTGCGTCCCGACCTTGAAGCACGCGGTTACCGCGTCTTCGAGATTTCGACGGTGAGCCGATCTGGTCTCCGCGAGCTGAGCTTCGCGCTGGCCTCCATCGTCGCCGAGCACCGGGCCGCGCAGGCGGACACACCGAAGCCCGAACGTGTCGTCATCCGTCCGCAAGGCGCTGAGCAGGACTTCTCTGTCCGCGTCGAGGGCGGCACGTATGGCCCGGTCTACCGCATCCTGGGCGCGAAGCCTTTGCGGTGGGTCCAGCAGACCGACTTTCAGAACGATGAAGCTGTCGGATACCTTGCCGACCGGCTGGAGAAGCTCGGTGTCGAAGACGAGCTGTATCGCCTCGGCGCGACGCCCGGCGCGACGGTCGTCATCGGCGGCGACGACGGTGTGATCTTCGACTGGCAGCCCTCGCTGAGCTCCGTAGCGGAGCTGATGACGGCGCCGCGCGGCACCGATCCCCGCCTCGACCAGAACTCGCGGCGTACGACCGCGCAACGTCGCGAGCGTTACCACGAGCGAATGGACGCGAAGGCTGAGGCGCGGGAGGAACTCGAGGCCGAACGGCTGGCAGCACGGGGCGAGGCGGAGGACGACGAGCAGTGACTGTGACCGAGCGCGAGGGTCTCTTCGGTTGCCGACGGGTTGTCGTCAAAGTCGGATCATCGTCAATCAGCGGTGAGCACGCCTGGCGCATCGACGCGATCGTCGCCGCGATCGCTGCGGCTCATGGGCGCGGTACCGAAGTCGTGCTCGTCTCCTCGGGAGCTATCGCGACAGCCCTTCCGCTTCTGAAGCTCGACGGCCGCCCGGATGACTTGGCAACCCAGCAGGCCTCGGCCGCGGTGGGTCAGAACGTGCTCATGTGGCGGTACCAGACCAGCCTCGACCGGTTCGGCATCCTTGCCGGGCAGGTCCTGCTTACTGCCGGTGATCTGGAGAATGCCACCCACCGCTCGAACGCGCGGCGAGCCATGGAGCGACTACTGGGGCTTCGGATCCTTCCGATCGTCAACGAGAACGACACTGTCGCGACGCACGAGATCAGGTTCGGCGACAATGACAGGCTTGCAGCCCTCGTGGCCCAGCTCGTTGGTGCCGACGCTCTGGTTCTGCTCAGTGACATCGAAGCCCTCTACACGCGGCCGCCGGACGAGCCCGGTGCCACCCCGATCGATCGCGTGGAACCGGGCGATGACCTGCACGGTTTCCAGTTTGGTTCGGTCGTGGTCAACAGCGTCGGGACCGGGGGAGCCGCGACCAAGGTCTCCGCGGCGCGGTTGGCTGCGGCTGCCGGCGTGGGGGTCCTTGTCACCAGCGCCGATCGCGTTGACGAGGCGCTGCGCGGCGAGAACATCGGCACATGGTTCGCTCCGAATCCGCATCCTGTCGCATCTGCTCTCACCGGCCCCATCGCCGTCGATCGGTAGGCTGGCGATCATGTCAACCACGCTGATGTCACCGACGGATGCCGTCACCGGCGCTCGGGAGCGGATGCAGCACGCCAAGAGCGCTGCGCGCACGGTGGGCCTGCTCTCCACGCAGCGCAAGAGCGACATGCTGAATGCCGTTGCGGCGCGTCTGGAAGCCGACACCGATCGGATCGTCGAGGCGAACGCGGCCGACCTGCAACGGGGCCGCGACACTGGGCTCTCGGAGGCGCTCCAGGACCGGCTCCGCCTCGACCCTGTGCGGGTCGCGGCGCTGGCCGCAGCGGTGCGCGAGGTCGCCGAGCTTCCGGACCCGGTCGGTCGAGTGCTCGAGGAGCGTCGGCTCGAGAATGGCCTGTCGCTGACCAAGGTGGCGGTGCCGTTCGGTGTGGTCGGATCCATCTACGAAGCGCGCCCCAACGTGACTGTCGACATTGCTGCGCTTGCGCTGCGCTCTGGCAACGCCGTGGTGTTGCGCGGCGGCTCTGCCGCCGAGAACAGTAACCGGGCGCTCATCGCGAGCATGCGGGCTGCCCTCGAGAGCGTCGGTGTTGATGCCGAGGCGATCCAGACCGTGGATGACTTCGGCCGCGACGGCGCACGGGCCATGATGCAGGCTCGTGGCCTGATCGATGTGCTCGTGCCGCGGGGCAGTGCCCAACTCATCGAGACGGTTGTTACCGAATCGACCGTGCCGGTCATCGAGACCGGAGCCGGGCTCGTTCACATCGTTCTCGATGAGAGCGCGCGCGCCGATTGGGCACTGGATATCGTCGTCAACGCCAAGGCACAGCGGCCGAGCGTCTGTAACGCTGTGGAGACGGTGCTGGTGCACCGTGGTGCCGCTGACCGGCTCGTTCCCGACCTGGTGGCGGCTCTCCACGCAGCCGGCGTGACCGTGCACGGTGACGTCGACGTGTCGGCACGAGCCGAAGGAGTAGTCCCGGCCACACCGGAGGACTGGGCAACGGAGTACCTGAGCCTCGACGTCGCCATCCGTGTCGTTGACGACCTGGATGCCGCGCTCGAGCACATCCGCACATACTCCTCGCAGCACACCGAATCGATCATCACCGAGGATCCCGCGGCTGCTGAGCGCTTCCTCGCGGAGGTGGACTCTGCGGTGGTCATGGTCAACTCGTCGACGCGGTTCACGGACGGGGGCGAGTTCGGCTTCGGCGCCGAGGTCGGGATCTCGACCCAGAAGCTCCATGCCCGGGGTCCTATGGGGCTCCCTGAACTGACGAGCACGAAGTGGCTGGTGCGCGGTGCCGGTCAGGTGCGCGGCTGAGAGCTAAGCTGGATACGCGCACCTGTCGCCGCAGCCACGAACGGAGTTTCAATGACCCTCGTCTCGCTTCTCGCCTTCGCCGCAGAAGAGTCGGAGCACCACGGCAACGTGGCATTGGAGACCGTCATCTTCGGGATCATCGCCCTGGCTGTCTTCGGGCTCTTGGCGCTTGTGACTGCGTCGTACCGCAACGTCGCGAACCGTCACGCGCACAAGGCGGAGGCTTACGCAAAGACCCACGCGGCTGAGCTGCAGCGATCGGGGCACGGCCACTAGGCATCCGATGTCGGCAGCACGAGCACGCCGAATCGGGGTGATGGGCGGGACGTTCGATCCCATCCACCACGGGCACCTGGTCGCGGCAAGCGAAGTTGCCGACTCCTTCGGGCTGGACGAGGTGGTGTTCGTTCCCACCGGACAGCCCTGGCAGAAGAGCGACGTCACGGAGTCCGAGCATCGGTATCTCATGACGGTGATCGCGACGGCATCCAACCCCAGCTTCTCGGTCAGCCGTGTCGATATCGATCGAGACGGCCCGACCTACACGATCGATACTCTCCGTGACGTGCAGCGACTCAATCCCGACGCGGATTTGTACTTCATTACCGGCGCGGATGCGATTGCGCAGATCCTCAGCTGGAGAAATCATGATGAACTGTGGGAGTTGGCGCACTTTGTCGCCGTCTCACGACCCGGCCACGTCTTGAACACGGACGGGCTCCCTGTCGAGGACGTAAGCCAACTAGAGATCCCCGCGCTGGCGATCTCGTCGACGGACTGTCGAGGACGGGTTCGCGGGGGACACCCCGTGTGGTACCTGGTCCCTGACGGAGTCGTCCAATACATTGCGAAGCACCATCTGTATCGGAGCAACGAATGACGAATGAGCAGCAACCGAACCAGCCGTTGACGCGTCGGCAGCTTCGGGAGCTCCGCAGCACGGGTGCAACCCCGATCCTGACGCCCGAGGGCACGCCGATCATGCCGCCGGCCCAGGCGACGACAGCTGCGAACGAGGCCAAGGCGCCGTCCGACGCCGACGATCGTCAGGACGTCGGGCAGGCTCCTGCCACGGCGGACTCCGCCGATGAGGCGTCCGAGACCGGTGAGTCAGCCGAGCCCGCGGCATCCGGGGGATCGGTTGACCCCTCGAGAGAGCCCGCACCGGCTCCGGCGGAGGAGTCGCCAGCCGTGGCTGATAAAGGCCAGGGTTCGGGCCCTAGCCCGTCAGAGCCAACTCCCGATCCTGACGGGGCTCCTCTGACCCGCCGGCGCGCCCGGGAGCGTACCGGCAACACTGACGCTCTCGCCGTCAACAATCCTGACGGTGACCACCGTGTGCCCTTCGTCTCGGTTCCGCCGGTATCGCCGGAGGAGCATCCGATCTCCCAGGCCGCGGCCGGACTCGCGTCGGGCGAACCTGCGGAGCGCGGCACGGTGAGCCCGCAGCTCGGATCGGCACTGCTCGCTGGCGTGGCGACAGAGCCCGACCCGCGACCGAGTTTCGACCAGCTCATCTCGCGTCCCAGCGCGGGCTCGACCGGCACCGGCAGCGCGCTGATCGTTACGGATTCCCCGCCGCAGGGCATCACGGCCCCCGTCAACGCCACAGGCGAGGTGCTCGTCACCGGCAGCCTGGCACTGCCCGACCTTTTCGCGACGACCGGGCAGATGCCCGGCACCTCCGAGGGCTTTGACATCGATGCCACGTTTGCCGACGGGGAAATCCCGCAGCACTCGTCGCCGACGCCGATCGCCGCCAGCGCAGCGATCAGTACGGTGAAGACGACGGCTGAGATCATCAAGCCCCCTGCGCCTGAGAAGGGCTCGCGGCTCATGCTGACCCTCGCCATTACCGCAGGCGTTCTCGCGCTGGCTCTGGTGGGCGTCCTGATCCTCGCCTTCGCGACAGGGGTGTTCTCGTGACGCGCTGCGCCGGTTCGTTGGGTTACGCGAGCACGGGAGCGCGCGCGTGACGGCTACTGAAACGTCGAAGCAGATGCTCGCGATCGCGGCTGCCGCGGCTGAGGCGACGGGTGCCGAGGACCTCGTGGCGCTGGATGTCTCGGAGCCGCTCCCGCTCGTCGATATCTTTCTGCTCGCGACCGGTCGCAGCGAACGCAATGTCGCGGCGATCGCCGACGAGATCGAAGAGAAGCTGCTGGAGGCAGGACACAAGCGTCTGCGCCGCGAGGGGCGCCAAGAGTCGCGGTGGATACTGCTGGACTTCGGTGATCTGGTCGTCCACGTGTTCCACGAGCAGGAGAGAGCCTTCTACGGCCTGGAACGCCTCTGGAAGGACTGCCCGATCGTCCCCATCGATCGACCGGCGCAGGCTGTCACAGACTGAGAGCGGATGCTGCATCGGTTCGGCTGGCGTCCACCGATGTAGTAATCTGTTCTAGTTGCCTCTTGGGGCAGCATCCGGGCCTGTGGCGCAGCTGGTAGCGCACCTGCATGGCATGCAGGGGGTCAGGGGTTCGAGTCCCCTCAGGTCCACCAAACGCTTCATGTTCAAACACCGGTCCGCTTGCATGCGGGCCGGTGTTTGTGTTCCGGCTCAGCTTCGCCCTAGCGTGGTCAGCGCCGGCTGCGAAGTGGTGTGCGTCTGCGGCAAGGAGGCTCTTGAACGTGACTGTGGGTTCGGTAACGACCTGGTCCGTTGAGGTGATGTAGATCTTCTCGAAGAAGGCTTGATTGAACAGGCGGCGGATGCTGTCGGTGGCTTTCTCGTAGACGCTGTGGCAGTCGCTGGCCAGGTCGAGCGCCTGGTGGAGTTCAGCTTCTGCCTCGGCATGGTCAGACTCAGCGGCCTCAAGCCGGCTGTTCAGCCGGATGAGTGCGGGGCCGATCCGGTCCTGTTCTTCTTTGAGGAGGTCGAGGGGGATCGCTCCGGCGTAGTGCGCTTGGAGCAGTTTCTCGCGTTGAGTGAGGAGCTCACCTCGTTGCTTGATGAGGTCCTCGCGTTCGAACCGGGCTTGCGCGGTGAGGATGCTGAACTCTTCGGTTATTGACGCGCGGAGCTCTTCGACGGATGCCGGGCTGGGTTGGATGCGTGCGTAGTGGTTGATGATGAGCTGTTCGACGATGTCGACGTGCATGGCCTTGCGGGTGCAGTCGGTGGCTTTGCGGTGCCTTCCGGAGCAGATGAAGTAGGGGTAAATGATGCCCTTCTTGTTCTTCGCGTGGGTGATGAGCAGCCGGGATTCGCAGTCGCCGCAGTACAGCGACCCTTTGAGGTAGTGGTCGTGGGTCTGGGTCTTGTCGCCTGCGAGGTTGTTGGCCTTGAGTACGGTCTGGACTTGTTCCCACGTGCCGGGGTCGATGAGTGGTTCATGTTGCCCTTCGTACTCGACGTCCTCGAATACGATCGTGCCCTTGTAGTACGGGTTCTGCAGAGTGCGGTGCAGGGTGGAGACGTGGATCGGCTTTGCCGGACGGCGTGGTGTGGGTGCGGTGACGAGGCCGCGGATGGTGAGTTCATCGAGGAGGGTGTTGAGGGTCCAGTCGCCGGTGGCGTAGGCCGTGAACGCCCAGGTGATCAGTGGCGCCCGGTCGGGGTCGGTTTCCACGGTGCGTAGTTCGTAGCCGTCTGCTGTGCGGGTGCGTACGTTGCGGTATCCAATGGGGGCTTTGCCCGTGGTGCCACCGCTCATTGCCTTGGTGCGGAGGCCCTTCATGACCTCTTGGGCGAGATTGGCGGAGTACCACTCGGAGATCGACGCCATGATGCCGTGCTGGAGCTGTCCAGCGGGGGTGGCATCGATGTTCTCAGCTGCGGAAACGAGAGCGACCCCGGCGCTGGTGAGCTCTGACTGGATGAGCGCGTCATCGAGACGGTTGCGGGCGAGGCGGTCCACTTTGGGGATGATGCAGTAGTCGACGTCGTGTTCTTTCACGTACGCCAGCAATGACAGGAGTGCCTTGCGACGGGAGAGAGATTTGCCGGACTCTCCGGGTTCGACAAACTCTTCGACGACGACGGCGCCCATGCTCTGGGCTTTGCGTTCGACAGCGCGACGCTGGTCGGGTAGAGAATATCCCTCGTCTCTACCACCGCGCCGGGCTTGCTCGGTGGTAGAGACACGCAGATAAGTGACTGCAGTGGGTGCGGTAGGGGTGGGCATGATCGGTGTTCCTTTCATCAGGGTGAAGCCGCACGTCCTGATGAGAACACTGATCCCCGTCACACCATGGTGTGACGGGGAGCCTGGCCCCGAGGGAGGGGCGAAACGTTGATGGTGCGGCGCTCTGTGCGGAGCGGGTACCTAGGGCCAGTTTACCGTGCCGCCGCTTTCTCTGCGGAGGGACGATGCCCGCGGATCGCAGCGCAGTAGCCGAGGCCCCTATGGAAGGCGGACTGGCATACGCTCAGCTGGCCGGTCGCCGTGCGGAGGGGGTGTGCCGCATCGGGTAGGACGCCATCGCTTCATTGGCGGTGTCGCGATCCCCGTACCGGTGAGCGAAGACATGCCCAATGATTGCTTTGGCGAGAAGGGTGACGTCGGGATGGTGCCGGTCGTCGGTGCGGACTCCGAGAGTCCCGCCCCGTGACGCAGGAGCGGTCGCCCCGGGAGGCGCGGAGGCTTCCTTGATGGGCTGGAATTGTGTCATGGATGCTCTTCCCTGAGGAGGAAAGCGTTCTCGGCGGCAGCGCGCCGAGCGACATCGTCCATGACGAAGTCGATGAAGTCGGCGTCTCGGTCCGTGATGGGCACCTCATCGCTTGCAGGGGCGGGATCTTCGCCTGGCCAGGTGGTTTGTCTGGTGGGGCGGTCGCGGTCGAGGCGTGTGCCGGAGATCTGTACCCATTCTCGGAGCCTGGTCCGGGCGGCGGCGAAGTCGGTCATGAAGGAGATGGGGCCGGCGGCGTCTTGTTCGGGGTCGTAGCAGCCGAGCCAACGGGTGTGGAGGGCGGAGAGTTCCCAGACGAGTTCGGGGTGGCGGTGCCACATCGGTGGGATGATTTGCGCGGGGAGCGCGAATTCGTGCCGCAGCCAGTTGACCCACTCGTTGAGGGCGAGCCATTCGTGCTCGGCGTCGTCGGAGGAGAGGGTGCGCCAGTTGATGGGGCGGGGGATGGGCGGCATGTCACCGCCGCCCATCGCCGGTGTGGGGGCATCGGCCCCGACTTCGCCTTCGTCGGGGTCGTCGCCTGACTCGTCGAGATCGGGTTCGTCATGCTCGGGTTCGAAGTCGACGTCTGGATCCCCGGGGTCGGGGCTGTGGGTCGGGTCGATGTCCACCACGATCAACCTCCTTCCTGCGGATTATCGGCTTGCGGCTTCCATCGCGGGAGTCTCGGTCTCCCGCGTCGCGGTCGGGGTGGGGGAGCCGAGCTGGGCGGTTCGGTCGGGTTCCTCCCGCTCTGTCTGCCGTTCGGCTTCACGCTCCACCTGGCGTTCTGCGGAGGGTCGCCGGTCGATGGTGAAGTCGGTGATGTTGGGGTCGGGGGCGATCCGTTTGGCGACGAATTGCTCGTCGGTGCGCTCTTGACCGTTGATCTCGCGGGTGTATTCGCGGGTGTAGCCCTGGGCGATGATGTCGTCGCCCTTGACATACCGTTCGGCGGAGCGTTCGGCGGACTTCCCGAACTGGATGAGGTCGTGGTAGGTCGGGTCGAGCTTGCGGAACGACCCGTCCTGCTGGGGTTCGTAGTGGTTGATGCCGACGCGGGCGTAGAAGCGCGCCTGCCCGGACTCGGAGAACGTGAGGCGGGGGTCGGCGGAGATGAAGCCGTTGATCGCCTGCGACGTCTTGATAGCCATGAGAACTGGGGTCCTTCCTGATGAACAACGAAAATGTTTGGTGCCCCCGCGCCCTGGATTGGGCGGGGAACACCAGACAGGTGCGCTACTCGAGCCCCAAACCTCTGAGGGCAGCGGTGCCGGTTAGGTGGCGCGGATGAGCTTCTCGATGTTCTTCCGGTCGGTCTTGAGCTGCTCGGCATCCTTCCTTGATGGCCAGGGGCGCAGGTCGGTGACGATGGGGCGGGCGGTGCGGAGCATCACGACCCCGGTGCCGAAGGGGAGGGTGCGGATGACGTCCGGTGGCATGATCGGGACGCGGCGGATGGAGCGTTGCGCGGAGCGGTGCCCTTGCTCACCGATGGTGACGGAGTCGGTGATCTCGTCCCGCTCCCCGATCAACGACGACAGGTCCTGCAGATCGCGGGAGTTGGAGGCGCCGCCGAGGATGATCTTCACGATCGAGGCATCCCAGATCGCGTTCGCGTTGTTCTCGCCCCATTTCTCCCTGGCCTGGGCGAGGGACTGCAGTACCGGCAACGTCGTGATCCCCGTACCCCCGCCCTCGGCCATGAGCGTAGGGAGCGAGGGCAGGGGTGCGAGGTTCCCGATCTCATCGAGCGCGAGCAGCATCGGCGGATCAAGCCTGGTATCGGGTGAGGTAGCGGCGATCTTCCGCCCGGTCTCCACGAGGTCTTCGATGAACGCCGCCACCAACGCCGACGACGCCCCAGCGCCCGCACCCGTCGCCAACAGATACAAGGTGCCGCGATCCCTGATGAACGTCTCCGGGTCGAACTGGTCGCGAGGCCCCGGTGTGACAGCAGCAAGGACGCGGGGATCGGCGAACGCGCTGAAGGCGAGGGAGACGCCCTGCCAGATCGAGTCGCGTGTTTTCGGGTCGGCTTGCAGCATCGCATCCAACGACTCCGCCCACCCCGGAGCTGCAGCCGGATTGGACTGCATGATCCGTACCGCGTCCGCTGCGGCGGTGGGGTTGAGCGCCCATTGGTAGAGGGTGGCGGCGTCGCGGCCGTCGAGGGCGGCGGCATGGAGGAGCCCCTGGATCGCGGAGGCGGTCTTCCCCTGCCAGAAGTCACCTCCAGACACCGCGGCGAAATTCGTGGCCGTGGCAAGCCCGGTCGCGCGGATCATCGCCGTGAGCGGGTCCTCGCATCCCCGCACCGGCGACCACTTCATCCCCGCAGGCAGCCCCTCTGCAAGGTGCTGCGGGTCGAACACCGCTACCGGCCCCACCCGCTGTCGTGCACGCATCGTCGCGGTGAGGTTGTCGGGCCGAGTCGAGGTCGTGATCACCGCGCCGGGCGCGTCGAGAATCGCATTGATCACGATGTGCAGGCCCTTGCCTGAACGGGGCGGGCCGATCAGGAGGATCGAGTCCTCCACCGTCGCCCACACCTCACGCCCCTTCGACCTGCCCAACACATAGCCAACATCCGCGGCGGTCGGGTGCTCGAGGGAAGGACGGTAAGTGCTGGCACGGGAGACGAGGGTCTTCGCGGATGCGACCTTTTCCACTTCGCGTGGTGTCGCGATACCTTTCAGGAGGCGCGGGTCTTGCGCCTTGGTTTCTTTCGCGCGTGCGATCAGACGCCACACCCACCACGCCAAGGTCCCGAGCAGCGCGAGCATGAGGGCGAGGACGGCCCAGTAGACGAACGGGTTCAGGTCGGGAGCGCCGATCGCCTGGCCGGGGTCTGCCAGGGTGAACAGCACCCCGAGCCCGGTTGCGGGGCCACCGGCGGGTTGCGGATGCCCGGTGAGGAACGCGGTGATGGTTCCTGACAGGCGGAAGAGCCCGGCGAGGGCGGCGAAGCCTGCCAGGGCTGCAAGTCCCAGGTTCGTGAGGAGTTGGGAGGGCTGGTGCGGGTTCATCCGAGCCCTCCCACCACGTGCGTGGTCCCGGAGATCCGCCCGAATAGCAGCACCTCACCACCGGGCGCGAGCTCCCGGTCCTCGACCACATGCCGGACGTGCCCGTCCCCATTCGTGGAGGAGTGACGGATGATGACCGCAAGGGCGACATCCTCACCGGGAATGAAGCCCTCACTGGACGCCTCGAACAACACCGGCACCCGAGACCGTCCGGCGGCGTCGGTCGCCGGGGCCACTTCACTTGCCTCGTCAGGTACCGGTTCCGGGGCTGGGGGTGGTGGGGTGAGGACATCGGTGTAGGTGGTGCCGTCCCGTTCGATGATCTCCACCCGGACCGGCACACGCCGGCTCCGAAGGATTCCGTCGAGCATGCCACCCAGCGCCGAACGATCCACCGGATCGGCCGTGACCGGCTCCCCGTCGAGAGTGAGCGTGACGCGCTCGTCCTCGCTGACGCGAGCGATCAGATGGGGAAGCACGACAGGCACGGCCAGCTGCCCGGAGCTCTCCGGGGCGCGCTGCTTTCTAAGAAGGCGTCGTGAGGTCTCATGTTCGCTCATTTTTTGCCTCCGGTCATCCGGGTGGTGGTGTCGAAGGTGGTCAACTCGTCCGGGTGGAGCTGGTGCTGCACGACGAAGGAGCGTTCCTTGATCCGCCACAACCCCTGCCCGGTGCCCAGGCCTGGCAGGAGGGACTGTTCGGTGCCGGTGAGTCCGAGAGCTTGCGCGGTGGTGCCGAGCTGGTCGGCTTCTTGCCGGTAGATGATCCGCGTCTCCGCGTTCGCGAGCAGACTGTTCGCAAGCGAACGCATCGCGGATCCCTGATCGCCGACGTTGTCAAGGTCGGTGAGCTTGTGGAAGATCAGCATGTTCGCGATCCCGTAATGTCGAGCAAGCCGCCACTGCGCATCCATACGCTTGAGCAGCGCCGGATGTGACATCAACCGCCAGGCTTCGTCGTAGATCACCCACCGCTGCCCACCGTTCGGATCCAGCAGCGCAGACTCCATCCACGCCGACGAACACGTCATCAACACACTGATCAGCGTCGAGTTCTCCGCGACCCGCGACAGGTCCAGAGAGATCATCGGCAACGTCGGGTCGAACGCGACCGTCGATGGCCCATCAAACAGGCCCTGCAAGTCACCTGCGACCAGACGGCGCAGCGCGTGCCCGACGAGCCGCCCGTCTTCGGCGAGCCGCCCGTCGGTGTCGTCATCTGGGTGTGGGGTGAGGATGCGGTCGACGACCATCGGCAGGATCGGGACATCGTTGCTCGCCACGACCGCGGCGAGGGCCACATCGATCGAGGTGTGCTCCAACGGCGACAGCGACCGCTCCAACACCGTCTCCGCCAATGCACCGATGAGCTCGCGACGACGCGAGGCGACCTGCGTCCGCCACTCCACATCCGACAACCCGGAAGGACGGTGGCCTTCATCGAGCGGGTTGAGACGGTTGCGCAGTCCGTGGCCGAGGACGATCGCTTTCCCGCCGACGGCTTCCGCGACAGGGGTGTGTTCGCCTTTTGGGTCCCCGGGCACGTACACGCGCCGTCCGAACGGAATCGACCTCGTGTACAGCGACTTCGCCAGCGACGACTTCCCGGAACCGACGATGCCAGCGAGCACGATGTTGGGGGCAGTGATGATGCCCCGCTTGTAGAGCACCCACGGGTCGTACACGAAGGAGCCGCCGGAGTACATGTCCTGCCCGACGAACACCCCTTCCGGGCCGAGGCCCCCTTCTGCGAGGAACGGGTATGCGCCCGCGAGAACGGCACTGGTGTCCTGATGCGCGGGAAGCCGCAAACCCCGATACGACCGCAGAGCGGACGGGCCGGGTTCCCCAGCCTTCGGGAGGTAGGTGGTAGCCCGCCGCTCCGCAGCCTCCTGCTCGCGTAGGGCGCGGGCTTCGGCTTTGCGGGCGGCGGTGTCGTCGGCATGGACTTTCGCGACGGCCTTACGGCGGGCCTTGCGTTGCTTGTGGTGTTCGGACTCCGGTCCGATCAGGACACTGGAGTAGACGCGACGATTCGTGGCGTTCACGAAAAGACTCCTTCCTGCACGCCACCCAAGACGGGCAAACGGCGTGCAGGAAGGAGGTGGGAAACCCAAGCCCCAGAGGTTGGTTCAGATCGTGCGTGCCAGGGGGAGAGCGGCGGCGGTGAACGCTTGTGCTTGCTGCCCGACGAGGCGGCGGGTTTCGCAGGAGGCTTGGATCGCTGCTTGTTCGATCTTCGATACGGTCGCTTCGAGCTCTTCACTGGTGGGGGCGCTGACGGAGATGAGGCCGGTGTAGCGGAGGATGCCGTGACCGCTCGTAAGATCTGCTTCCTGTTGCAGTACGTCCTGGTATTCGGCGGTCTGCTGAGCGTCTTCGACTTGCCCGATCTTCTGCCGTTGCGCGGCGTCAGAGATGTATTCGACCTTCTTCTTCCTGATGTCCCTGGCGGCCTGGTCGGACCGGACCGGGGTGCACAGGAGTGAGAACGACCGCCGCACCCCGGACGCGAGCAGCACCGGGGAGAGGAACCCGGGATATACGAGTGACCGGGGCCATTCGCTGACCCACAGCACCGCGTGGTGCGCACTGTCAGACTTCAGCCCCTCCCAGGTTTCCTCGACGGAGACGGGGCCTGCGGTGGCGAGGTCTTGGCCGAGGTTCCCGGACCGTTCGAGGGTCGCGGCGATCGCGGGGTCGTAGGCGGAGCGGAGGATCACGGCAAGCTTTCCGGGAGTGAGCCAGTCGCTGGCTTTCAGGTCGGCTGCGTGCAGGGCCGCGGTGAGGGTGTTCATCTCTTGCCGCAGGACCGCGGCGGCGCCTCTGATGCTGCCGCCTGCGGTGCGGATCGCACGGGATGCTGCCTTCATGTCCAGGGCGATCGAGATCGTCGTCGCGTGACGTTCCCCGGCAGGCCCCGCCCGGTCGATGAGCTCCCCGTAGGTGCGCGACGTCCAGGACTCGTCCTCCGGGGTGCCGTGCTCGGCCCACCACTGCGCAAGCCCAGTCCCGGAATCGGGGAGGGTGCGTTCCAGGACCTGAAGCCGGGCAATCCTTCCGGAGCGGCAGCAGGTGGCAAGTACCCTGCCCCAGCTGGTGACGCGGCGTTCCTGCTCGCCGGGGTCGAGGAGCACGAATGCCGGATGGGTGACCTCGAGCAGTGCGGTCAGGGTCGCGGCGTGCGGGTGGTGCACCATCACCGCCCCGGTCACCGGGTCCTCGTATTGGCGAAGCGCCGCCATGTCGCCGGGGAGCGCGAGCGTGCCCGCGGGGCGGGGCTTGACGACGCGGAGCCGGTAGATCGTCTGTTTCACGGTGACGCGCCACACCCAGTGCCCGGCGATCGGGATCCACTCGACGGTTTTGCGGCCCGAGATGGGGATCCACGTGATCGCCAGGCAGGTCACCCAGATGGGGGCGGTGTAGGCGAGGATCATCCCGCCGCCGGCGTAGAGGGAGGCGATGAACACGGCCCCGGCGATGGCGACGGTGATGACCTGCGACAAGGACAGGCCGAGGATCAGGCCGCGCCGGGTGAGGCGAGAGAACTTCACCGGCGACAGCGGGTACTCGTCCTGCTTCTTGTGCGGGGATTGCTTGGCCACGGTTACTCCTTTCCCTTCGGTGCCGTGTTCGGGGGCGGCGGGCTACTCGCCTCCGGCACCGATGACGGCGCTTGCGGGTTCGGCTTCGGCGGAGTCGGGCCCTGCGATTGCGGGGTGTTCGCTGCCGGTGGTGGGGTGTCGTTCCCGGCGCCGGTGGCGTGCTGATCGGCGGCGTTCCCGATGGTCTGGCCGAGCTTGGGGCCAGCGGTCGCGGAGTCTTTCGCGACCTTCGCCGCGATGACTGCCGCCGCGACCGGGCCTGCCGCTGCCGCACCACCCGCTGCTGCACCACCACCTGCCGCGCTCCCGCCCGCGGCACTGCCTCCCCCTGCTGCAGCTCCACCTCCGGCGGAGCTGCCACCGGCTGCGCTCCCACCTGTGGTGCTTCCGCCCGCCGGGGGCTTTCCGCCGGAGGGGGCAGGTGTGTCGCCGCCGCCGTTGCTTTTTCCGTCGAGGACTTTTTGTGGTCCGTCGCCGGAGGGTTTCGGGGAGGTGGGGACGGGGCGGTTCATTGACTGCTTGGCTTCTTGTTCCGCGCTCATGGCGTGATACATGTCGAAGCCGACGAAGCTGATGAACTTGTAGACCATGTAGGGCGCGAATGCTGCGACGAACATGAGCACGATGCCCGCGATGGGGTCAGCGATCGAGGCGAGGTCGAAGTCGATCGGCTGCGACACCTGGGTGATCGCGACGAGGAACACGACGACGAGGACGAGTTTGGAGAAGATCAGGGCGATCACGAACGACGCCCACTTCCCGAACCAGCCGCGTGTAACATCCCAGTTCGCGCCGCTGATCGCGATGGGTCCGAGGACGATCGCGACGAGCAGGAGTGCTTTGCGGATCAGCAGCGAGAACCACACGATCGCTGACGCCGTGATCGCAAGACCGGCGAAGAAGATGGTGATGATCGCGCCGACGCCGGGGGCGGCGATGTTGATGCCGGTGAGTCCAGCGGCGAGGAGGGCGATCTTGTCGCCCATGTCTTCCATCGAGTTCCCGGTGGCTTGGATGATCCCGATGGTGAGTTGGTCGGTGACTTCCAGCAGTGTCGCGGTGAGGGTGATGATCAGGAACGACCCGAGCACGCTTTTCGCGAGCCCCAACGCGGCACGGGACAGTGCGGTGGGGTCGCGTCTGATGAGCCCGGTGATCAGTTGCAGGCAGAAGAAGACGAGCATGATCATCACGGCGATGCCGAAGAGGATGTTGTAGACGTCGACGTACTCCGCGGATTGCACGTCGACGAGGGTGGTGGTGTCGAAGATGTACCAGACGCCTTCGAACAGCCAGGCGGCCGCTTGCCCCATGGCTTGTGCGAGCCAGTCGAAGGGGGCCGCAACCAGGGTCGCGGCCCCCTCACCGACGGCATCACAGACATTGGAGATGACGGGAACGTCACATAACGCCACAGCAGATCCCTCCTTCCAGTGAGCCGGATCGCGGCGGTTAGACGGACTGGCCGACGTTCCAGAAGAAGTTGATGAGGGTCACGCTCGCGCCGCAGATGACGGCCGCCCCACAGGAGATAAGGACGCCGATCTTCCCCCGCCCGGCCAGATGCGGGTTGCTGCTGTTCGCGCCGAAGCCCCAGATGATCGCCGAGACGATCAGGGCGAGGACGGACAGGATCAGCCCAATCGTCATGACGGCACCGACGATGGTGCGCAGCTGGCTGATACCGGGGAGCCCGTCACTGTTCGGGTCGATGTCCACCTGCATCGGGACGAGCGCGGCGAGCTGGGGGAGGGTCTGGGCGGTCAGGTCGAGGATGACGGACACGGGGTTGCTCCTTCAATGGGGTCACAAGGCGGTACGTCCCTGTCCGTGATCGGACGGGGTACCGCACAGGTGCGACCCACACGCCCCACGACCCGCGCATCTGGTGCATGCGAAAGGGCGGGGCGGAGAACCGCGAAGGGTCTTCCGTCCCGCCCGATAGGTGCGGTGCGTGTGTTAGAGGTTGCTGCCGAGGGTGAGGAGCCAGTTCATCCACGCGACTCCTGCCCCGGCGAGGGCTGCCGCGCCGAGCGCGGTCCATACGCCGATGCGGGCTTTTGTGGCGACCTGGTGATGCCCGTTCGCCGACGCGACTGCCCAGGTGAGGGCGCAGACGATGATCATGAGCACGGCGACGATTAGCACGATCGTGAGCAGCGCCCCGATGATCTCTTCGATCTCGGTGGCACCGTTCACGGCACCGAAGTCGGGGAACACGTCAGCCGCCAGACGATCGGCGAGGCGGTAGCTGGTGTGGGGCATGCGGGATCAGCCTTCTTTCACGGAGATGTGGATGTGGTCGAAGTGGCCTCCGGTGACGTCCCCGGGGTCGTGCATGCCGCCGCCGGTGTAGGGCCGCCATCCCTCGTCTGCGCGCACGGGGGACCAGATTTTCCCCTGCCAGATGAGGTAGGAGATTCCGAGGGTGTCGGCGTTGGTTTCGAGCCAGTCGGTGATTTGCCACCCGTAGGCGGTCTGCTCGCTGCTGGGGTAGTAGCCGATCTGGTTCCCGACGGTGACATCGCACGCGCGCCCTTCCGGGTGGTCTGATTTCTGGCCGGGTCTCGGGGAGTAGCACGCCCACCCGGTGTCCGGGAAGGCGTTGCGGGTTTGGGTGACCATGTGCGCGGTGCGGGCGGTGACTTGCCCGCCGGTCCCCGACGGGTCCTCGACCATCGCGGCCCCGTCTCCGGTGTATTCGCTCGCCTCCGATCCGGTACCGGCGGGGGCGCACCCGGGACCGGTGGTGGAGCTGCCGGTGGATTCTGTGGCGCCGTGTTCTTGGAGCCACTTGTCGGCGTCGATGGATTCGGTGCCGGTGGTGCCGGGGCGGATCTCGAAGTGCAGGTGTGGGCCGGTGGAGTAGCCGGAGGAGCCGACGTCGCCGATGTGGGTGCCGGCGGTGACGGTCTGTCCTTCTGTGACGTGGATGCCGTGCGACCACATGTGCGCGTAGGCGGAGCGGACCGCTTCACCGTTCACGGTGTGCTCGATGATGACGAGCCCGCCGTAGCCGCCGTTGAACTCCGACCACACGACCCGCCCGTCAGCGACCGCATAGATCGGGGTACCGTCGGCTGCGGCATAGTCGGTGCCGCCGTGGTAGTCGCGTTCCCCGGTGAACGGGTCTGCCCGCCACCCCCAATCGCTCGTCTTCGTCCACGAACCTTCCGGGAGCGGGAACACGATCCGGGAGGTCTCCGCCACCGTCCCGGTCTCACCGCTGCCGCTGGGCTTCGAAGGGGTGGTGAGGGCGGTGAGGATCGCTTCGGCGACGGGCTGATAGTTCTGATACCGGTCCGGGTACGCGGACACTTCCACGGCTTGGGCGGCTTCACCCATATCCATCGACTGCCAGCCGGGGATATCGAGCAGGCCCCTGGGGGAGGGATAGTTGGGTCCTGTGGGACCGCCGTAGAACGCGCGTGCCTGATAGGTGGTGTCCATGAGTTCTGCGACGGTGCCCCACCCGGACTGGGGGCGCATCTGAAACAAGCCCAGGCTGTCGTGATCGGAACCATCGCCATCGTTCGGGTAGTCACCGGATTCGGGGTACGTGCCGGTGTTCGCCAGCTGCCGGAGCGTGGACTCGGTCAGCGCGGCCATGAGCGCGATCGTCACCCCGCGGGTATCGATGCCCTCG
>MDSV01056400.1_pt1 | contig 23366 bp, 12 predicted proteins | sample 810851 | NCBI WGS metagenome assembly MDSV01 (sample SAMN05326640, study PRJNA326480) | marine metagenome | isolation source: seawater | place: Atlantic Ocean: North East | collected 2012 | reverse complement strand
TACGTGACGCATGGCCCGGAGTCCGTCTGCGCGCACACCTTCGTCACCACCTCCTCGATGTTGTCGAACGCGGCACGGTCGCCGCCGGGCATCATCGCGGGGCCGTTGCGCGCGCCCTCTTCGCCGCCCGAGACGCCCATCCCCAGGTACAGAAGGCCCTTCGCCGCGGCGTCCTTTTGCCGGCGCTCGGTGTTCTCGTACCACTCGTTCCCACCGTCGATGATTATGTCGCCCGGCTCCATGTGCTCGCTCAGGCCGGCGATGGTGGCGTCCACGGGCGCGCCCGCCTTCACCAGGATGATCACCGTGCGGGGCTTCGCGAGCGACGCCACGAACTCGCCCATGTCCTTGTACCCGGCGAAGCGATCGCCGAGGCCCTCCTTCTCGGCGCGCGCCACGGCGTTGTCCGTCTTGTCGGAAGAGCGGTTGTACACGGAGATCTTGAAACCCTTCTCCGCGACGTTCAAAGCCAGGTTCTAGCGTGGGGAGTGGAGGGGGGCGTTTCGGGACGCGGAGCTCGCGTCAGCGGCGGCCTTTTCGGATTCGAGTTCGCGAAAAAACAAAACGCTGGAAACGCTCCGGCGGTGACGCGCGTGACACGGTTCTTAGACAATCACGATGCGCGGTGACACACGTTTGGCCGATCCGAAGGGGACGTCGAGGGGGGGGGGGGGGCGAGGGACGCACCTGGCCCATCACGGCGAGGCCGCAAAGCCCGATGCGGGACTTATCTTCGGCGGCCATGGCGCGCACGCGGAGGCCTGCGTCGGGGGGGGAAGGCGGGGAGGCGGAGGCGTGAGCGGCGTGATCGCGGGAAACTGTTTTTTTGCGACCACCATCTGGGGATATTTATTCGCCCGAACGCGACGGACAAGAGACGCGCCTGGGTTGCGTGGGGACGCCTGACCGCCTGACAGACGACGTCGCGGACCAACGCGCGACGCGCGGAGCGTTCGCGCGTCGGAAACGGAGAAGGGCGCACGTACCGGTGGACCTGGCGGCGGGGACGCGAGACTTCCGAGTTGCCTTGGAAAGGGGCAGTCCGTGGACTTTGGGCGCAGCCGAGAGCGCTGCGGCACCGAACATAGAAGTTCGAGAGAGATGCGGTCGACCTCGAGAGACGACGAGCTTGAGCCGAAGAGCGGCGAGCGGGTGCGGCGTTCGTGAAGACGCGCCGGGCAAGTGCCGTCGAGTGCGAACGCGATGCAGTCAAGAAGGAAATATCCCTCGAAGCGTCGAAGTTGCAGGGTCGGTCCGACTTGCGAATTGACGATTTTCGTGACTGATGCTCATACGAAATGCGAAGTGAAAAAGCGAAAAAGCGATTTTGTCGTTCGCTGCCTCCCACCAGCCCGACGCTTCCGGCGTTCCGCGAATGCGCGTTGCGCGAAACCGCCGTGAAAAAACAACAACGCTTTGAGACGAAAGAGCGGCGACGAGAAGGAAAAACGGGCAGACACTCGACGCGCGGCGTTGACCTGTGAGGTGTCTGAGGTGGATGTCGCCGCGGCAGAGGCGGGAAATGTCCGCGCGCTCGAATTTTCTCGCGCGTCGCGGCTCGGACCCTTCCCGCGGCGTCGCGCGTCCCCGCCCCGGCCGCGGCCTCGCGCGCGTCGCGATGGCCTTTTGCCTGTTGGCCGCGGCGAACGGCCAGAACGCGGCGGGCGAGAGCGGGACCTTCGTGGACGTCACACCCAACATCCAGACGCAACTCGCCGGGCGTTTCGGCACAGCGCCGAGCCACCGGTCGGGGCACACCATGGTGCGTCCGCCAGCGGAACCGCCACCGCGCGCGTCCCGTCGTCCCGTCGTCCCGCCCTCGCGCCGAGTCGTGGTGCTCGTTTCGGGCGACGAGCATCGTTTCGTTTCGGTTCTTCGGCTGAAAAAAAAAACCGACGACTCGTTTTTTCGGAGCGCCGCGCGTCGCGACGGCGTCGGGCCGACCTTCCCCGACCCTCACGCCCTGACCCGAACCCTGAACGAAACCGCGAAACCGCGAAACCGCGAAACCGCGAAACCGCGTGGGTCCCTCCCGGCGTCGCCTCGATGTCAGACGCGCGTGGACGAGGACACCGCGGTGGTCTTCGGCGGCCTGGGCCTGGACGGCGAGCTGAACGACGTGTGGGAGTTTCGCGTCGCCGGCGCCAACTGGACGCGCCTCCACGCCGGCGCCGGCGCGGTCGAGACTTCGACCGAGGCTGACGCGGCGGCGGTGGCGACGGCGAACGCCGCGCCGTCGCCCCGCGTGGGCCACGCGGCCGTGGTGCTGCGCGGCGATCTGTACGTCTTCGGGGGCTACGACAGCTCGCGAGGCCACACGAACGACGTCTGGGCCTTCGCGCGCGCCGACGGTGTGTGGCGCCAACTCGCGTCGGGCGCCGCGCCGGGCGCCGCGCCGGCGCCGCGGAGCGGCGCCTCGGCGATGGCGCCGGACCCCGAGGGCGGCACGTTCGTGATCTTCGGCGGGGACGGGAAGGACGACGTCTGGGCGTTCGACGTCGACGCGGAGGCGTGGACCATGCGGCAGGGGGAGAGCGTGGCGGTGACCTCGGGGGGGGGGCGGGCGCGAATCGGCGCCGCGCGGTTCGCGGCGACGGCGGCGATTGTCATGCTGGCGCGCGCGTCGTGACGCGATGACCGGATCGACGAGGAATCGACGATGACCGCGCCGGTGGAGCACATGTGCCGTTGGTGACACGCGCAAAGGAGTCTATTAAAATACCGGTTCGCGGTTGCCGTTTCGACGAAAAAAACAAAGTTCGCGGAAACGTCAGCGAAGCACTTTCGTTCGCGCAAGCATCGATCGCGATGGCGGAGGATCTGTCCGGGTACCTCGCGGGCCTGGTGCTCTCCTGCGAGGAGATCCCCAAGAAGGACAAGCTCAAGAAGCTGTCGATCGATATCGGCGCGGACGAGCCCGTGGATGTGGTGACGAACGCGGGGAACGTGGGGACGCGGACCGTGGGATGCAGAGTGGTGGTCGCCACCGTCGGCGCGGAGCTGAGGGACGGTGCGACGGTGCAGAAGACGGCTGTCGGCGGCGTGTCGTCGACGGGCATGCTGTGCGACGGGCCGATGCTGGGCTGGTCCGGCGGAGGCGCGGGGACCGCGGTGTTGCTACCCGACGCATTCAACCCCGGGGATCCCTGCCCGCGGTCCAGGCCGCGCCTGGACGGCGGCAGCGCGGCCGAGCCCGCGGCGGCGCCCGTCGCGAAAAGCACCGGACCGGGCGTCGATGCGCTCTTCGAGAAGAAGCTGTCGAAGGAGGAAAAGAAAGCGGCGCTCGCCGCCAAGCGCGCGGCCAAGAAAGCCGCCAAGGAGGCTGGCGGCGACGGACGAGGCGACGAAGACGACCAGTGAAGCCACCGCGAGCGCGGCGACGGCGTCGTCTTCGCGTCGACGCGAGAAGACGAGACGAGCCGCTGGACGCGCGGCGTCGTCGGAATCGCGCGTGACGAACCGAAAAACAGTCTTTTTTTTGTCCTTTTCGTCATCGCATGAGAGCGGGACGCCTTTTTTCTCTCCGCGCGGCGTCGTCACGCGCGTCGGCCCGCGAAGCGCAGGAACGTCTCCTCGAGGGTCGCCGCCCCGACCTGGTACTCCTCCACGCCCAGCGCGTCCTTGTGCGCCTCCAGCTCGCGGAACACGCGCGACAGCGGCACCGCGCGCGGGACGCGGCACCTGACCAGCCCCGCCCGCGCGTCGTCCTCCGCGACGACGCCGCCGTCGCCGCCGTCGCCGGTTTCGGCATCGGCGTCGGCGTCGCCGCGCGCGACGCGAAACGCGCGGCGCGCGAAGTCGCGCGCGGCGTCGCGGCGCGCCGGCGACGCGTCCTGGAGCCGCATCTCCAGCGCGTGTCCCGTCCCGAGCGCGGCGCGCCACGCGTCCACGTCGCCCACGTGGGACAGGACCCCGGCCTCGACCAGCCCCGCTCTGGCGCAGAGCGCCTCCGCCTCCTCCATGGAGTGCGACGTGAGCACGAAGGCGACGCCGGCGCGGCGCGCGGCGCTCGCCAGCGCGTCGCGCAGCTTTCGGCGCGCGCGCGGGTCCATCCCGGTGGACGGCTCGTCCAGAAGCACGCACGCCGGGTCGCCCATGAGCGCGATCGCCACCGCCAAGGCGCGCTTCTGCCCGCCGCTGTACTCGCGCGCGGGGCGCGCGGCGACGGAGCTCGCCAGGCCGACGGCGGCCAAGACGCGCTCCGCCGCGCGCGCGCTCTCCTCGTTCGAGAGGCCGCGCAGCGCGCCGTAAAACAGCACGTGCTCGCGCGCGCTCAGCGACTCGAACAGCGCGTCGCGCTGCGGGCAGTACCCGACGGCGCGGCGGAACGCGTCGGCGTCGCGCCGCAGCGAAAGCGCCGGATTTTCTACGTTCGCATCCCCGAAGCCGCGCGCCGTCGACTTTTTCGGGACTCGCGGAAACACGTACGCGTCGCCTCGCGTCGGCTCGAGCGCGCCGGTGAGCATCTCGAACGTCGTGGTCTTCCCGGCGCCGTTCACGCCGAGCAGCGCGAAGGACTCGCCAGCGCTGACGTCGAACGTGACGTCGTCCACGGCGAATCGGCGTCGCTCTCGAACGACTCCGCCGGGTCCCGCCGGCTCCGAATCTGGCGGCTTCCCTCGGTACGCCTTGCGCAAGCCTCGCACGACGAGCGCTTTTTTGGCGCGCGGCGGCGCGTCGAGAACGACGGCGGAGAGCGAGTGATACGTGTCACTCGCGCGAGCGACTTCGGGAGCCGCGTCTGCGGGAGCGTCTTTCGAACGCCTCGCGTCCTCCAGGTCGGTGCCGTGCGTGATCGTCCGTGGTTCGGGTCGCTTCCCGAACGCGGACGAGGCGAAGACGAAGACGCGCGCGACGCGTCTCCGGCACGCGTCGGCGTGCTCGAGGAGAAGCGCGACGGAGGCGTAGACGCCGGACGCGACGCCCATCGCGAGGAGCGCCTCGGCGGTCGTCGGCGGCAGCTCGAACGCACGCTCGGACTCGTGGCCGCCGACGGCGTCCACGCCGGCGTCGCCCGCCCACGCCGCGGCGGGGCCGAATCCGCCGGAGACGTCGAACACCACGCGCCCGACGCAGTAGTGCGGCAGCCAGAGGAACGCGACGCGGCACGCGCGCCACGCCTCGTTCGCCCCGCCCCCCGCCGCGCCGGCGCCCGCGAGCCCCCCGAGCGTGACCCCCGCGATGAGCTGCGCGACGCCGAAGAACACGAAGAGCGCGAGCGTGGACGCCACCGCCGTCGCGGGCGACGCGAACCGCCCCACCGAACCGACGAGGTACGCCAGCGGCGTGGCGGAACACACGAACAGCGCGAGCGCCGCGACGAGCGCGACGACGCGTCGGCGTTCCGGCGCGCCGTCGTCCGTTCCCGTTTCGGTTTCGTCTCCGCTCGCGACGCCGCCCGCGAGCAAGATGGCCAACAGCGCGGCCGCGGTTGGCATCTGCGCGCACGCGTCCCACAGGAACGTCCCGCACCAGTAGGCGTCGCGCCGCATTCCGGAGACCATCTGCAGGTGCTTGGCGCCGCTCGCCGCTTCGCGCGCCGGGAACGGCGCCGCCGCCGACGCCGACAGCGCGCTCAGGCTGACGACGACGCACAGCGCGACGAGTAATCGGGACAAGAGCCGTTTCTCTTGCTTTTCGACGCGCGTTCCCGGTAACGGGTGGTTTATCGAGACGAGCGTGGGATGCGCCGACGTGAGCGCGGCGTCCGTCTCGCTTTGGCTGGCGCGCGCCCCGACGACGGAGCGGAAAAGCGCGTCGTGCGTCGTCGCCATCGCCGCCGGGAGCGCGTGGTACGCCGTGCTCGAGGTGAGGACGGTGTACCGGAACGTTCGAGCGCCGCCACGCGGCGTGGGTCTCGACGTCTCCAACCCTCCGGGCTCGACGAACAGGCTCGCGCACGTCGCCAGACCTTCGACTCGCCCCACCGCGCACGTCGCGCGCGGTTTGACGACGGCCAGAAGCGCGCCGTCCAACGACGCGAAGGCGTCGAACACCGGAAACGAAACATTTTCCGACGCGGCTCGCGTCGCGGTTTCCGCGAGCTTCTCCGCCAGCGCCGCCTCGAGCGAGTGTTCAGGTCGCCGCGCGGTCTCGCGCGGGCCGCACCCGGCGCACGCGTGCGTGCAGCCGTCCAACACCGGCGCGTCCGCCGCGCAATCCCACACGGCGTCCACGCCGGCGAACGGCGCGAGCGCGGGCGGTTCGTTTTCTTCGTCGCCGCTCGCGCCGCCGCCGTCGTTCAGGAGCGTCTCCAGCGCGTCTCCGGCGAAGGCGACGACTTCCGACGGGTCCGCGGGGCGCGACAGCGTGTCTCCCCGAGAGACGAACGCGTGTCTTCCCGCGCTGGACGCGACGCCGATCGGCACGCCACCGAGGAACGAGCGGTCGAGCATGGACGCGGGACGCGGGTCACCGGCGCGCGCCGCCGCCGCCGAGGACGCCGCCAGGCCGGCTGCCGCGAACAGGAGCGGCGCCAGAATCGTTCCCGCCGCGACGGACGGGAACGCGCGGCGGCAGTGCACGGCGCGTTTCCAGAACGTCGCGCGCGTCTGAGCGAGAAACGTCGCCATCTTTCCTCCCACCGCGAAGCCAAAGGCGGGGTTCGTTCCTGATGCGCTCTGCGTCTCACGGCTCCGTCTCTCTGCCCGCCGAGGAGCGTTCATTTCGCGCGCGCGCGCCTCCGGCGCCTCCGGCGCCTCCGGAGTCCCCGAGGTGTTCCCCGTCGGGACGCGCTCCGCCGCGGCGGCGACGTTGAGGAACGCGTCCTCCAGCGTGGCGCACCCCACGCCGCACTCGAACACGCCGATCCGCTCGCCGCGCGCGCCTTCTAGCCCCTCGAGGAGCTCCGGGAACGAGGCCCTCGCCGCCGAAGGCAGCGCGACCGTCGCGACGCGCGAGCCCGCCGCGTCGGCGCCTTCGACGACGAACGAAAGCGACTCCGCCGCGACTGTGTTTTTCTTCGCGACGGCGCGTCGCGCCGCGCGTTCGATCGTCTCGAAGTCGGCGCCGGGGCGCGCGCGCAGGCGCAGGACGTACCCGCCCCCGAACGTCGCCTTGACGAACAGAGGCGACCCGGCGCACGCCAGCTTCCCGGCGTGCACGACCGCCACGCGGTCGCTCAGCACATCCGCTTCGTCCATGAAGTGCGTGGTGAGCAACACCGAGACGGGCGCGTCTTTGTTTTTCTTCGCGAGGCGGCGTACGAGGTCCCAGGCGCGCCTCCTGGAGACCGGGTCCATCCCCGCGGTGGGCTCGTCCAGAAGCACCACACTCGGCTCGCCGATGAACGCGATCGCCAGGCTCAGCTTGCGCCTCTGCCCGCCGGAGAGCGTCCCCGCGCGCCGATCGGCGTCGCGCGCCAAGCCGACCGCGGCGAGCGACGCGGCGACGCGCGCCGCGACGCCGCCTCCGCCCGGACCCGAACCCGGACCGCTCGGCTCCCGTAACCGAGGTTCCCGTAGCCGAGCGAACAACGTCAGGTGCTCCCTCACCGTGAGCGAGGGCCAGAGCACGTCGTGTTGCGGGCACACCCCGAGCGACGCCCTGGCGCGTTCCGGGTGTTTCTTCACGTCGACGCCGTCGACGAACGCGTCGCCTTCGAAGTCGCGCGTCGCGCCAGTCAGGATGGACAGAACCGTCGTCTTCCCCGCGCCGTTGTGCCCGAGAAGCGCGGTGATCTCGCCCCGGCGCGCGGCGAAGGACAGACCGTCCAGCGCGCGCGTCTTCGCGGAGACGCCCGCGAACGTCTTGGAGACGCCCGCGACGCGGACGGCCATCGCCCGCGGCGGGTCGGAACAGTCGGCGAGAACACCGCTACGCTCGGAACGGTCTCGCTCGACGCCGTTCGGGACCGCCGCGATGTCCGGTTCGAGACGGAGCCCCTCTCCCGACGGGTCGCCGACGCCGCGTGCTTCGGGTTCGGGCGCGGCTCCGCGTTCGGCGCGGAGCCTCGAGAGGCACGCCCGCTTCGCGCGCGAAAACGCGACGGCACTCCAGGGCGAGTGTCGTCCCTGGACGTCCGCCGCCCACGCGAGCGCGCCGTACGCGAACGCGTTGGCGAGCGCGACGAAGAGCACGCCCCCCGCCGAAAACGTGCCCGAGGCGGCGCCGGACGCTTCGTCGTCGGCGAGCAGGTTGCGGAACAGCGTGTCCCAGCGCGCGCCCCTCTGCGCGTTCTCGAGGATGGCGACGGCCCAGCCCCACATGTACACGCCGCTGGCGGGCATGAGCGCCGTGCTCGCGAGCCACGCGCTGGAGCCCTCCGGGCGCGCGGCGGCGGCGGCGACGCCCGGCGTCCAGGTGAGCACGTACGCCAGCGCCCCCGCCACGGCGGCGACTTTGGCGTCGCGGAAGCACGCGGAGAGGAAGAAGCAGAAAGCCACGAGCTGCGCGGACCAGACGCAGAGGAACGCGAATGTGACGGTCCAGTCCGTGTGTTTGAACGGGTACGAGCCGATCACCGCGACGAGGAAAGACACCAGCGCCAGCGACGCGAAGGACGTAGTGAACCACGAGCCCCAGTACGCGAGACGCGACGCGCCCATGAGCTCCATGCCCTCTCGCAGCCGGAGCTCTTTCTCGAGGACGACGCTCTGGCACGTCGAAGCCGCGGCGATGACGAACGCGAACACGAACGCGAGCCCGAAGAACACGGCGGCGTAGGTCGACCCCAGGTTCGTGGCGTACGCGGGGAAGGGGTAGGACTTCACGCGCACGTCCAGGCGCGCGCCGCGGGGGAGAGGAAGAGACGTTTCTTCAGAATCATCAGAAGCGTTTCTGAATGCGTCCTCGTCCCGCGCGAGCGCCAGAGAAATCAGGGCTTGGTCGAACGCGCGCTGCACGTTGACGTACGTCCAGTACTCGCGCCACTTGTCGTCCTCGCCGACGACCCACCGCACGAGCTTCTGCTCGGCCCACGCGGGGCCGGACGCGCCGGTGGGCGTGTCCGAGGCGTTCACGCGGATGACGTACTCCACGCGCCTCGCGCCCGGCGCCAGGTCCGGCGGCAGCGAAACCACCGCCATCGCCGGCTGGCGCGGCAGGTCCCCCCGAGCCTCCGGCCTCCCCAGCGCGAGCGCCTCCGCCTCCTCGGCGGTGTCCACGCCGACGAGGAACTCGTCCAGGACCCGGCGCCGGCACGCCGCGTCGTCCACGCACGACGCCGCGCAGAACTCGGCGCGCAGTTCCGCCGGCGGCGCGAACAGCGGCGAGTCCGGCGCTATCGGCGGGTCCGGGCGGAGGCGCACCGCGGAAGCCGCGGCGTCAGCGCACGCCACCGGGTCCGAGACGCACGTCTGCATGATGTTCGGATCGATCCCGAAGGTGTCGAAGCCGAGGGACGCACCGCCACTCGGGCTGGGGCCCATGGACCCCATGGGGTTCGAGCTCCCCCCGGTCTCGGCGAGGACGGCGGCGAGGTCCACGTCCAGCGCCGCCGCCGCCGCCGCCTGCTGCGCGAAACTCGCGAAGAACTCGGACGAATCCGTCGTTCCCGCCGCCGCGACGGTGAATCGCCCGGTGTCTTCCGTGATGTCGGGGCCGCACACGAGCGTGACCCCCGCGGCTTCGGCGACGGCGCGCGCGGCGGGCGTGCGCGGCGAGAAGATGAGCCGCGCCGCGCGCGCGCTCGGGGGTTTACGACTCCAGGCGAGCGACTCGAGCGGCGCCACGCGGTGGAACACCGCGGGCTGTTCGTGATCGCGCACCAGCAGCCGAGGCAGGCACATCAGCAGCACGAACGCCACCGGGACGCACAGTTCCAGGACGAAACAGGCGAGCGCCGCACCGCGCGTTTTCAGCGCGACGTTTTTCCAGACGAGCGCGCGGTACGTCCGGCACGTTTTTTCCCGGGAGGCTTTTCGTTTTCGGTCGCGGCTGGTGCTCGGTTCCGCGCCGCGCCCCGCGACGTCGCCGGAGCGCCAGCGGCGGGGGACCCGAGCGCGCCACCGCCGCGGGCGTCTCTCGAGCGGGTGCGAGTCCAGCGCGGCGTGCAGGACCGCGATGGGCGTGCCTCCCGTCGCGTCCGTCACGGCGCGCGCGCGACTCGACCCGTGGGGCGTTCGCTCCTCGGGCGCGTCGAGGCGACGGGACGGGTCCGCGCGGACGCGCGCGGGTTCGAGGCCGGCGGCGACGTCCACGGCGCGGTGGTGCGGCGCCATCGCCGACGACTGGCGCGCGATGCGAGGTGTTACACGCGCGTGTCCTGCGCCCGGGACTGTGGCGTTGCACGCGCGGGACCGCGTCTCGTGCGCACGAAAACGCCCTGTCGCCTCGAAACCTCCGAAGGCGGGACTTTCCCGAACACGGCGAGCGCGTTTGCGTGCACTTCGCGATGAGCGCGCGGACGCGCGCGTCCGCGCTCGAGGCGCTGGGGTACGCGAAGGGCACACCCCCGTTGGATTTGGAAGACAGGGCGTTCCGCGAGCTCGTGGTGTGGCTGGAGGACACGAAGATCCGTGCCACGCCCATGGACGCGCGCGGGCCTCTGCGGGCGATCGACTCCGGGGATTGGCCGAGCGCGTTCGCCGCGCTCGCGCGCGAGACGTCGTGTCCGGCGGACGCGACGAACCCGAAGGAGACGGCGCGCGCGTTCGACCACCTGCTATCAAGCGCGGTAGCGTTGGACTACCGCGACGATGCGGACGCGCTGGGCGCGGTGGTGAAGACCCTGAAACTCGGGGCGGGGACCTCGGGGCCGCCCGACGCGAAGCGCCAACGCGTCGCCCCCGTCGCCGCCGCCTCCCGCGATGGCGCGCCGCGCCCGCAGATGGCGAACCTGTCCGACCCGGCGCTCCGGTCGAAACTGGTGGAGCTGGCGCGCGCACTGGACGTCGACGCCGACGCGGCGATGCACGAGGGGGGGGGCGACCTGGGCGGGGGCGTCGAGGCGCTGACGCGCGCGTGCGCGCGCGCGGTGGAGCGCTTCGTCGCGCCCTTCTGGGACGCCGTGGAGCGCGCGGAGAAGCGCGCGAACGCAGCCGCGAACGACACGGCGAAAACTTCGTGGAACCTCTCGGCGCTCCGCGACTTCCCGCCGGGCATGGACCTGGGAGGCCCTTCCGGCTCGGATGAGACCGTGCGTGCCGCGGTGGCCGTGCTGCGCGTGCTGCACGTGAACGACATGCGCGCGCTGCAAACCGCGGTGGACGCGCTTCTGGTCGCGATGCAGGAACGCACCGGCGACCCGAAGACGGACGTCGGCGCCGGGAAGGTGGGCTGGGGATGAACGTCTCGCGGACGAGCGACGCGCGGAGACCGGCGCGGTGACCGACCGGCGGCTCTCTAACGTATTACTACCGTAGAGCCACTCGCGTGAGCGTGTGCGCGCACACGAAGACGCGCACAGACGCTCTCTCACGCATTACTATCATGTAACAACAACACCAACACAAACGGACCATCATCATCACGGAAGCGTCTTGCGCATGAGCGCGACGTCGCGCGACTCGTCGCGTCTCCTCGCGCGCTTACTGAAGAGCGCGCCGAACGGATTCGCCTCGTTCTTCTCCACCGACGGCGCGGGTTCGTCGCCGTTCCGTACGCCCTCCCTCGCGCGCACCTCGTACCCCGCGCGCTCGTACAGCCCGAACGCCACTGGGTCGGACGTGCGCACGTGCAGCCACACGCTGTCGTGGCCCATCTCCAGCGCGAGCGCCTCCGCGGCGAGCAACACGCTCTTGGCGATCCCGCGCCCGCGCTGAGACGCGTCCACGGCGACGTTGCACAGGTACGCCGCGTCCGCGGGGCACGGGATCGAGCGGCTCCCGCTCGCGCCTCTCGCCGTTCCGTTGGGAAACCCCCGGGCCTCCTCCGTGAAGCTGAGCGACGCGATGGCCACGGGGTCGCCGTCCAGCACGCCCACCAGGCACACCTGGTCGGGGTCCGGTGCGCACCGGTCCACGAGGTACTTGGCCACGCGCGCGCGCGGGCGCTCGTCCGGGGTGCCCTTGAACGCCTCCAGCATCACCTCCGCGACGCGCCGGACGTCCTCGCCGCGCAGCGCGCGCACGGTGACCGCGCCGCCGCCGGAGACGGGCATGTCCGCGCGCTCGAACGCGCTCTGCAGCGCGAGGCGCGCCTCGGCGGTCGCGCGCGCCGACGCCGCGGCGAGGCGAGCGCGGCGCGAACGCGACGCGGCGTGTTTGCGGGGTGCCGAGCGGGGAGTGGCGATCGAGGATGCCGAACGCCCGCGAGCGCGTGCGACAGCCGCATCACCGATCGACGCGAAGGACGTCGACGCGCACGCGACCGCACGAGTCATCGCTCGCGACGACGTGTCACCGAGACGCGCCGTGTGAAGTGTCCGCGAACGCCCGCGCGCGTCTCGCTCCCTCGACCGGGGTGACGATATCTCGTTTCGGATAAAACGAAAAAGAGTTTCGGGACCGCACGAGCGCATTCGTCGCAGCGCGAGTCCCGCCTCGCGGCTCCGCGAGCGCCGACGATGTTTAACTGGGTGCGCGTGCGCGGTCTGGTGACGACCACGTCGGACGAGGACGACCCGTCGCACCGCGTGCATCACAACATCCGCGTCTTCGCTCAGGTGGAGGGGCTGGACAGGCAGGCCATCGCCTCGCAGGGCGACGTGCACGAGGGGTTTAACACGCGCGAAGACGCGTGCGAAACCGGGTGTCTCGCCGCGTGCGAGCGCGCGTCTTCGTCCGCGATGGCGGACGAGGCGCTGGAGAAGTGCCAAACCGCGTGCGAGAACGCGTGCAACATGCCGGACGCGTCCGGGAAGTTCGCCGCGGTGGTGTACGGGGAGAAGCCACGGGGGGACGAGAGCGTCGGTCCGAAAAAAACGGCGCGAGGGACGCCGCGCGTCGCCGCGACGTCGACGCGCCGACCGACGTCGTAGCACCCGGCGAGGGGGACAGAGTGTGGGACCCGACGCGCCCGAGTGAGTCGACTCGCGCGCGTATCACGGCGTGTCGTTAGACGTAGCGTGTGATGGGTACGGCAGGAGGGGGAAACGACGTTTTGCGGGGTCGGGGGTGAACGCGAAGCGAAAGCATAAAACGCCTCGCCTTTTTTTTCTTTTCACGCGCCGCGCCGTCGGTTCGGCGGCGGCGCGGAGAAAAGTCGCGCGCTCGCGGCGAGACGCGCGCGCGCTCGCCGCTCGCCGCGCGCCACACGCTCATCGCGCAGAAAGCTTCACTCCAGCGACACTTTGTGCGCCATGGCCTCCTTGTGGATCAGGTGGTTGCTCTTGTCCAGCACGTCCAGCAGCTTGTCCACCTTCCCGACCCACTGGTTCAGGAGCCAATCCGCGCCGCGCGAGTCCGGGTTGAAGTCCACGACGCCCCCCAGCCGGTCGATGCGCGCCGACACCTTCTTCGCCACCACCAGGTCCGACAGCCTCTTCTCCGTCTCGGCCGCGTCCAGACACAGCAGCTCGCCGAGCCGCGCCAGCGTGACTCGCTTGTAGTACGCCCCGACGACCAGCAGGTTGTGCTCAATGACCCGAGCGCGTAAGTGCTCCCGCCGCGTCTCGCCCTTCTCGCCGCCGAACAGCTCCGTCTCCGCCGCCATCTCCGACGCAAACGCCTCCTTAAGCGTGTCCCAGTGGATGATCTCCTTCGTCGTGAACTGCTTCGTGAGCTGCTTGTGCAGCGGCAGGTCCGCGAGGCACTCGCGGTCCTCGCTGATCTGGTGCAGCAGGTCCTGCTGCATGGGCGAGGTGGGCGCCAGCACCCCCAGCCACGCCGCGCGCTTCGCGGCGCGCGCGCGCGCCGCCTCGTCCTCCTTCACCAGGTCACACGCCATGACGTTTTGGTAGCACCGGCACATCTCCAGGTAGTCGTCGTTATGCGCGTGGTACCGGATCATCAGACGATGGTAGTTCAGGCGGAGCTCCTCGACTTGCGGAATGGTGGGGTCCGTCGCCTCGTAGTACCCCTCCGCGTGCTCGACGTTCGCGTTCTTCGCCGCTCGCTCCTTTTCCCGCTCCTCCGCGCTCATCGCCGCCGCCGCGTCGAGGTCCATCTGCCGCACGTCCTCGCCCGCCTTGCGCGCGGCTTCCAGCGCGGCTTTCTTCTCGCTCTTCACGATCTCGTCGAACGACCGCGGGTTGATCTTGCGGGACAAAATCTGCGCGCGCACGTGATCGTTCTTGTCCAGGCACAGCCGGACCTGCTCCTCGATGAAAAACACCTTCTCGCGTTTGGAGAGGGCGCCGTACGTCTCCACCGCCACCTCCTGCATGATCTCCGCCGCCTCCTCCGGCTTGCCCTGCTCTTCCTTGATCTTCGCCAGCTGGCGGGTCAGCCGGGCCTTCTCCACTTCCACGAAGATCTTCCCCGAGGTCACCGCGCCGAGCGTCTCGATGAGCGCCACCTTCGTCGCCATGTCGGGCGCCTTCTCCACGTACCCCATCGCCTCCTTCACCAGCGCCGCCACCGCCTGCTTCAGCTGAGCGCGGCGCTTCGAGAGCAACACGATGTGCTCATTGACGCCCTTCCAGTCGCCGGCGCGGTGCAGCACCTCCAGGATCGCGACGCAGAAGCGGGGGGTCGCCGCGAAATCGGCTTGCTGCGAGACGAAGAGGCAGCGGCGGAAAAAGCGCGAGGGGGTCGGAGCGGAGACGGCGGCGAGACGCGAGGGTCAGCCCGGAGCTTTTTTTAACGGACACGCCCGCGGCGGGCGCGATCGGGATCTGGGAACGCGCGTGGAGACGAACGGGGGGCGGGACGCACCAGGCGGTAGGTCTTCTCGTGCGCGAGCATCTTCTCGATGACCTCGGTCAGCTTCCCGGGCTGCGTGGACGGAAACGGGGGGGTCAGTGGGGTCAGTGGGTGACACGACGACCCGGTTCGGTCGCGTGTCTCGCGCGTGGCGCCTGGTTCGAGGGACGTCATTTCAAAGCGTCGCGCTTCAGCGAGAGACGCACCTGCGCGGCCTCTTCCTTCAGGGCGTCGATTTCGGCCGTGATCTTCGCAAGCTCGGCGTCGCCTTTCTTCTCCATCTTGAGCTCCCCCATGTTCGCGGAGCGAGCGCGCGTGGCCTCGGCTCGCAGCTCAGATCTGGCTCCCGCGCAGATCGGGCGACCCGCAAAACCCAACAGCCAAAAAAGAAATGAGGATGCAGTCCGTCACTCGCGCGACGAGACGACGACTGGCCCTCGAGGCGTTTTCGTCAGAGGACGACTTCCTCGAACACTCCGAGGGGCGCGGCGGCGTCCACGGGGTCGACCGACCCCGTTCGCGAAGATGTCGCTCGACGTGAGCGACTGGCGGTGCGCGGTGTGCCTGGAGGAGCCCATGTGCAAGCCCGCGGTCCCGAGGTGCGGCCACGCGGGGTGCTTCTGGTGCGTGCACAGAGCCATGGACCACTTCGGTGTTAGCGCTTGCCCGACGTGTCGCCAGCCCTTCGAGCACCTCCCCGACGTGTGCGTCCCGCTGCACCGGTTCCTGGCCCGCGCGTTCCCCGCGGAGTACGCGCGGCGCCTGCGCGAGACGCACGAGGAGGAGGAGACCAAGGAGTGCTTCTCCCCCAACCCCGCGCTGGACCTCGACCTCGACCTCAACACATTACAATTAACAAAAAAAACAAAGGACGACGACGACGACGCGAACGCGTCCCCGCTCGCGTTCTTCGACGCGCTCGAGCGCGCTCCGGCGGTGCGCGGCGCGGACGACCCCGCGCTCGAGCGCGTGTTCCTGTGCGGGTTCCGCGACGAGCCGGGGCTTCACGCGTTGCGCGACCCCACGGTTCTCGCGTGCGGCCACGCGGTGTGCGCGGCGTGCGCCGCCGCGCGCCTGGACTTTGGCGACGGCCGCGACGACGACGCGTCGGCAACGCCCTCGAAAAAGGCCGTTCTGTCGCCGAGAGCTCGAGAGCGCACACGCGTCGAGCGACCCGGCAGAGCCCGAACGTGTCCCGTCTGCGACGCGCGCGTCGTCGGAAACGCGCCGCCCGCGGTGTGCCTTTCGCTGCGCGACGCGACGCGCGCGTTCGCCTCCGGGAGCGAACGCGGGGACGCCGCGCCGCGCGACGCTCGCCTGGTCGAAGCCGAACGGGAAGCCGACCGACCGACGGCGGGATCGGGTGACTCAAGGCCGACCGAACCCGCGCCCGCCGCGAACGGCACACTCGCCGAGCGGTTCCTGCGGGTCGCCGGCGGCGCGGCGCGCCCGGACGCCTTCGTGCACCACGCCGTGGGGTGCGACGGGTGCGGCGCGTACCCAATCCGCGGGCGGCGCTTCACCTGCGCGGACTGCGCGTCCACGGCGATGGGCTTCGACCTGTGCGCGCGGTGCCATGAGTCTCTGCACGCGAGCGCGGGGGCCAAAACCGTGCGGGGCAGGTTCAACCAGAACCACACCGCCGCGCACGCCATGCGCGAGGTGGCGCCCGCGCCCACCGTGATGCACTTCCTGACCGCCGCGCATCCGGACCTGACGCCGGCGCAGATCCTCGACCTCGTCGCGCGCCAAGCGCGGTCCGAGCCGGGGGACTCCAACGAGGCGCGGGGAGGCGAGGACGATCCGAACGAGGCGCGGAGCGAGGAGGCGTGAACCGCCGCGGCGTGGCGAACGCGAGCAGTATGCGCGAGCGCGCGGTGACCGAAGAGACGCGACGACTGAACGAGTTTTGAAAACGCCCGCGACGAGCTCTCCTACGTCCTACGCGCCGCGCGTCGACGGGACGTCCGGCAGGTCGGGCGGGTCCGATTTCGGCGCGCGCTCCACGCTCGCGTGCCCATCACCCACCGTATTCGCGACCGCATCCGTCCCGCCCCCGCCCCCCGCCCCCGCCCCCGGCGCCGAGGGAAGGGTCTCGGGGCTCCGGGCCGCGGGCGGCGCGGTGGCACTCTCTTCCGGCGCGCTTTTCTCGCCGGCGCGCGGCGCGCCGGCTACGTTCGCGACCGCTCGCGCCGCCTCGGCCTCGGGCTCCGCTTCGGAAGCGGACGGATCCAGCTCTGCGGCCAGGTACGCGCTGTCGTCCGCGTCGGGCACCGGCGCGGGCGGAGAGCTCTTCTCCGCGTCCCCTTCCGCGGCTGCCGCCTCGGGCTCCGCGGCCGGCGCCGCCGCGGGTCGGCGGCTGAGCGACGAGAGGCGGTGCGCGGTGATGCGCGACGCCTCGGCTTCGAGCGCCGCCAGCGATTCGTCCACGGCATCGAACGCGTCAGTCTCGCCTGTGTCCGCCGCGTCGTCGGCCAGAACGGCCGCATCGGTCGCGTCGTCGGCTTCTCGGCCGACGGAAACCTCTTCCGGAGCCTCGAGTCCGTCGAAGCCCGCGCGCTCCGCCTCGAGCTCGCCCGACGGCGCGACGTCCCCGGCGCCTTCGGCGTCTTCCGTCGCCTCCCGCGACGCGTCGACGCGCGCGATCGTCGTCGACGCCGCGCTTCTCCCCGCGCGCGCCGCGGCTTCCGCCGCCTCCGCCGCGGCGACGAGCGCGATGGCCTCCTCCACCTCCGCCGCCTCCGCCGCCTCCGCGGCCGCCCCGGCGTCCCGAGCGAGGTCCGAGCGCGTCCCGCTCGGGTCCCGCTCGCGACGCCGGGTCGCCTCCTCCTGCTCCTGAAGCGACAGGTACACCGCCTCCATCATCATCACGTCGTCTATGTCGTGCGCCCTGCTCGCGGCGACGTCCAAGGCCTCCTCGCCGTCCACGTCCCCGGCGCCGAGGTCCCCGAAGGACGCCTCCAGGAGCCGCGCCGGGATGAAATCGCGCACGCGGGCCAGAAAAGCCTCCTCCGATTCCGCGCCGAGCGTCTCGTCGCCGAGCGTCTCGCCGCGCGACGCGTCGCGATCGGCCGCCAGCCTCCGGCGCTCGCGCCGCGAGTCCGCGCGCCTCGCGAGCTCGCGCAGAACGCGGCGCTCGTCCCGTTCCGAGCGCTCTTCGCGCGACGAGGAGACGGCGCGTCCGCCCGACCGCCGCGCCTCGATCTCCCGCTCGCGCGCGAGCGCCCCGCCCGGGGAGGACCCGCCGCGGCGCCCGAGCCCACCCCCGCGGTCCGCGGCGAACGGCTCCGGGTTCCGCGGGTTCCTCGGCAGGAACGCCGGCCCCGCGGGCAGAAACGCCCGCCGCTCGCCCCGCCGCGACGACGAAGACGCGGTCGCGAAAAAGTCACGCGACGCCGGGGACTCGGCCCGGTCCCGCCGCGGCGCCGCGCGCCGCCGCGCCTCCTCGTCGCGCGTCGCGTCGTCGCCGGGCGCGCGCGCTCTCGCGTCTCCGAACCACGTCGACGAAGCGCCACCGCTTCGTCGCGCGCGATCGCCATCGGGTGGGAAGACGCGATTCGATCGGTTAATCGGTTCCGGCGGGGTCATCGCCGCGTACTCCGCCTCCCACCCGACGGGCACCGGCGACGAAGGAACAGACGAGCCCGACGAGGGGGAGGGGTCCGGAGGCGCGCCGTCCCGGGGCGGCGCGTCCGCGCTCGGCGGGTCCCTCTCGGGGTCATCGAGTCCCTTCCGACCCGACAGGGACGCGCGCTGCGCCTCGACGCTCGCGCGCCGCGCCCTGCGCTCGGCCTGCTCGGTGAGATCGGCGGCGCGCGCCGCCTCGAGAGCCTTCGCGAGCGCCGCTCTTTCCTCCGCCTCGGCGGCGCGGTCGGCGTCGGATTTGGCGCCGCCGAAAGCCACGCCGTACCCCTCCGTCTTGCAGAACGGGCACTTCGGCGGCCTCAGGAGCCTCCTTCCGGCGCGGTCGTACTCTTCCGGCGCGTTGGACGGCGCGAGCACGCGCAGGTAGCACTCCGTGCAGATCTCGCTCGAACAACACCGGCTCTTGTTCAGGCACGGATAGCACATGAAACAGATGGGGCACTCGTCCAGCGCTCGCGGGAAACGCGTTTGGGTCTTGTCCGTCGCGGAACTCGCCGCGGGTTTCGCGCGCGCGTGCTTCTCGATTCCCGCGTCATCGCTCGTCGTGTTCGCCTTCGCGACATTCGTCGAGACCACCGAGAGGAGGACGTCGCCCGAAGAGGTTCGATCGCCGCCTTTCGCGGCGGCGGCGTCGAGAGGGCGCGCCTCGGTCTCTTCGTCATCAGCCCGCTCCCGACCGGGGTAACACGGCGCGAGTTTGCCGTGCTTGATGAGCCGTCTGAGCTTCTTCAGGTCCACGTCGTCCGGGTCGTAGAAACCTTGGGGACGCATGAATTGCGGGTCAACCGCTTCGTGCGGCTTACGCAATCCGAGCATCTTCGCCGTGTACTTCAGCGCGCCCCACGCCGTGGGCGACATCTCTATTATATCGGATTATTCCTCGGGAATCACGAGACACGTGCGTTGGACACGCTGAAGCTCCAAGGCTCCGCGTTGATGCGGCCGATGACACTGGGCGAGGCGAACTCGCACGACCCGTGGCGGCACAACCCCGAGCCCGTGAGCTGACCGTCGACGGGGACGGTCAGCTGGGGGGTGCGCACTCGCTTGTGCTCGAGGTTAACAATAATCGTCTGATGATGACGCGACGGTTCGACAGGTCAAATTGAGAATCACGGCGTCACGATTGACGAAAGAGGACTTTGGGGTGCAGTGCCGGGTCGCGCAGATCCCCGCGCGCAAGCGCGACGCGCGCGGCAAACTGTTGAGTTTCGCCGAGCACCGCTCGCGATGGATCGATGAGCGCGCGCGGTGGCGCGAGTTCGTCACCCGGTGCCCGCTGGTCGGACCGGACCCGCGACGCGTTTTGTGGACGCGCGCGTTCCTGACCACCGCGACGTCGGCGCTGGTGCTCTTCGTGATGGTGGAGAATCTCGTCGAGGCCAAGGGCACGCCCTACTACTTCGTCTGGCTCACGAACTGGACCGGCGTGCTCACGGGCGTGTACGCCGCCACGCATCTCCTCGCGACCGCGCGCGCGTTCAAGGAGGCTGAGCGCGCCGGTCCGCGTACGTCCGGTCTTCATCGCGTCGAAACGAGCGACGCGTTAATGACGCGCGACGACGTCCCGCGCGTCGCGAAAGCGCTCTGGTTCTGCAAAGCCTCCGCGCCGACGTGCCAGTGTCTGATCACGCTGATGTACTGGGCCATTCTGTACAATCCCGCGTTCGCGGAGCCGTCCGCCTCGAACGTCACCGCGCACGGCGGCTTGTGCGCGGCGCTCCTTTTCGATCTGTTCGGCGCCGCCGCGCTGCCCGCGAGACTCGCCTTCGACTTTCTCAACGCGCTCGTCTTCCTGGTCGCGTACCTCGCGTTCAACCTCGCGTTCACGCTCGGGGGCGCGACGAACGACGCCGGCGAGCCGTACGTGTACGAGATTTTGGCGTGGCGCACGCACCCCGCGCGGGCGGTCGTCGTCGTCGCGTTCGTCGCTTTTTTCGCGTTCCCGCTGAGCTTCGGCGTCGTCTGGGCGTCGGCGAGGCTCAGAGACGGCTTTTTTTTCCCGACGCCGCGCGCCGAAGGATCCGCCGCCGCGGCGGACCGTCGAAGCCGTTCGCCGCCGCGAGTCGACGCGCCGTCGGAACGGGAGCGAGGGGAAGGGGGCGAAGCTCGGCTCAGGGTGTAGGCGTGCGCGTCCGAAAGCGTGCGATGAGTGGGAGCTTATAGATAGCCAACAAACGCGCGGAAGTTAAAAAATAACAACAGGACTACTGTAGATATGCTCATACTTTTTCACTTCGCGTCCCGACGCGCACCGCCGATACGCACTCGTGGGGACGCATGCCGGGTACCTCGCGCGCGCTCGGCCGAACGCAGGCGTTCCACGCGCGTGTTCCCTCGCGCGTCCCCAGGCGCGGCATTTGTCGCGCACCGAGACCGGTAAGGGCGGCGATGGCGACCGACGTCCCCCGCATCGCGGTGGGGCAGATGTGCGCCTCATCGGACGTCGAGAAGAATTTTGAGGTTGTTGCTGACCTGTGCTCGCAGGCGAAAGACCGGGGGTGCTCGATGCTCTTCCTCCCCGAGTGTTTCGCGTTCATCGGGATGAAGGGCACGGACGCGCTCGCGGTGATGGAACCGCTGAACGGACCGCTCCTCGGTCGGTACCGCGAGCTCGCAGCGAAACATGGACTCTGGCTCTCGCTCGGCGGCTTCGCCGAGCAGGGACCGGACCGCGACCGCAGGTTCAACGCGCACATCATCGTGAACGACGCCGGGGAGATCCGAGCGTCGTACCGAAAGATCCACCTCTTCGACGTGGACATGGGCGATGTGAACGGCCCGGTGCTGATGGAGAGCAGAACCGCCGCCGCGGGCGAGGCGCTCGTGACGTGCGACTCCCCCGCCGGAAAACTCGGACTCACCGTCTGCTACGACCTCAGGTTCCCCGAGATGTTCGCGCGTCTGCGGTACGAGCTGGGGTGCGAGATGATGCTGGTGCCGAGCGCGTTCACCAAGCCCACCGGGCAAGCGCACTGGGAGACGCTCTTGCGAGCGCGCGCGATCGAAACGCAGTCGTACGTCGTCGCCGCCGCGCAAGCGGGCGTGCACTCGGAGGGCCGCGCGTCGCACGGCCATGCGATGATCGTCGACCCGTGGGGGAAAGTCGTCGCCGAGCTCGACGGAGAGGGGACGGGGATCGCGGTCGCGGACGTGGACTTGGGGTACCTGAAAGATGTGCGCTCGCGGATACCGGTGGAGACGCACAGACGGGACATCGCGTCGTTTCAGGTGGAGCGACGATGACAAGGTGTTTCGTTTTTACTTTCGTTATTCATAGGCATATATACCTCAGACTCCTTCGCCGGCGAAGCGAGCGCGCGTACGGCGACTGTCGCGCTCGACTTCTCGCGTCGACATCAAGCAGGACGACTCCCTCGGTGGCAAGCACAGAGCGAAGCGTGAGGGTGCTGAGCGTGCGTCGTAGCGCATAATTCATACCGACTTATTACCGACGGTACATCATCGTTCGAGGCGAGAGTTAATGCCGCCTCCGCCGCCTCCGCCGCCTCCGCCGCCGCCGCCGCCGCCGCCGCGGTTTCGTCTCGCGCGTTTCCGGGGTCCTCTGTCGCGCCCGCGCCCGCGGCTGTCCTCACGGTCGCGGCTATCGCGCCCACGGTCACGGCTGTCCTCGCGGTCGCGACTGTCACGCCCGCGACCGCGGTCGTCGTCGCGCCCGCGACCGCGGTCGAAGTCGTCGCTCTTGCGCTTGCGAACAACCACCACGCGCCTCGGCCCCCCGCGGCTTCGGTCTCGGTCGTCGCGCCCGCGACCGCCTTCCGCGTCGCCCTTCTCGTCGCCCTTCTGGTCGCCCTTCTGGTCGCCCTTCTGGTCGCCCTTCTCATCACCCTTCTCATCACCCTTCTCGTCGCGGCGCTCGTCTTTTTTGGCCTCCGTCTCCGCGTTTTGCCTCCTGGATTCCCAGGAGCCGGGCTGCGACACGTGCTTCGCCAGCGGCGGGTTTATGCAGTCGCGCATCATGTGGCCGCTCTGGCCGCAGCGGTGGCACTTCGCCGCCTGGGGGTTGGGACAGTCCTTCGAGAAGTGGCCGAAGCCGCCACACTTGAAGCACGCGGACTCGGGGCAGTCGCGGACCTGGTGCCCTGCCTTCCCGCACTTGTGGCACAGCGACTCAGGGCACTCGCGCATCTGGTGACCGGGTTTGCCGCACTTGTGACATACTGCTTTCGGACAATCTTTCGCCAGGTGGCCAAACTCGCCGCATGAGTGACACTTCCCGCTGCCCGCGCCGCCCCCGCGCTTATCGAATCCGCCGCCACCCATGCCCATGCCCATACCGCCCATGCCCATGCCCATGCCCATGCCCATTCCGGGCATACCCATGCCCATGCCCATTCCGGGCATACCCATACCCATGCCCATCCCCATGCCTCCCATCATGTTCATGTTCATCATGTCCATGCCCGGCATGCCCATCATGTTCATGTTCATCATGTCCATCGCCGCGCTCGGCATGTTGGGCATGCCCATGCCCATCCCCGACGACATCGTCGACACCGGTGGCGCCCCCGCGGGCAGCGGCGGCGCCCCCGCGGGCGCGTCGGGCGGCGACGCGCTCTCCTTCTTCTCGTCGTCTTTTTTCTCCTCCTCGTCTTTTTTCCCCTCGTCGTCTTTTTCACCCTCGCCCGGCGGATCTTGCGGGGCGCGCCCGACATCCGTCTTCTCGTCGTCGCCGGGCGCGGGCAGCGCCTTCGCCTCCTCGTCCCCCTTCGCCTCGTCGCCGGGCGCGGGCAGCGCCGCGGCGCCGCCCTTCGTCTTCTCGCGGTCCGTCAGGAAGCCCATCATCTTGTCGAACGCGTCGTCGTCCGCGACGAGCTCCGAAGACTCGCCCGTGGGCGCCACCAACACGCCGTTCTCGACGTGCACAAGTCGGTTCTGCGGGACGCCGTAGGCGGTTTTCATGCGGATCACGTCCAGGTTCGCGTCGCCGTTCGTGGGGCACTGGTGGATCCAGTGTCCGGGGACGTTGCACCGGAAACACGTGTATCCCGGGGGGGGCGGGATACACGTGTTTCC
>MDSV01032895.1_pt1 | contig 23368 bp, 12 predicted proteins | sample 810851 | NCBI WGS metagenome assembly MDSV01 (sample SAMN05326640, study PRJNA326480) | marine metagenome | isolation source: seawater | place: Atlantic Ocean: North East | collected 2012 | reverse complement strand
GCGGCGAACGTCGGAGGCGGGTGCCGCGCGAAGGACTCCAGCAGCCGTAGCGGCACGACGCGGTCCGCCGCGAAGTGCTGGCCGGTATCGTCTTTTCGACGCTTCGCGATCGCCAAGCGCAGCTGGTACATCGTGTCGAAAAGAGCCTCGTATCGCTCGTCGTCCACCGGCTCGGGGGTCGCGGGCGCGAACACGTCCACCCGGTCCGCCTTGGGCGCCATCGGCGCCGCCGACGCGGGGGGCCGGTCCGCCGCGGCGACGGGCACTTCCCGCCTGGCGTGCGCGCGCTCGTTCGCCTCGCCGCGCCTGTACGCCGCGGTCTTGTCGTCCAGCTGGAAGGACAGACTCACGGTCGCGCGCCCGCTGAACAGATCCTGGCACTTCGCGGCGTCCGCGCACACCGAGTGCGTCAGCGCCGAGTACAGACCTTTGTCGCTGCGCACGCTCTTCTCGAAGAAGAAGCCGCGCATCACCATGGCCCGCAACAGCCTGTGCGTCTCCGCCGTCTTCATGTTCGCGCTCTTCGCGCCGCCGTACCCGTCCAGGCGGTCGTACTTCCTCTTCAAGATCTCCGCCGCGCGCGAGCCGCGGAACGCGTCCGCCAGGACGGACATCGAGCACGCCGGCCCGCGCGCGCTCGCGGTGCCCATGAGGAGTCGCGCCGCCGCCGCCGCCGCCGCGGTGACGTCTCTTTCCTCGAACATGGCGCCCTTCGCCTTCGCCGCGCACACGTCGCACTTGCCCCGGCACTGCTTCTCGTCGAAGGTCTCGTTGAAGTGCCTGAGCAGCAGCGTGCGCCGGCACTCGCTGGCGTTCTCGCAGTACGCGACCAGCGAGTTGAGCGCGTCCAGGTTGCTCTCGAGCTGCGCGCGCGGCGCGCCGTCCTTCTTGGCGGAGTCGGTGAGCATCGCCTTCGCCTTCTGTGCGTCTCCGTACGAGTAGAAGAGCGTGCAGTGCGAGTGCTCGCCGTCCCGCCCCGCGCGGCCGGACTCCTGGTGGTACGCCTCGAGCGATTTCGGGATGCTGTGGTGGAACACGAAGCGCACGTCGGGTTTGTTGATGCCCATCCCGAACGCGACGGTGGCGCAGATGATGGGCACCTTACCGTCGCTCCACTTCTGCTGGTTGCTCTCGCGCTCGTACGTCTCGATGCCGGCGTGGTACGGCAACGCGAACGGCTCGCGGGCGCACGCCGGCGGCTTTCGAAACCGCCGCTTGTCCTTGAGCATCTCCTTGTTGAGACGCTCCGCGATCGTCTCGCAGTCCTTCTGCGAGAAGCAGTACACGATGCCGGACGCGACGCGGCCCTGCCGCCCGACGTGGCGCTCGCCGATGGCCTTCAGCATGTCGTCCACCACGCTCTTGCCCTTGGGCACCACGTCGTACATGATGTTCACGCGGTTGAAGGACTGGAAGAAACGCACGCACCGCCGCAACCCGAGCTGCCGCACGCAGTCGTCCTGCACGCGCTTCGTCGCCGTCGCGGTCAGCCCGATCACCGGCACACTCGGGAACTGGTTCTTCAAAATGCGCAGCGCCTTGTAGTCCTTGCGGAAATCGTGGCCCCAGGACGAGATGCAGTGCACCTCGTCGATCACGATGCGCGCCAGCATGCCTCGCCCGTGAAGACGCTCCAGCGCGCTCATGAGCTTCCCGGAGCGCGCCACCTTCTCCGGGGTCAAATACAACAGCTTCAGGTCAGGCGCGGGCTGGCGGTACAGCCTGTCGTAAGTTTCGTTCTGCTGCGCGGCGCCCTCCGTCTCCGCGGAACCGAGCACCGCCGCGGGGATGCCCATCTCGCCGAGGTGGTGCAGCTGGTCCTGGATCAGGGAGACGAGCGGCGAGACCACCACCGTGACGCCGTCGGCAACGAGCGCGGGGAGCTGGTAGCACAGCGACTTGCCTCCTCCGGTGGGCATGAGCACCAGGCAGTCGTTCCCGGAGAGCGTGCAGTTGATGGTGGCGAGCTGCATGCCTCGGAAGTCGCGCGCGTTGAACGTGTTCTTCAGCTCCGAACGCAGGGTCCGCGACCACGGGAACGTCTCTCCGCGCCACTTCTCGATGGCGTGGTCCACGAACTCGCACCGCACCTCCGGGATCGACGCCGCGGCGTCGCCGGGCGCGGGGCGGTCTTCGTACCGGCTCTCGTACTCGCCGTTCCCGCCGAATCGCGAGCTCTCCGAGAGAGTTCCGCCACCGAAGCGGTCGCCGCCGAAGGGCGCGTCGCCGCCGCCGCCGAACCCCCCGCGGGAACCCGGCGGGAACGCGGAACCGCCGCTCGGAGGCATCGAGCCGCCTCCGTGCGGCGGCGCTCCCCCCGTCGCGCGCGGGGCGCCCCCGGCGTGCGGCTGCCCTCCCCCTCGGTACGCCTCCGGCTCCCCTCCCCCTCCGTACGCCAAGTTCGGGTCCGTCGACATGCCACCCTGCGGCGGTACACCCTGCGGGAGACCCGGCGGCGGCGGCATGCTCTGGAGCTCCGGAGCGGTCCGCGCGCCGGCGGCGCGCGCCACAATCTCCGCGCCCTCGGCCCGGCGCGCCTCCAGCACCCTGCGCTCCTTGTTGCTCATCACCACGTCCTCGTCCGAGAGCTGGAACTCCACCTCCAGGAGCACGTCCCCGAGCGCGCGCGCGTGCGCCGCGAGGAACGCGCAATCGCGCAGAGCGCACCCGTGCTCGCACCGCCACTCGAAGCCAGACCCGTCCAGCGGAGGCGCCTCCGCGGCGCTCGGCGCGTTCGGCGCGTCGCCGCGTCGGTTCCGGTCCGCGAGCCCCGCCGGTTCGCCGCGCGCGGGCGCCGGCGGCAGCGAGCTTTGCCTCTGCTTGACCAGCGCGTCCACGTCTATGTCGTCGAACACGTGGTCGTCGAACGCCGAAGGCAAGCCGTCGAACGTGACCAAACCCGAAGGCGCGGGCGACGACGGACACGACGCGCCGCGCGGCGGTTTGTTTTCCTCGATGGGGCCCATGGCTCGGCGTTTCGCGCCGTCGCCGCGACCGGCATCGGGGAACCCGCCCGCGCCGGTGGCGTGCGGGCGCGCGCGGTCTTCCGGGGGGGGGCGCTTGGCCCCCGAGGGAGGCGCCGTGCCCTGGAAAGCCGAACCCGCCGCCTGCGCGTCCCCGGTGCCTCCACGACGGTCGTCGGACCCGCCGAAGGCGGGCGCGCCCGCGTGCGGCGCGCGGACGTCCGGGATGGGGCGCCTGAGGAACTCGAGGCCCGCGAGCGCGCGCGCGTCCACCACGCGCGCGGGCGTGAAGATGGGCGCCACGTTCGAGGGCCGACGCGACGGGTTGCCGTCGGCGTACACGAACGGGGAGTTCTCGTCGGCCATCGTGGCGACGAGGATCTCACCGCGCGCGCGCACGGGAAGCACGCGCGCGACTCCCCTGTGAGAACGCGCGGGCCCACGTGCGTGTCGCCTTCCTTATCTTGCCGCACACCCCGCGTGCATCGCCCCTCCCACGCCCCGTGCCGTGGGATTTGGAAGGTTGCACCCGGAAGGTGGGGGTGCCAAGATGGAGCGCAGCTTGTTCAAACTGTGAACACTGATTACGAGCCGGCCAGCGGCCACACTGCCTCGACTCGCCGAACGTTGGGTCTGCGCCACTTTCGTATGGGCAAACAGTCTGCGCCGAATTCATGAGAAGGCACGAAAGAGGGTCACAATTACCCCGCGGCTCAGACGCGGCGCGCGCGGGTCACGCGGGACGCCAAGATGGGCGACCAGCTCTTCCCCGTGTACAACAACTTCTTCATCGGCAACTATCAGGTGGCGATCAACGAGGGGTACGACCTCAGCGGCTTGTCCGAGGCGGACGCGCTCGAGCGCGATTGCTACGTGTACCGGTCGCACATCGCGCTGGGCCACCACCAGCTGGTGCTGGATGAGATCCCCGAGGACGGCCCCACCGCGCTGCGCGCGATTCGGCTGCTGGCGACGTACAAGTCTCGCGCGCACGAGCGCGAGCAGTGCGTGGCGACCGTACACGAGTGGCTCGCGGACGCGGGCCTCGCGGCGAACGCCACCGTACAGCTCGTCGCGGCGCTCATCTTCGCCGAGGAGGACAACGCCATCGAGGCGATGAAGTGCTGCCACACCTCGCTGTCGCTGGAGCTGATGGGCCTGATGATCCACCTGCTCGTCAAGCACGATCGCCCCGAGCTCGCGGACAAGCACCTGCGCGTCATGCAGGCGGCGGACGACGACGCGACGCTCACGCAGCTCGCCACAGCGTGGGTCAACGTCGCGCTGGGGGGATCCAAGACGCAGGATGCCTTCTACGTCTACCAGGAGCTCGGTGATAAGTACGCGTGGACGAGCAAGCTGTACAACGGCGCGGCGGTGTGTCAGATGGCCATGGGGAGGTACGAGGACGCGGAGAAGGACCTGGTGGAGGCCATCAACAAAGATAGCAAGGACCCGGACACGTTGCAGAACCTCGCGGTGTGCGCGCTGCACCTGGGCAAGCCCACGACGAGGTTCGTGAACCAGCTCAAGACCCTCACCCCGAAACCCGCCGCCATCGCCGCACTGGAGGAGTTCGAAACGCAGTTCGACGCCGCCAACGCGGCGTACGCCACGGCGTAGGAAGGGACGCGCGCGCGTGTGTTTGTGTGTGTGCGCGTGTGTGTGTAGTAGATGGTAATGAGAAAGGCGGTCGTCGCTGAGCTTTGCGATCGACGCGAACCGCGGAAGCGCCGGAGTTTGGAAATGGCCGTCTCGACAATTTTTTGTCACAGTCCGCCGCGCGGGGTTTCGGGAAACCCGAGAGTGCGGGGCGATGGGCGACGGCGAGGCCTCGCCGCCTTCGCCAGCCCGCGTGAAGCCATGGCGCGCGCTGGACTTCATGCTCGCGAGCGAGAGCGCGCTCGCGAACCCGTACGTGCGCGCGTTCGTGGACGAGAAACCCTTGCTCGAGCGTTTTCTGCACGACCCCGCGATGGCGCACTGGTCCAAGAAGAGTAACTTTCGCAAGGAGGTCACCGAAGCGATGGGCGCGCTGACGCAGATACGACGATGCGTGCCGAAGGCACGAGACGGGGAAAGAGACGTCGTCATCAGCAATTCAGCACATGGACGCGCGATGCGCGATGAGGACGGACAAGAACCGCACGACTGCGGCGAGGGGCTCGTTTTCGTGGACCTGTGCGCCGGGCGCGGCATGCTCTCCATCGTGTTGGCGCACTTTTTCCCGGCGGCGCGCGTGCTCATGGTGGACGCCGACCCGAAAATCAAGCTCCCGCACCTCGCGTGCCTGCCCACGGTGGAGCACCACCTGCTAGATGTGCAGAGCGCGAAGACGCTCGATCTCGTGCGCGGCGCGGTGCGGGACGCGACGCGCGCGTGCGTCGTGGTCGGCGTGCATCTCTGCGGCGACTTGTCGCGCCGCGCCGTGCAGCTCTTTCTGGAAACCGAGGCGCGCGCGCTGGTGCTGTGCCCGTGTTGCCTGCCGCGGCGCAGGAGGCACGACGTTTTCGGGTTCCACGTCGTGGACCAGGCGCGGTCGCTGGGGCGCGAACCGCACGGCGTGTGGTGCATGGCGCTGCACGGCCTGTTGCCGTGGAGGGACAGGGAGACGTTCGCGGTGGACGCGCGCGCGGACGACGACGTGGAGGGGCCGTTCAAGACGTTTCTCGTGGCGCGGCGCAAAAAAAATCGCGGACCCGCCGGGGACTCTTTTGCCGGCCACGGAGGCGAGACCGTGTGTTCGCGCGTCGAGACCCGCGGTTTGGAAACGGCGTTTCCCACGAGCAGGGAAACCCAGGTGACGCGAGCGTTTCGGGGGGTGGTGGCCGGTCGACGCGCCGGTCGTTGGCGCGTCGTCGGCGGGGAAGAAGAGAAAAAATAAACGCCATGAAACACGAAACACGGCGTCGGATGAAAAACTGCGTTCGCTTTCGCTTTTCGTGGCTTCGAGACGGGTCCACTCGAGACGGCGCGGCGGCGCACCGCGGGATCCGAGCCGGCATGGAGGACCTCCCCGTTCCCGGGGTCCCCGGGCAGTTTTCGTTCGTGCGCAAGGAGGACCGCGAGACGGGCGACGGCGGGAACATGGCCGGCGCGTTCGCCCGGAAGGCGCTTCGCGATGAGTTTAGCAAGTCCGACGGGACGCTGATGAGCGATTTCGAGAGCGTGCTGAGCGGCGAGTGCATCTACTTGCCCGAGTTCCACTGCCCGGCGAATGACTTCTCCTTGCTCGCTGGGCTGGCGCGGGACATGGAGGCGCACGGCGCCGAGGGCGGCGAGGGCATGATCAACTGGAGCAAGCACCTGAAGCACGAGAACCCCGAGTTTTCGCGAACCTTCAAGAAGATCGTGCGCGAGCTCAGCGCCTACTTCGACGTGGAGATCTACGCGACGCGCCTCAACTTCTACCGGGACGGCACGGACTGGAAACCGTTCCACCACGACTCGCACGCGTACGGCGGTCGTGAGCAGCGGGAGGACTTCACGATGGGTGCCAGCTTCGGAGCACCGCGCGAGCTGGCGTTCCTGCACGAGCCGAGCGGCTCGCAGTTCTCCTTCCCGCAGCGCAACGGCGACGTCTTCGCGTTTACCACCGAAGTGAACAAGCGCTTCAAGCACGGCGTCCCGAAGTCCACCCGGGGTGCGACCGCGCCGCAGCCCCGGTTCTCGATCATCGCCTGGGGGCGGCGCCGGTCGCTGAACCCGAGGAACGGCGGCACGGTCGCGTGCGGCGGCGAGCGGGAGAGCGTCGCGCGCGCGCGCGCGCGGCTTTTGCGCGACCCGGCGGAGGACGCCGGCGACGAAGGCGAGGACACACACAAAAACGGGTCCCGCGCGCCGACGAAACACATAAAGCCGGGGGCGTTCGAGACGGAACAGACGACGACCAACGAGCTCGCGATGGGCTCGGGGGAGGTGTCGCGTCTGATCCGGGCGTTTCTCCGCGAGCGAGAACGCGCCTCGAGCGCGACCCGCGCGCCGGACGGCGGCGAAGCGAAAACGGGGAAGGATGACAAACTGGCCGGCGGGCTCGGCGGCGCGGAGCGAGACGCGCGAAACAAAAGAGACGAAGACGCGGCGGCGGCGGCGATGGCGGTGCCTCCCGGGACGCCTCTTCCCGAGACTCGGGGGAGCGCGCCCATGACCGCGGCGACGCGCGCGGCGCTCGGTGAGCCCGCGTTCCTGAAGCTGAGGCGCGCAGCGCGCGCGTTCCAGCGGGGAGAGCTCGACGCTGAGGCGGCGGTGGCGGCGGCGCGCGACGCCGCCGGGAACGCGGGCGCCAACGCGCTCGCCGCGCTCGCCGCGCACCTCCCCGACGAGGCGAAGCGGGACGCGCTCTTGGTCGCCGTCGAGGCGGCGCGCCTGGAACGACTCGAGACGTTGTAGTCGTCGCGCGTCGTCGTTTTCTTGAAGGGTACTACAAAGGTACGAGAAGCGACGAGTATGAATAGACAAGTAGACGCGTTTCGTTTACCTTCTCTCGCGCGTCGGAGAAGAACGCGGCTCGAGCGCGGTGGTCACCTGGATGCCGCCTCGAACCAGACGCGATGCGCAGACGCCGACGGGGTCGCGGCGGACGCGCGTCCGCGTCATCAATCGGAATCCTTCAGCAGCGACGGCCAGCGGTCGGAGGTGTTGGCGGAGAGCAGAATCTGAAGTTCGGCGCCCTTGTCCACGAGGCACCACGTGCTTTCGTCGCCGTGCACGGTGCCAGCGAGGGCGCCGTCAATGATGGTTTCGCCGTGCACTTCCACCTTCAGGGTCTTCGCGCCGAACGTCACCTTCAAGTCCTTCTTGGTCGCGGGCTTCGCGAGGTCGATGCGCACGATGATCTCTTCGTCCTTCATCTCCCACTTCCACTTGGTGTCGCCGGACCCGCCGTCGACCTCGCCCATGTCGGGGGGAGGGCCGCCGCCCATCATGCCGCCGCCCATGCCGCCCATCATGCCTTCCATGCCGCCCATGCCGCCGCCGCCCATGCCGCCGAGCTGCGCCATGAGCGCCTCCATGTCCATCCCCGGGGGCGCGCCACCCGCCCCGGCGTCGCCGCCAGGGGGAGCGCCGGCGCCGCCGCCCATGCCGGACATCATCTTCTGGAGCTCAGCCATGTCCATGCCGGAGAGATCATCGTCCTGTCCGATACGAGGGGATGCGAGGGATTCGCGTGAGTGATCGGGACTGAGGGAGGACCGGAAGACAGTCGGGTTTCGCGTGCACGCGCCGACCAGTCACCGCGATCGCGGCACGAGATCTGTTCCGAGCTCGTCGCTCGATCGGCGCTCGATCGAGTCGCGCGTACCTTGGCGTCGCCGGATTCCGCGGTGGAGGCTTCGTCGACGTCCTCAAGGGGAGGAAGCTCGTCCTCGATTTCTTCGATCTTGGGACCCATGGTGTTGCGTGTGTGCTGGAACAGTGCGGGCGATCGGGGCAGGGCGGCGGCTTTTCGTGTGCTTCGGCGCGAAAGCGAATGTCTGTGCGAAGATCTTTTGGCATTCCGGTTTTCGCTTTCGAGCTTCCCGAAAAGCGATCGGGAAGTCGGGACTTCGCCGACTCTGACACAGTACTCGCGCGCTCGCGCGCTCGTCGCCCGACGCCCGATCCCCGACGCTCGATCGCGTGCCTCCCGACGCGCCTCGTCGCATTACTCGCGCGCCACCACGCGTGCGTCTCACACCATCTTCTCCGCGAGCTGTTCCCATTTCTCCACCGCCGCGGCGGGCACCTCGCCGCTCTCGCCGCCGTGCAGCACGCACGTCAGCTTGGGCCTGGGCGGCGTCGCGGCGGCGTCGCCGGGCGTTTCGCCGCCCGGCGGCTCCCCGAAGAACCTGATGGCGTAGATCTTTCGCCCGCCGCGCTCGGAGCGCGCCAGCGCCACCTCCCTGATGGTTTTCAAAAACACGTGCGCCTCGAACGTCTTGTCGTCGCTCGCGAGCGTGCAGCACACGCCCTTGGCGCCGAGCGCGGCGAAACGCGGCGTCGCGGGGAAAGGCGCGACGGTCTCGAGGATGGCATCCCCGATCACGATGAACCTCGTGTCCGTTCCCGCGAGGCACGAAGCCGCGTCGCGCATGAACTGCGCCAGCGCGCCGCGCTCCTCGCCGTCCTCCGCGGTGAACGCGCGCCGGAACTCACGGGGCTCCCAGTCCGTGGGAGGGAGTTCCTCATCTGACGCGGAGTTTCGGCGGGACGAGACCCCGCGCGCGCGGGGGGGGGAGGCTCGACGCGACGAGGGGGCGCGACGGCGCGACCCCGCGATGGCGGCGACGCACGGCACGCGCGTCGCTGGCGCGCAGGCGACGGCGTGGGACATTTTATGGCGCGTCGTCCCCGGCGGTCGACGTCGAGAACGAGCAGTACAAGTAGGCACCCGCGTGTTTGGAGATTCTCAATCCCGCGCCGCTCGCTGATTGGCCCTCAGGCCGCGAGCTGACAAAACGCTTATGACAGCGAGACGCGGAGCACCGACCGCCTTCGCCCGCGCTCACTCCGTCTCGCGCAGCCGCTCACGCCGCACGTCCGGGAGCGATATGGCCACCCTCGTCGCCGCGTCGCCGCTCGCGCTCGCCGCTCGCGGCGCCCCCCTCCCGTCGCGTCGCGCGCGACCGAACGCCGCGCTCCGAACCGCGAATCGGCCGTGCGCCTCCGCCCGCGTGAACGCCGCGCGCCGCGCGCGCGGCGTCTCCGTCCGCGCCATGAGCGTCTCCGAGCCCCCCGCCGCGAGCGCCGCGGCCGAGGCGGCGTCCGCGATGGACCAGTTCGACTGGCACAAGGCGTGGTACCCCGTGAGCCCCGTGGACTTCCTCGATCCCGCGGTGCCGAACAAGCTCAAGCTGCTGGGCCGGTCGATGGTGGCGTGGCACGGCGCGGACGGCGCGTGGGCGGTGGCGAGCGACTCCTGCCCGCACAGGATGGCGCCTCTGTCGCTCGGGTACCTGGACGAGTCCGGCCGCCTGACGTGCCGCTACCACGGCTGGGCGTTCGAGACGGACGGCAAAGCCGCGGCGATTCCGATGTCCGTCGATGACGCGGCGGCGAAAACCGCGTGCGCGTCGCCGCGCTCGTGCGCGGAATCCTTCCCGGCCAAGACCGAGGCGGGATTGCTGTGGGTGTGGCCCACGAGCGGCGCGGACGCGTGGCTGGAGGCCTCCGCCACGCCGGTGGCCACCGCGCTCGCCGAGCAGGGCGAGCTGACGGGCGAGTGGGGCATGGTGGAGCTCCCCGTCGGATACGCGCCCGCGCTGGAGAACCAGTTCGACCCGAGCCACGCCGAGTGGCTCCACGCGCGGTACGACGAGAGCGGCGCGTTGTCGAAATCGGCCAACGTCGCGTTTTCGCCGATGACCGAGTTCGCGGTGCGGCCCGGAACGATGCGCGGCGGCGGGTTCGTGGTGGACCACGGCGGGTACAACGAGGGCAACAAGACGATACAGGCGGAGCGCGTGTTCACGGCGCCGTGCTCGTCGCGGTCCGAGTACGTGGACGCGAACGGCGAGCGGTACCTCTCGGCGGCGATCCTGTACGCGCCCACCGAACCGGGCCGGTGCTTGATGTTCACCAAGTTCCAGGCGCACCAGCGCACCGCCGTGCAGGGCGCCGGGCGCAGGAAAGTCACCACCGCCGATCGCGTCGCGTCGCTCGTCACCGGGCCCGTAGACCTCGCCTTCCGGTGGTACATGCAGACGCAGACGGCGCGCCCGGAGCTCGTGCGCGTGGGCATGAACCACGGCGTCTACGGGAACGCCGCGTACACGCTCGGCGACCAGGACATCCAGGCCATGCACGGCGTGGAGGTGGCGATGGAGGCGGCGGAGAAGGACTGGAAGAGCGCGTACTACCTGCCCACGCCCGCGGACGCGGGCGTCGCCGGGTTCCGCGCCTGGATGGACAAGCACGCGGGCGGCGGCGTGCGCTGGGCCCCCGGCGTCGAGGACGACGCCAGCAAGGTGAAGCCGCTCGCGCAGCAGCTGGACCGGTACGACAGGCACACCAGGCACTGCAGGTACTGCCGCGAGTGCCTCGCCGAGCTGGGCGAGCTCGAGGCGAGGCTGGTGCGCGCGGCGAACGTGGCGTGCGGCGCGGGTCTGGCGCTGGGGCTGGTGGGAGGCATCCTCGGCCAGGAGGCGCCGGCGGTGGTGTCGCTGTGCGTCGCCGGGCTCGCCACCGGCGCGGCGGAGAAAACCAGGGACATGCAGGAGGAGTTCAAAACCTCCGTCAAGCGCAGGGGCGACCCCATTCCGAAGCTTTGGTGAAGCGAGCGACGCCGCGCGCGCCGCGTCGAGGGGAAAAGGTGCCTTTCGAAACCGAGGCGCGGCGCGCGCGTCGACGCGACTTCGCGCGAGGCGAACGACGATGACGCATGAGGTAGACTGCGTTGTGATGGAAACACCCGCACTCTGTCTGCTCTTGTCTCGTCTAACTCAAGTACGAGCCGGTGTCGTCTTCGGTGACGGAGTCCGTGTACCCGACGCTGGTGCCCGCGCCGAACCCGGCGCTCCCGCGCACGTACGGTAGCCCGAGCGACGCCGCGCTCAGCGCGTTGCTCTCCATGACGTACTCCTCCGCGGGGACGCCGCGAGGCACGTTCTTGGCGTACGCCTTGCCCGCCGACTTCTTCACGAACGCCGACTCCAGCTTGGCGCCCACGTACGAAGGCATCACGACGCCCGGCGCGCTCGGGCCCGCCGGCTCGGGCAGCATGCCCAGCCGCTGATCCTCCAGCAGGCGCACGTACACGGAGCTCTTGTCGGCGGTGAACTTCACCTTCTTGTCGTCCAGCCACCCGCCGATCACCTCCATCACGCCCTTGCCCTCCGCCTGCGCCTTCACGAGGTCCTGCAGCAGCGGCAGCGGCACCGGGCCCTGGAACAGCGGCAGCTGGAACGCGCCGCTCGCCAGGTACTCGCTTCCCTCCTCGAACAGCGGGAGCAGCGCCCACCCCACGGGCTGCGCCGTGCGCCCGACGAGCGCGCGCACGTCGACGATCACCACCAGGTTGGGCTCGTGAATGACGTGCTGCCTGGCGTGTAACCCGTCGCGCCACCGCGGCGCCTGCAGCTGCGACGTGATGTCGGGTTGCTGCGTGAACACCACGTCGTCGCTCGCCTTGCTGCTGTAGAACGTGCCGGGCGGGAAGAGCGACGTCACGGCGACATGGAAGGCGGCTTTGGAGAGTCGGAACGCGCCGTCCACGGCGACGTGGAACCCCAAGTCGGGCACGTACGGGTCCGAGCGGCGGTAGTTCAGCGGCTTCTCGTTGGAAAACTCCGGTCGTTCCAGCCGTTTCGCCATCCACCGCTCCAAATCCCCCTCGGTCATGCCGCTCAAGACGTTGGGCGCGAACGTCTTGCGCGCCAGATCGAGCATCGCCTCGCGCACCGGCGGTCCGGGACGCGACAGCCGGTGCGCGAACAGCCGCCGCTCGACCGCCACCGGGTAGGTGACGGAGGAGTCGTACCCGCCGTCCTCGTACTGCGGCGCGGTTTTGTTCGCGGGCGCGTCTGCCCTCGTCGCGACGAGCGCGCGCACGAGCACGGACGCGCACGGGATCTTCGGGCGCGCGAGCACCTCCTTGAGCGAAAAGCCGCTTCCCGAGCTCGACGCCGTCGCCGCGTACACCGGAATCTGCCATCCGCCCTCCTTCAGGCGATAGCCACGCGCCATGGTCTGCGTCGGGGGTTCGCCCGTCTCCGGGTCGACGAAGAACGGGAACACGACGTACCCCACCGTGCGCTGCTGGTTCGTGCCCTTCTCGATGGTCTCGATCTGCAGGAGCGCCGTCGCCGTCGCGTTGTTCCAGCGGCCGGTGGCGAAACGCTGCCGGTTGTGGAACCGCGGCGAAAACGCGAGCGAGTCCAGACGCGCGTTGATGATGAAGTCGGGCGCGAGCTGCTCGCCCGCGGCGCTGATCACGCGCCCCACCACGCGCGTGATGGTCACGTTCGGAGGAAGGAAACGAGCGGCGTCCACGCAGAACACCAGCCCGTCGCCGGGCTGGAACGCCTCGCCCTTGCCGCCGGCGCCGCCCGCGCCCACGTGCCGCACCTCGCGCCAGGCGCGGCGCGGCACCCCCGGCACGTCCTCCTTGCGGTTCGCCTCAACCTCCGCCTGCGCGGCGCCGCCGCCCTTCAGCCACGCGGGCTCCGCGGACTCCGCCACGGCGCCACCGCCAATGGGGTCCTCCAGGTGCCCGCCGGCGACGCCGCCGCCTACGCGCGGCGTGCCCGGCGGCGACGGCGAGCGCGAGGGGTTCTCAGGCTCCGTCCACACCCGCACCTCCACGCGGCTCCCCTCCAGCCTCTGCGTGCGCTCCGCGGAGAGCATGAGCGGCAGCTGCAGCAGCGGCGTGACCTGCAGCCCGCTGGGCGTCTCGCCGTTGCTGTCCAGGACGGGGATGTGCGCCCACGCCACCACCTCCTCCGATCCGACGGCGGGGCCGCCGCCGCCGTACCCGTCATCCTTGATCACGCGCGCGGCGTGCAGCTCCAAGACGAGCTTGGTCGCTGCCGTCACCTGCACGCCGCGCAGGGAAACCCGCGCGCGCCACTTGTACCGCGCCGCGCCGCCGCGGTCGTGCGACGAGGGCTCCATGAGCGGGCCGCGCGACCGGAGCGGCGCGCCGGAGACGTCTAGCGACGGCTCATGGCCCTCGTACAGCGCCGCGACCAGCCGCGCCGGTGAGTCCTTCAGGTCCATCGGCCCGGCGCCCTCGATCATAACGCGCACGGTGACCCGCGGGAAGTCGCGCCCGAGCCCGCGGCGCAGCCGGTCGCGCGAGTCGTCCGTCATGTACGAGTCCGAGTCCGAGCCGTACGCGGAGCCGGAGTCGCTGCCGGACCCGTACGAGTAGTCGGAAACCGCGTCGCCTTGCGCGGGAGGGGCGCCGCCGAGAGGCTCGGCCCCTTCGGCGACGGCATCCAGGCCTGGCCCGCGACGCGATCCGCCGCGCCTCGAGCCCCCCCGCGCCACGTTCGGCGCGGGGGTGAGCCCGTCGTCGCCCAGGCCCTCTCCCGGGCCGGGCGAGGGCGATCCCGGCCTCGCGCCAGGGCCTCCTCCAGGGGTCTCGTCCGCGCCGCCGGGTCCCGCGGGGCGCATCTCGCCGTCGTTCATCATCATCGGGCTCTGGCCGTACGGCGGCGGCGCGCCGTAGGGCGGGGCCGGGCTCTGGCCGTAGGCGGGCGGCGGGTACCCGTGCGGAGGCGCGCCGTACGGCGGCGGGTACGCGTACTGCGGCGGCGGGTACGGCGGCGGAGCGTGCGCCGGGGGCGCGTGGTGGCCCTGCGGCTGCGCCATGATCCCGTCCTTGAGCTGGAGCATCTCCGTGCGCAGACGCTCGAGCTCAACCGCGCGGCTCTCGCGGCCGATGTTCAGCTGCATCTTGAGCATCTCGCGCAGGTGTTGCGCGTAGAGGGACTTGATCTCGGCGTCGTCCTTGATCGCATCGGGGAGCGCGGGGACGTCGGGGAGGCGCCCGCCGCCACCCCCCCCGGTCCCGTCGGACCCGCCGGAGCCCAGGCCGTTGCCCTGCTTCGCCACTTCCAGCAGACTCGCCAGCGACTTCTGGAGCTCGTCCACCTGCGCGCGAAGCGCCGCCGCGTAGTCGGGGGTTTCCTTCTTCTCCTCGCGCCGGCGCTCGTCGCGAAGCCCCTGCTGCGCGTGCGCGTACGGGTCCTGCCCGTACGGGCTCATGCCGTACATCCCGGGCATCATGCCGTACGGGCCCATCCCGGGCATCATCCCGGGCATCATCCCCGGCATCATCCCGGGCATCATCCCCGGGAACCCCGCGCCGTGGTGCATCCCCGGCGCGTTCTGGTACGGATCCCGCCCGTCTCGGCCCCGCCCGTGCCTGGGGTCCTCGTCGTCGTGCGCGCCGTCGCGGTACTGCCCGCGGTTGTTTCCGCGCGCGTGCTGGTGCGACTGGCGCATGGGGTCGTGGCGCGGCGGCGGACCCCCGCCGCCTCGCGGCGGCGGTCCCGGCGGCTGCCGAACGTCATCTTCGGGCTCCTCCTCCTCGCGGCGCCTGCCGAGCGCCGCGAGGCGCTCGCGCTCGCGCTCGCGCTCAGCCTCCAAGGCCGCGTCCGCCGCCTCGGCGTTCGCGCGGTCCACCGCGGCCCTGTGCGCGGCGTCCGCCTCGTTCCAGCCGCTGCCGCCCTTGTACGCGGCGAGCCGCTCGCGCGCGGCGCCCTCTTCGCGGCGCAGGCGGTCCACCAGCTCGCGTCTTTTGTGCTCGCGCTCGGGACGAGGCGTGCCGCCGTGCCTGTGCTTGTTGAGCGTGCCGTTCGTGGTGGCGGCGCGCTGCAGCTTCTCGCCGACGTCCATCTGGCGCTCGAGCAGCTCGCGCCGCTTCGCCTCCAGGTCTTTGACCTTCTCCAGGTACGCCGCGGTCTGCTCGGGAGGGAGCTTCCCCTTCGACATGGCGTCGTGCTCGACGGAGCGCTTGCGCAGGTCCGCGACGTGGTTGTCCAGGCCCTTCAGGCGCTCCTGCGCGCGGCGCATCTTGTCGTTGAGCTCGTCATCGTTCATGTACCGCACCGCAGCCGCCGCGGCATCCTCGGGCGCGCTCCTCGCGCCCGAGACCGCGCGGGGCGCGGTCTTGGGCGTGGAGACGGCCGACGAGGAATCGGAATCCGACGAGTCTGTGGAGCTGGAGGCCGAGGACGACGAGGACGCCGGCCTGGGCGGCATCGCGCCCGTCTCTCCCCCTCGCCCGAGCCTCGCTCCGAGCTTCACCTGGGGGCTCTGCCGGAAGCAGGCGCGGCCGGCTCTGCGGTGCGTCCGCGGAAGGTCTTGGAACAAACATATCGCTGTGCTTTTGTTTTTCAAATGCGTTGACTCGTCTTCATCAGGACGTCCTCTGTTCCATCGTATGCGTTTTCAGTCTGGTCGTTCAAATCGGGCTCTGGCGCTGCTCGCGCGAGCATCGCGTGTGGAGCTGTCCTTGGACGGACGGCAACAACAACAGCCATCCTCTTCGCGCGGGAAGGCGCTCGTGGGTCATCGCTGGGGTCGGCGATGGCATCGGCAGCGTGCTCAGTGCGCGCGACGCCCTCGGCGAGTGCCTCGGGGCGCGCGGCGGCGGCGGCCTGTCGGCGTCGTCCCTGGAGCGGGACGCGCGTCGCGCATCCACGAGACCAACGCGGCGGGCGCGCCAGGTTGGTCGCGCGCGCGGTCGCGGCGGACGCCGGGGGCGCGTCCAGCGCGTTGAACCTGCTCGTTGGCTCGGGCGTGCTCCTGGGCATGGGCTCGGCGGCGCTCCGCGCGCGCCCCGCGCTGCGCGCCGATTTCCAAGCGCGGGGGGGCGTCGACGCCCCGGACTCGGACGACGACGACTCGGGCCTGCGCTGGGGCGTCGCGGGGGCGGTGGCGTGCCTGCCTCTGTTCGGGTTCGCGGCGTGGTTTCTGCCGGCGATGGGCGGCGAGGTGGCCGGGTCGAGCCGCGACCCCGACGACGCCGCGCGCGCGCAGAGGGCGCAGAGGTATCTGCGATGGGCGGCTCTGTACGGCATCGCGTACGCGGCCAGGGGCTTCGATCCGGCGGACCCGGGGACGTGGGCGGTGGCGGTGGCGTGCGCCGCGCACGTGCAGCTCGAGAGATTGGTGTTTGAAGCCGAGAGGCGCGCGGGGGGCGCGTTCGAGTCGGCGCCGAAAGCGAAACTGAAGAAGAAACGAACGAGACGAACGCCCGCCCGTCCGCCGAGCCAGAAGCTCGCGCTCGACGCGTCTCCCACGGCGCGCTCGGTGCTCGACGCGCTCGTCGAGACGGCCGTCGTCAAGGAGCGCGAAGCGGTGGCCGAGGCGGCAGGCGAGACGGCGGAGACCGGAGGCGAGAACCGCGAGTCGTGGCGCGACGGCGACGACCCCCTCCGCCCTTCCGGGCTCGGGTTCCGCCTCCCCAAAGGCAAAACGTTGTCCATCTCGCGCCCTCGGCTCCCCGAGATGCCCGAGCCGCCGGAGCTCACCGTGCGCGGCGTGGGGCGCGCCATCGGCGCGACGCAGATCGCCGCGGCACGGCTGCGCGAGGAGATTGGCGAGGGCAAACTTCGCGCGGCGCTTGAGGAGGAGGAGACGCGCGAGAGCGAGCGCCTGGCGCGCGAGCGGCGGGCGATCGGCGCGGAAATCTCGGACTGGGACCGGAGGTTCGAGGTGCGGACGATGACGCGCGACCAGCTGATGCGTCTCGCGCGAGAAAGGGGCATGCGGGGATACTCCAAGCTCAGGCGGGGCGAGCTTCTGGCCGCCGTGGAGGCGGAGCTGTACGGCGAGAAGAGAGAAGCGTCGGACGGGAGCCGGGCCGATTCCGCGGACGACGAGCGATGACGCGTGACAAAACCCAAACACCGTCGTCCCTCGATCACCATCTGTCCCTCGCCCAGCCTTCCCACTGTCCGACGTCCCACTTGACGAACCCGGCGTCCGCGCCTTCCGCGATCAGCCGGTTGTTGCACGACGACACCGAACTCATCCCCACGACGTGTTTCGGTCGCGCGATCGCGCCCGCCAGCACCGCCTCGTTTACCTGCTGCAGCACCGTGAGGCCCGTGACCGGGGGCAGGTAGAAGTCAAGCAGCAGCACGTCCACTCGGCCGAACTCGCGGAGCACCTCCACCGCGTTTTCCGAGCTCCACCTCTGTTCGAAGTGCCCCATCCGCACGTCCGCGTTCTTCAGCATCTCGCGTATGTCGTAACTGTCCTCGAACGCGAGGACGCGGTACTCCGCCGCGTCGTCGCTCGGACCCACCGCCGAGGACGCCGACGCGCGCGCGCCGCCGGTCGCGCGTCGCATCGCGCGCGGGCGACACGCCCGCGCGCGAGGCAGGAACGCGGAGACGCGGCCGAGCGCGGACGTGCCCGCCATCGTGAGAAGTGATGTAAATACGCGTGTCCGGTTTTTTTTCAACCGACGCGACGCGCGCGAGCTATCTACGGCGCGCGTCCTACTAAGGCCTACGGTGTTTCATTTCTTCGGGGTGGGCGACCCGAGAGGCGCAGGGCCCGCCAACGGGTCCGACACCAGAAACACGCCGCTGTTTCGCGAACCCGAGGCGCCCTCCGCCCCCGCGGCTTCCGAAACCTCCAACTCGGTTTCCGGCGCGTCGTCGCCGCCGCCGCGACGTTCCCTCCCTTCCCCGCGCTCCGCCATCTCCAGCGCCCCCGCGCGCTCGCCCTCCTCATCCGTGTCGTAGTAGCTGTCAAAGTCGGAATCGTCCCCGCCCCCGCCGAAAGGCCGCGTCGACCCTGACCTCGCGGACGAGGAAACCCGGTTTCGAAACCCGAGCAATCCCCACAGGTTCGCCGCCGAAAGCCTCGCCGCCGCCGCCGCCGCCGCGGCGTCGCGTCGCGCGCGCCCCTCGCGCGGCGTCGCCTGGGCGGACCCCGCGGCGCTCGTCTTGGCGCCGAGCGCGTCGTTGGCCAGCCTCGTGATCCGCACGGTGACCAGCGCGGTCACGGCCAGCCCGAACGCGTAGAACGCCAACTCCAGCTTCGAGGTCCCCGCCGTCCCCGAGCCCGCCGCGCGGCGGCCGGTGTCCCCCAGGTACACGTACAGGGTGGAGGCCGGCAGGATGCCCACCGCACTCGCCGCCATGTACGGCGCGAAGTCCACGGCGGTGAGCCCGAAGGCGAAGGACATGGCGACGTACGGCGAGAGCGGCGAGAGGCGCGTCAAGAGCACGATCTGCGCGCCGTCGCGCATCACCGCCTGGTCCAGCGCCGCGAACTTCGTGTGCGGCGTGTCGCCGTCACCGCGCAGGAACACCTTTTCAACAATAGGCCGCGCGGCGTAGCGCGCGATGACGAACGAGACGCCCGCGCCCACCGCGCACGACGAGCCGACGAGCGCGACGCCGAGCGGCGTGCCGTAGATGACGCCCGCCGCGATGGAGGTGGCGGAGGCGGCGCCTGGTACGACCGCGAACGAGGCGACCACCACGTTGAACGCCCAAAACGTGAACGGGTCTGTTTGACGACCGTCGGGAACGCGGTGAGCGGAAGTTGGTGAGTCGGAGGACGGCGGGTCGGCGCGCGAGGGCGCGCGGCGGCGGCGAGGTGCGTAGTTCCGTCGACGGTTCAACGGAAACGAGAAAAAAACGCGGGTCGTTTCGGCGCGGGAGCGCGGCGGGAGCGCGGGAGCGACGCGGGAGCGCGCGCGAGAGCGCGGGAGCGAAACCCCGGGAGCGCGTACCGCTTATCTTGGGCAGGACGTCCTCGACGAACCGCATCTTCGCCGAGGCGTACAGCACGCCCACCACGAACCCGAGGATGAGAATCACGAGGGATATCCCTCGGCACCACATCGCGGTCGACACCGAGCGCTGCTCGGTGGTGGTGCGCGCGCGGACGGGCGCCGCCGCCGCATCGCGCGATACCGGCCCCGCGCCAAACCGGCGTTGCGGCTCCCGCGACGCCATCGCCGAGCACTCAGCACACCGGGAGCGCCTCTCCCGAGTGGCCTGTCTGGAGAAGCCGCGGCTTCGTAAAGTACAACCGCTCGGAGACGTTGTCGCGCTCGCACGGCGGCACGGGAACTCTGAGAAGTTTGGAAAAAAAAGTTTCGTCGTGCCCGAGGGGCACACCCTCCCGCGCGCCCCGTCCCGTCGCCGCCCTCGACGCGCGCGCGCCCGCAATGTCCCCGACAGCCTCCGCCGCCCGCGCACCGACGCCCGCGCCCGCCGCTCGCCGCTCGCTGCTCGCCTCGGCGCGCGCGCGGCGCTTCTCTCCCACCTCGTCGTCGTCGTCTCGCCGCCTCGCTTCCGACGGCGACGCGTTCGTCGGGTCCGAGGACCCGACGTCCGCCGCCGAGGCCGCGTCGACCGCCTCCGCCGCGCCGACCCCCGCCCCGACCGCCTCCACCGCGCCGACCCCCGCACCGACCGCCTCCGCCGCGTCCTCCTCGCCCTCGCTCTTCGAGCGCGTGGGCGGCGAGGACGCGCTCCGCGCGGCGGTGGACCTCTTCTACGAGAAGAACCTCGCGGACGACCGCGTGTCGCGGTTTTTCGACGGCGCCGACATGGACAGACTCCGCCGCCACCAGTTTAACTTCATGCGCGTCGCGTTCGGCGGCGACGCGAGCGCGTACGGCGGCCGCGGCATCTTCGAGGCGCACAAACACCTCATGCTCGAGAGGGGCCTCGACGAGCGCCACTTCGACGTCGTCGCCGAGAACCTCGCGGCGACCCTCGAGGAACTCGGCGTCGCCGCCGACGTCGTCGGCGACGTCGTCCAAACCGTCGCGCCGCTCCGCGAGCTGTTTGACCACGAAGCGAACGAGGCGTTCAAGGCGGCCGAGGCGGAGCACGAGCGAGCCGAGGTGAACGAACGAACGCCCGAGCGCGTGGCGAACGACGAGTCGAGCGAATGAACGAAGCGAGACGAAGAGGGGGGGCGAAAAAAGACGCCGCCGCCGCTCCGAGCGGCGGGGTCGACGACGCGCGCGCGAATGGATTGGCCGAAACGCGACGAGAGATGGACCCGAAAGCATCACATATCAAACAGACGCGCGTACGCGCGCGCTGAAGCCCGTCCCGCGCTCCCGTCCGCCTACGCTCTGTAGTTCCCCCAGTCCAAACTCGCGGAGAGCTCGCCTCCGCTCACCGCCGGGCGCTCGAGCAGGTTCCCCGCATCGCGCGCGCGCAGACACACCTCGCGCCACGCCGCGCGCAGCGCGTCCGCGTCCACGAAATCCTCGCCGGTCACGGCGTCGTACGCGCGCACGGTGGTGTCCACGCACCCCACCACCACGCGCGAGTGGTCGAACGCCACAGCCAGCGCGCCGACCCCCGTGCTCAGCGCGGGCGGCGTCGCCGAAGACCTTCGGCGTCGCGCGCGTCTTCTCCGCGCTTCGGAACGCGCCGCGTCGCCCTCCGCGTTTTTCTTCGCGTCGCCGTCGTCTTCGTCGTCGTCGTCGTCCGACCCGGGGTCGTTCTCGAAGTCCCCGCTAAGCGGAAGCCGGCGCCACCGCACCAGTCCGTCGTCCCCCCCCGAGACGACCCGCCGCAGCTTCGCGTCGATGGCCACCGCGTTGACGCAGTCGCCGTGCCACCGCGCGTTTTCGCTCTCGGCGCAGAGCGGCGTCGACGGCTTCCGCGCGTCGCGCACGTGCACGGTGCCCCTCGCCGAGCCGAACGCGAACGCGTCGCCGTCCGCGGCGACGCACCGCGCAGCGGGGGAGCGCCGAGACGCCGCGAAAGATTCCGACGTCGACGGAAGAGCGCCGATTTCGCCACCGGAAACACTCGCCGTGCGTGGATCCACGCGCGCGGACGCGTCGCAGGGCCTCCCCGACTTGTCGCGCGCGTCCCAGCGGCGTACGACGCCGTCGTCGCACGCGACGTGCACGACGTGCCTGTCGAGTCCGCCGCCGCCCCACGCGACGCCGTACGCCGCGGCGCCGAGCTCGAATCGGCGCGTCGCCGCGCCGAACCGCGCGCAGTCGTACACGTGCACGCCAGCGCCGGCGCGGTCGCTGGCGCACGCCGCGAGCCCCCCCGCGGCGCCGCCGTCGTCGCGCACGTCGAAGAACTGCGCGTGCGGAAAGCCGTCGCTCGGCGAGGAGAGCAGGTGAGAGGAGACGCAGGGCACCGAGTAGCAGTCCGAAGTCGATGAAGTCGATGAGGTCGAGCCGTCGAGCGTCGGAGCCTCGTCTCGGTCCGGATCCGCGGCGACGCGCGCCCAGGGATCGAACGGCGCGCGCCTCAGGTCCCAGACCCGCATCTCGCCGAGCGCGTCGCCGCTGAAGAGCGTCGTCGGCGCGCCGCCGTCCGCCGCGTCGCCGCCGGTCAGGCGGCAGCACGTCACCGCGTCCGCGTGGCCCACGGCGCGGCCGAGCACGCGCTCCCACCCGTGCCGCGCGCGCGCGCGGAAACCAGCCTCGTTCCCGCTCGCCTCGGCGTCCGCGCGCTCCGGCTCTGGCGCGCGCGGGGGGAGCCCGACGACGGCGAGCGTTTTGTCCGCGGACCCGCTGACGAACACGTCTCCTCGCAGCGCGACGCACTGCGCGTACTCGGAGTGCGCGCGGTGCTCTTTTTTGTCAAAACGCGCGCGGCGCCAGCCCGCGTCGACCAGAATCCCGCGCTCAAACGCGGCGCGGTGCGTCTCGCCGCGCTCGGGCCGCCGCGGCCAGCGCCGGTGCCTGCGCTGCACGAAGCCCCACAGCTCGTCGTCCAGCGTCGCGAGGCGGCGGAACCGGCGGGACGCGCACATCGTCGCCGCGAGCTCGTAGTCGCCCATCTCGCGAAGCACCAGAGACGCGACGGAGTCGGGGAGCGCCTCGAGGTCGAACAGCGTGGGCAGGCGCGCGGCGGCGGCGACGGCGGCGCGGCGCCGCCGCGCCGTCGCCGCCGATACCGCGCTCGAGTCCGACGAGGTCTGCGCGGCGGCGGCGGACGCGGCGGACGCGGCGGCTCGGCGCTCGGCGTCGCGCGCGGCTTCTCGCGCGGCCGCGCGCGCCTTCTCGGCCTCAGCCTCGCGCGCGTCGATGCGTGCCTCCATCGCGGCTTTCCTCGCAGCCTCAGCGGCGCCGGCTTCCGCCTCGTCGCGGACCTGCCGCGCCATCTCCTCCGCGATCTCGGCATCTTCCTCGCTTACGTCGCGCGCGTCGCGCGCGAGCGCCTCCAGGCGCTCCGCCAGGGACATCGGAGGCGGGCCCTGGTACGTGTACGCCGAATTACGCATGCACCAGCTGCGGGGAGCGGCGGAGAAGGGAGGGGGTCGGAGGGTCAGAGGGTCTCACGCGAGAAGCGCGCGCGAACGCGCGCGTCGAGGCGGACTCGCGTGCGTGGCAGTTTCGGTCGACGGGTGGCGCGAGGACGCACGCACTCTTTCTGGTGGTACCGCAGCTGATGACAGAGCTCCTCGAAGTCATCGCACAGCGCCTGCATGCGCTCGTCCTCGTCGTCGGACGTCATCGCGCGCGGCGTGGTGCGCGCGCGCGCGAGACTGCGGTGGGCGAGAATGAAACGACACACAAAAGCAGGACGTTTATGCAGACGTCCACATGGTCTTCTTGCTTACTTACAACAGAGACGATCTCAGTCTCGGCACGACGCTCTGGCGAAAACCCCTCGGCGCATGTGTTCCACGCGGAGCTTTCTCAACAGACGCTCAGACCCGTCGCCGCGCACGCGCGTGGGCCGCGTCTATCGGCGGCCGCCAGCTTCCCTCGCGCGCTCATCCCCTTGACACCACCACTGACTGCTCACTGGAAGAGGTCGATGTAGTACGACAGGCTCTGTCCCTGGTAGTTGACGAACTCCTGGTTGGTTTCCTCGAACGAGCCGAGCGTGGTGGTGGCGAAGTAGACGCCGGCGAGGATCCCGCACGCGAGGATCACGCCGGGGATGCCGCCGAGGCCAACCTTGGCGTACTTGTCCGAGGTGGGGGATTCCGTGTACAGCTGCTTGGGCTCG
>MDSV01153625.1_pt1 | contig 23369 bp, 16 predicted proteins | sample 810851 | NCBI WGS metagenome assembly MDSV01 (sample SAMN05326640, study PRJNA326480) | marine metagenome | isolation source: seawater | place: Atlantic Ocean: North East | collected 2012 | reverse complement strand
TTTATAATAATTAAAAAACATACTAACTACTTAATATTCAATATTTAGGCCTCGTAGCATAACTGAATAGTGCACTTGATTACGGCTCAAGAGGTTGGGAGTTTGAATCTCTCCGAGGTCACATTAAAGAAAGGGATTGCAGCAATGTTTTCCTTTTTCTATTTAAACAGAAATACGAATTAAAAATGGGTATTATTAATATATTAATAAAAGAATAATGAAAAGAACGACACTTTCGGCTTTTACAATTTGTATTGCGCTCAGTCTTTCATGTCCCTTGATGTCACAGTCTGACGAATATACTCACACACATGTTAATGGAGAGGGGCACCATAACCATCAAGAATATAAGGAAGCTGCATCTGCTGAGAAAGTAAAATTAGTAACAGGACAAGGAGACTTTATTTTTTCATGGGATCAGGAACTAACTGCTGCATTCCCAAAAGATGCTATTAAGTTTGAGAAAAGAATGCATGGTGGTTTTAATAACGACCCAGAAACAGGAATCGTTTACACAGGAATCCCTGGTTATGGCCTTTGCTCAATTAGCCCTGACCTAACAAAATGGACAACTATTGGAACTGATGATAGATTAAAGGATAATATCCATGGCATCGTTTTCTTTATTCACAAAGGAGAAAAATTCCTTGCAGTTGCACAGGAAGGAAAGAGAGTACTTGTACTAAACTTAGCTGGTGAGATTGTTAGTGAAATTTTAAAGCCCACGGGAAATGAATTCAAGTTTAAGGAGGCTAACGAATTTTATACATCTGAAGACAGTAATTTTGGTGTTACCGATCTGACATATTTAGACGGAACAATCTACGTTGCTCATGGATATTCTAAAGGTGATTTTATACTTACCATTGAAGAAAATAATGATGCTTGGAGTTGGGGTGATCTTGCATGGGGTGGAAGAGGAGACAAACCAGGTCAATTTCAAACAGCACATGGTGTTTATGCTCATGAGGACCATATTCTTGTTGCAAACCGCGCAGCAGGTCAAGTTGTAAAGTTTACAAAGAAGGGGGTTTATGTTGATGTTTTTGATGAAATTCCACAGGGGAGTCTAATTTGTAATGTGTCTTATAAGTCAGAGCATTATTTTATGAATGCCTTGCAAGCAATTGGAAATCAAAAATCTGCACCTATTTATGTGCATACAAGTAGAAAACTTAAATCGACTATTATACCTGGAGACTTGGAAATTCCAAATTTAACCAATATCCATCAGGTTTGGCCACATATTATTACTGCTTCGGACGGCTCAAAACAATTGTATCTTTTGGTCCATGGATGGAACAAGGGTAAGTATGCGGTTTTAAAGTTGGACATATAACATTATAAGAAATAGAGTATAAGCAGCTATTAAAAATAGTTAACCAATACAATTTAGAAATTAATTTATTCTAACACATTCTATTCCAGCCATTTCACAAAAGTCATTTAAGTGATCAATATTTAGATCAAGTGAAAAAACTGTATGATGAGAACCTCCGGCTAACATCCATGATCTAGTTGCATGTATAAAATTAGGCTGAACATCGAGTAATGCTCTAGCAACAGGCAACCTAGGTAATTTATTATCGATTTTAACAGATTTAACTTCATTAACTATCATTCTAAAATGTTCTCCCATATCAACTAAACAGGCGTTAATTCCCTCACCTGTCTTAGCATTAAAAACTAAGCGCACAGGATCTTCCCGATTGCCAATAGAAAGAGGATGAATCTCACATCTTGGAATTGAATCTGATATAGATGGACATACTTCAAGCATATGTGAGCCCAAAACCAGAGGTTTCTTAGAACCAAAATGATAAGTATAATCTTCCATAAAAGAGGTTCCTTTGTCTAAGCCAGAAGCCATTACTTTCATTGCTCTAAGAAGTGCGGCAGTCTTCCAGTCACCTTCAGCAGCAAATCCATAACCCATTTTCATTAATCTTTGAACTGATATTCCTGGAAGTTGTTTTAAACCTCCTAAATTTTCAAAAGTTGTAGTAAATGCCATACAACCAACTTTTTCTAAAAAATTTTTAATTCCTAATTCGATTTTAGCAGCATCAATCAAATTTGAGTGAAGTGTTCCGCCTCTTTGTAATTTTGGAGCAATATCATAATCACTTTGGTATTCTTCTATTAAGGAATTAACTTCTTCCTCATCTAAGAAATCTACTTCACTCGAAATATCGTCACTATCATATCCATTTACTGAAAATCCAAATTTTATATGTGCCTCTAATTTATCTCCTTCGGTAACAGCAACATCTCTCATATTATCTCCAATCCTAGCTACTTTTAAATTTTGAATTTCATCCCAACCCAGAGCACTTCGAGACCAAACCCCAATTTCTTTCTTAACATATTCTTCTTTCCAATGACCTACTGCAACTTTTCGAGATATTTTCATTCTGGTTAATAAGTGAGCAAATTCTCTATCTCCATGAGCGGATTGATTCAGATTCATAAAGTCCATATTGATTGAATCCCAAGGAATTTCTGTATTAAACTGGGTATGTAAATGACAAATAGGTTTAGTCAGTTTTTTGAGACCGGATATCCACATTTTAGCTGGGGAAAAGGTATGCATCCAGATTATAACTCCTATGCAGTTTTCATCATTATTTAATTCTAAGCAGGTTTTAGTTATTTCATCAGGAGTGGTTAAGACCTTTTTAAACTTTATTAGAGCTGGAATCTTATCAGATTTATTAAAATGATCAATAATCTCTTTAACATTTATTTCAACTTTATCGATTACCTGATCACCATAAAGGTGCTGGCTCCCACAAATAAATTGTACAGTTTTATTATTAAAAAAATTCATTTTTTATTGGCCATAATATTTATTTTTTCCTCTTTTTCTCTGAAAGTGCTTATCTATAAGAGACTTTTTTAACCTTTTTACTTGTGGATTAATTTGCTCAGTAAGAAATGCCATATTTGCAATTTCCTCAAGCACTTTACTATTAAAAACTGCTTTGGAGGCATTTTTACCCCAACAAAATGGACCGTGGTTCCCAACTAATACCATCTCAACTTCATTTTGATCAAGATTATTTTCTTTAAAATATTCAATTATTTGCTTTCCAGTGTTATGTTCATAGTTTCCTTTGATCATTGAATCACTCATTGTTGGAATACAAGGGATGTCTGTTGAAAGGTGATCAGCATGGGTAGTACCGTATATAGGTATATCTTTGAGTGCTTGGGACCAAGCAACAGAGTATAAAGCATGGGTATGGGCAATACCACCTATGTTCGGCCATTTTTTATAAAGGTAAGAATGAGTTTTCGTGTCCGAGGAGGGCTTCAAATCACCTTCAATAATATTGTTGTTAAAGTCAACAATAACCATTTTGTTTGGTTTTAATTCTTCGTAAGGAATACCACTGGGTTTTATGGCAAAAACTTTTTTATTATGATCAGATGAACTAACATTCCCAAAAGTATACATAACTAATCCTAGCTTATTTAGCTCCATATTAGCCTCATAGCATTCCTCTTTTAAGTAAAAAAAATCACTCATTTTCAATTGTTTAGTTCATCTTCAACAACTCTAGAAAGTTGTTCATATTTTAAAAACATTTCTTTTAATCGGATTACCTTCTCAGATTCAGGATAATAAACTTTGTCAAAATCACTACCCATTACTGTTATAGCATCAGGAATAGACTTATGAATTCCAGATGCTACTGAGGCACATATTGCTGCACCAAGAGCAGGCGTTTGGTATGAGCGACAAACTTCAACTGGTAAATCTAAAACATTAGATAACGTCTGCATTATGAATGGAGATTTTCTAGCTATTCCCCCAACACCTATAATTTTTTTTATTTTCAAACCCTCATCCTCGAGCCTATCTATAATTTTTTTCGAACCAAAGCAAATAGCAAATACTAATGATAAAAATATCTCTCGGGCTCCACTTCCTAGTGTTAAATTTGAAAAGGCAGCTTTTAAATTTTGATTAGCATCAGGTGTCCTTCTTCCATTTATCCAATCTAATGCAGTTGGGATAGCATTATCATCTTTTAGCTTGGATGCTGAATCTGTTAGATCTTTTAATAAATTATCCTTAATTATTCTGATAAGTTGTTTTTTTTGCTTCTCATCAATAGATGATATTTTTTTTAAAGTATTTTCTAATGGCCACTCTATAATTTTTATAAACCAAGCTAACAAATCTCCAAATGCTGATTGACCTGCTTCCAAACCATAACAACCTGGAATTACTGATCCATCGACCTGACCACAAATACCACTTATCGCTTTTTTACTCATAGAGGGGGATCTACTGATCATTATATCGCAAGTGGAGGTTCCCATAACTTTCACTAGAGTTTGATCTACTACTTTTGCGCCTAATGCTCCCGCATGAGCATCAAAAGTTCCAACGCCAACAATGGTTTGAGTATTTAGTCCAAGTTTTTTTGCCCATTCAATACTTAGATTTCCTGCTGCATAATCAGATGTAAATGTTTCTTTATAAAGTCTGTCCCTAAGACCTGAAAGATAAGGATCTAGTGAACTTAAAAAAAGTTTATCTGGTAATCCTCCCCAAGACTCATGCCACATCGCTTTATGGCCAGCTGCACATCGACTCCTTTTAAAAATCGAAAGATTTTTATCTTCTATCAAACTAAATGTAATATAGTCACAATGCTCCATCCATGAGTAAGCATCCTTTTTAACATCTTTATCAATCCTTATTATATGTAAAATTTTTGCCCAAAACCATTCGGATGAATAAATTCCACCTGAGAATTTAAGATAGTCTAGCTTTTTTTCTTTTTTAACTAGATCATTTATTTCATTGGCTTCAAACAAAGCTGTATGATCCTTCCATAGAATAACCATTGCATTTGGATTATCTTCAAAACCTTCCTCAAATACAAGAGCCTTGCCTTCATTAGTGATTGCAATGGGTGACGACCCTGTTGTATCAATTGTTAAAGCTTTCACATCATCAGTATTAACTTTTGATATAGAAATCACCTCTTTAACAGTATTTTCTATTCCTTTGAAATGATCTGATGGGTGCTGTCTAAACTGATTTATTTTAGGGTTACAAAATAAACCTTTAGACCATTTTTCGTAATTGTAAACCGAATGAGCTAATTCTTCACCATTTGAAGTATCAACAATTAGTGCTCTAACAGAATCTGTTCCAAAATCTAAACCTATAACATAAGAATTCATTAATTATATAAAATTTAGCTACAAATTATTAATGATTTTTTGAGCTACATGTTTAGCAAGAAACTTATATCCCTCCTCTGTAAAATGGACATTTTTAGGGCGTTGTAAAGACCCAATTACTGGTAATAATTTTGAATACAAATCATTTATCTCAATATTATTTTTATCCATAATCTCAATTGCAACCTCATTGTAAATTTTTGGCATACCAGGGGAGCGCATTTGCTTGCCTAGTTTATCTGGATAAGGAGTAGTCGTTGCAAAAATGAGTTTAGCTTTTGTTGTTCTTAATTTAGATATAATTATTTTAAGGTTTTTTGAGTATTCTTCTGGAGAAGCTTGTCTAGGATGATCAAGATTTTTACTGTTTTTACCAGTAATTGGATTTATATGTTTTAGATCATGTAAGCCAAAATTAAAATGAATGATATCCCATTTTGTGTCAGCAAGAAATATGTCAATTTCATTTACTCCCTGAGTAGTGCCCTTACAACAACTCAAAGGATTACCATTATTGTCATATCTTAAGGGTTGAAATAATTTTGCTTTTCCAGACAGTTCTTCATTTACAAATGGGAAATAGCCGCCTGAAATAGAATCACCAATAATCAGAACGTTAGGAATTTTATTACTACTACATCCGATACTAAATGAAATTATTTGAATGATAAATATGAGTTTAAAACTCTGTTTCATTATAAAATATTTTATATGAACTATTATTATTTAAAATTAAAATAAATTAAATGAATTTGATTAACAATTGCTATATTAAAAAATCATGAAGCTCTTAAAGTTTTACACTTTTTTAATAATTACATTGTTTTATGTTAACCTAAATTCTCAAAATTTAGAAAAACCAAATATTCTTTTCATTGCTATTGATGACATGAATGATTGGATTGGACCGTTGAAGGGTATTTCAATAACAAAAACACCAAACTTAGATCAACTAGCAAAAAGATCTGTTGTTTTTTCAAATGCACACTGCTCATCCCCGGCCTGCTCTCCTTCACGTTTATCTGTTATGACGGGTGTTTTACCTCATAAATCAAATATTCTTGATAATCAATGGTATGACGGGCCAAAATGGAGAGAAATATCATCTTTGAAAAATATTGAAACATTAGATCAGTTTTTTAAAAATAGAGGATATAAAACTTTAGGTGGTGGGAAAATATATCATTCGCTAGCTCCTCCATGGACATTAATGAATCAAGCTGATCCAACTGGGTGGGATTTTTACTTTCCTAATATTTCAGCACCTATCCCATTTCAAATTAGAGGTAAAAAAGAAATAATTAATCCAGATTCATTTAAGGGTAAAAGACATAAATATTTTACTTGGGGACCCCTTGAGGTAGAAGATCAAAAAATGTCTGATTACCATGTTGTTGATTGGGTGATCTCTGAGCTAGAAAAGGAGCACAATAAGCCTCTGTTTCTTGCATTTGGTTTGTTTCGCCCTCATATGCCATGGGAAGTTCCAAAAAAATACTTTGAAATGTTTCCTCTAGAAACCATAGAGTCATTAAATATATTAGAAAATGATCTTGAAGATGCTTATGATCATGGCAGAAGAAAATGGCACAAATTTGTTAAAGATAATAAACAATGGAAAAAAGTAATCCAAGCATATCTTGCATCCATTGCCTTCGCTGACAATCAGATCGGAAGGGTTCTGAGAAGCCTAGAAAGTTCCAAACATCATAAAAACACAATCATAATTTTATGGTCTGATCATGGAATGCACATAGGTGAAAAAGAAAACTGGGAAAAGTTTACACTTTGGGAGGAATCCACAAGAGTGCCTCTATTAATAAATTATCCAGGGATGACTCAGAAGGGAATTCTTTGTGATGAACCAATTTCGCTTATCGATATATACCCAACATTATCTGAGCTTGCAGGGTTTGAACCGCCAACTCATTGTGATGGCGAAAGCCTCATACCTCAGCTAAACAATGTTTCTTTTGAGAGAAAAAAATCCGCATTGACTAGTTTTAGATTTAGCTCTGGTGAAATTGGACATGCTTTAAGAAGTAAAAACTTTAGATATATATATTATATGTCAAACAATTTGGAGGAACTTTACAATCATGAAATTGATCCAAATGAATTTGAGAATTTAGCTTATAATCCTAAATACTCTCAAAAAATACAGCTTTTTAGAAAAGAGTTAAATAATAGACTAGAATTGAAGAAAGATGGAAATTTAAATGTGTTATCACCAACAGGATATACGGTTTATAATGGGAGAATTAAAAAGAACAAATTTATACCTATTTCAAAAATTAATAATGATCCCAAGTGATTTCGAATCGTAAGTGAAAATTATTTGAAACTAATACGCCTAAGATCTAATAAGCTGTCTTGTTTTCCTTTAAAAACAAAACACAAGTTAACAAGGTTGTCAATAGGTTTAAAACTGAATTGTTGATGATTAATTTGTTTATTTTGAGATACATTAAAGGCTCCAATTAATTTCCCCTCAGGCGAATCTAATCTTGCTTCAATAATTAAACTATAATGAAAAGATCCTGTAAATTCGATAGTTTTTTTACCACTTAAACCCTTTATCCTGTTGTAAACTAAAAAATCATTATTCTGTATATCTGAAATAGAGAATGTACCGTCAGTATTTTCAATTTTTTTCGTTCCAAATGATTTAAAATAATCTACTGCATTAATATGGCCTTTATTAATATCATAATTTCCAACACCAATTCCATCAACTCTAATTGGAGATATTTCACCATTTTCTTTATAATGGATATAACTAATAAAAGTGTCTCTAAAATACCTATTACCTGTTTGACTCATATCACAATAGGCAAAGTACCATTGATTATACCACTGAAAAAAAGATCCATGGCGCCCTTGTTTGAATCCATTCGGCCATGTAGGAGAATCATAACCATGGGAAAAACTATTATTTTCAATAATGGATCCCTTATAATCATATGGGCCATAAACATTATTAGATATTGCATAAAAACAACCCCATGATAGGTAATATTTTTGGTTGTAGTAATGAATAAATGGCTTATCATCTGTTCTTTTTTCATCTCGAATACCACATAAATTATATGGGCCTCTGGGATTATTAATTACAATTTTTCTAGGTTTTTCAGCTAATGAGATCATATCATCATTCAGCTTTGCTATGTAGTAATCCCAAATACCAAAAACAATAAAGAAATCGCCATTTAAATCCTCAAAAATACCCATATCATATTCCAGAGTGGGGGTTAAATTCTCTTTAAGAAATGGCTCTCCAAGTGGGTCAACCCATGGCCCAACTGGGTTGTCAGCTACTACAACACCAGAATTCTTGTTAGCAACAGAAAAATACCAATAATATTTATCATCTCTTTTAACAATGTCTGTCGCCCAGCATTTTGTATAAGGTTTACCAATGTATGTTTCTTCAGGAGTCAACGTCTTAACCAATTCCCAATCAACAAGGTTTTCTGATGACCATAGCCACCAATTATCCATTACAAATGTTTTGTTTTTTGGACTTCTATCATGTGAAGCAGCAAGGTATGCTTTATTGTCTATTATTCTAATGTGAGGGTCATTAACCCCTTTATTGGGAATTATTGGGTTCTGAGAAAATGAAAAATAAGATGTTATAATAATTACTAAAAATTTATTACCTAAAAAATTTTCTCTTACAAAGTTGTTTTCCATTGTATAATAATTAAATTGAAATCTGAAATTTGTTTTAAATTATCTTATGAAAATTTATCTATTTGTTATTGTTTGCTTTTGTTATCAATTATCAGTGTGTCAGACAAATTTCAATTTACAAATTCCAGAAAATAAAACCCTAATAAGTAAACATATTTATGGTCATTTTGCTGAACACCTAGGAAGATGTGTTTATGACGGAATCTATGTTGGGCAAAAAAGTGAAATTCCAAATTTAAATGGAATAAGGATCGATATAATTAAAGCCTTGAAGGAATTAAAAATACCAAATCTAAGATGGCCTGGGGGCTGTTTCGCTGACTATTATCATTGGAAAGATGGAATTGGCCCAAAAGACGAACGGCCTTCAATGGTTAATATTTGGTGGGGTGGAGAAACTGAGGACAACAGCTTTGGAACACATGACTTTTTGAATTTATGCGAAGAATTAGAAACAGAGCCATTTATTTCAGCCAACATTGGTACAGGAACTGTTAAGGAATTAATGGAGTGGATTCAATACACTAAGCACGATGGTATAAGTCCTATGTCTAAACTAAGACGAGAAAACGGTCGGGAGTCTCCATGGAATGTTACTTTTTGGGGCGTTGGAAATGAAACCTGGGGGTGTGGAGGAATGATGACCCCAGAGTTTTATGCAAATAAATATAGATTGTATTCTTCATTTATGACAAACAGACAAAACAATAATAAGATTTATCGAGTAGCATCTGGTGCATATGGTGAAAATTACAATTGGACAGAAGTATTGCTTAAAAACATCCCCAAAAAACTAATAGAGGCAATTTCATTGCATTATTATACTTCTGCATCTGGAGTAATTGGAGCTGGGAGAAACCCATCAGGTTCAGCTACTAATTTTGGTGCCGAAGAATATTTTAATACAATGAAAAGTGCTCTAAAAATTGAAGAAATTGTAAAAAACCATATTTCTATTATGGATAAGTATGATAAAGATCAAAGAATTGATTTAGTAGTTGATGAATGGGGCTCTTGGTATGGGGAACAGCCAGGAACCAAGCCAAGGTTTTTATTCCAACAAAATACAATCAGAGATGCAATGATTGCGGGAGTTACACTCAACATCTTTAACAATAATGCTAGGAGAATAAAAATGGCTAACCTTGCCCAAACTGTAAACGTACTTCAAGCAGTTATTTTAACCGAAGAAGAAAAAATTATCCTCACTCCAACTTATCACGTAATGAAGCTTTTCTCCGTTCATCATGATGCAGAACTAATTAATTTAAAATTTGAGTCCCCATTGTATGAATTTCAATCAGAAAGTCTAAAAGCTCTTAATGCATCTGCATCAATGGACAATTCTGGAAATATCCATGTTTCTATTGTTAATTTAGATGATAGAGAATCTCATCCTGTTTCTTTCAAATTACCCAATTTTGAAATAAAAAAGATAGAGATGGACATACTTACCTCTAAAAACTTGAATGACCATAATACTTTTAAAAAGAATGATTTAATAAAACCAAAATCTTTTGAGGATTATGTGTTTGTCGAATCAAACCTTGATTTTAAAATACCCCCACATTCAGTTATGGTAATAAAACTTGTAAATTAAATTGTTTCTTCCTTTAAAAAGTTTTTTATGATTCTAACTCTTTCCTGATTAACCAGATTTGTTTAGTTAATCAAAACTATTTTTTTGATCAAATAAAATTTTATAATCTTTTAAAAACTTTGGTTTTCCACTTAATGTTTGATCATCACCAACATTTTTCATCCTGTCAAATACAATTTTTCTCATTTTTTCAAGTACATCATTGTATTTCGGATCATTGGCTAAATTTTTAAACTCAAAAGAATCTTTTTCAACTCTGTAAAGTTCTTCTTTTGGACGAGAGTGGTAAGCCTGAAGAAATTTTAAAGCTAATCTATTTTTTTTTGAAGCTTCAATCCATGAATTCCAATGTCTGTTATAAAATTTTGATTCTTTTTTTACAAGGTCCATATGAGTTGTTCGATAAAACTCAGGGTGTATATTGTAAATATACTTCCATTCATTATCTCTAAGCGACCTAATCGGATATACATTCCAGTTATTATCTCCTTTATGAACACCAAAGATTTTCTCTCTATGAAATATTTTTTTTTCTATTAAATTTTTTTTGAAAGAAATTCCATCAATTTCCCAAGGAATTTCTCCACCAGCGATATCAATCATTGTTGGGATCAAGTCAATCCAACTTACCATTGCATTGGAAATTGATTTTGCATTAATTTGTTTAGGCCATCTTATTATTAAAGGAGTCCTAATTCCTGTTTCATATAGGTCCCATTTGGCGAAAGGCCAAGCTTGCCCATTATCAGATGTAAAGATTGTGACTGTATTTGAAAAGTTGAGGTATTTTTTAATTATTTCATTAATTTTTCCAAGTTTACTATCAACAATCTCAACAGCTTCTACATATCGAGTAAATTCTTTTCTAACATCATATGTGTCAAAAGTTTTTTCGGGAATTTCTACTTCCTGTGGTTCTATACGAACCTCACCAAGCTCTGGCCAGGGTCGGTGAGGATATCTACATCCAAAAAAAATTGCTACTGGTCTTTTATCCAACCTATTTGCTAAATACTCCTCCAGTTCCTCTGGCTGGGGTCGAAAACCCTTTGGTTTAATTATTTTAATTTTATTCCCAGAATATGATCCTGGACCATGACCAACTTTACCAAGCCAAATTATTTCGTAACCTAAGTCAATTAATATTGGTAGCAAAGGTCTAACCCCTACATTCCTTACTTTTTCGTGGTTTCCAACGATTCCGTTTTTATAAGGCATCAGACCTGTCATCAATGCTGCTCTACTAGGTGCACAACTAGGTGAAGCAACATAGGCTCGGTTAAACTTCATACCTTGTTCGGATAGAAGCTGAATATTCGGGGTTTTTATCCATTCTGCTCCATAAGCTGAAGTGTGATAAACCCCTAGGTCATCCGCTATAAAAAAAACAAAATTTGGTAAATCACTAGCCCTAATAATATTTAAGCTAATTGTAAATATAATCGCATAGTATTTCAATTTTCAAAATTTAATTAATGAAATTTGTAGTTTAAGATTAAATGAATGTATAAATATTGTAAATAATAATTAAAGTTTAAAATCGAAAATTAAAATTAAATGAAATTTATCTTTAAAATTTTATTGTTATCTTCTATCTCCTCGTTTTGTTTAAGTTGTAATAAAAAACAAAATAAAACTAAACCAAATATCATTTTGATAATGACAGATGACCAAGGTTGGGGACAAACAGGATACTACAAACATCCAATATTAAAAACACCTAATCTAGATTCCATGGCTAAAAATGGTCTTCGTTTCGACCGATTTTATGCTGGTGCTCCACTTTGCTCTCCTACTAGAGCTACTGTTCTGACAGGAAGATCAAATGACAGAACTGGAGTTTTTTCTCACGGTTATGCGCTTAGATCACAAGAAAAAACTATAGCTCAAGCTTTAAGGAAGGTAGGCTACTCTACAGCTCATTTTGGAAAATGGCATTTAAATGGACTTAAGGGCCCTGGTGTTCCAATATTTGAGAATGATTCTCATGGTCCAAAAAATTTTGGATTTGATTATTGGCTAACAGTATCTAATTTTTTTGATTTGGATCCATTAATGAGTAAGAATGGAGTTTTTATCGATTTTAAGGGGAGTTCCTCTGAAATCATAGTTGACGATGCTATTAATTTTATTAAAGAAAAAGTGAGTCAAAAAATCCCTTTTTTTACAGTAATATGGGATGGCTCTCCACATGCTCCATTCATAGCTAGTGAAAAAGACCGGAGTTTATTTAAAGATTTGGATGAACAATCGCAAAATCATTTTGGTGAACTTGTTGCATTTGATAGAAGTCTAGGGAAATTAAGGAGTCAAATAAAAAAACTTGGAATTGCGGAAAATACTATTATCTGGTTTTGTAGTGATAACGGTGGTTTAAGAAAGGTGAATGAGGCTAATATTGGAGGGTTGAAGGAGACTAAAGGATCAATATGGGAGGGAGGTATTAGAGTTCCTGGGATAATTGAATGGTCAGGAGTAATTAAACCTAGAATAACCAACTTTCCTGCGTCAACATTAGATATTTTTCCAACTATTGCAGAAATAATTCAACTTCCAAAAAGTAACTTACTAAATCCAATTGATGGAACAAGCCTTTGTCCAATTTTTAAATCTGATTTAAAAAAGAGAAAAAAAATGATCCCGTTTCGAATAAATGATAAAGCAGCTTTAGTAGACAATAATTTCAAGTTAGTTGTAACTAGTTTGGAAAAGCAAAATTTTGAATTATATAATTTAGAGGCTGACCCAACTGAATCAAAAAATATTTCAAAAGAAAAACCGGATGTCTTCAAAAAAATGAAGACTGAATTCGTTATATGGAATAAGACTGTTCAAATGAGTTTGGAGGGAAGAGACTACTCAGAAGGAAAATTGTTTGAACAGCCAGTTTCTCACTTTTGGATGCATGATGATAAATATAAGCCATTCATTAAAGACTGGATTAACCGACCAGAATATAGAGAGAGAATTATTCTTGGACGTTAATAATGATATTATTCAACAATATTGTCAAGAGTGAAATAAGGGAGTTTTATAAACTTAGTAAAAAAATTGATGAAAAATCATTTTCTTAATCCCATTGGGATTAACCAAATATTATCATTTATAAATAAATCCAATTATGTTTGATAACTTAGGGATTATGAAGAAAAAAATCAATTCTCCAATTAATCTGATTATTGTAATTATTTTATTCTTTATTTCATCATGTGAATTGGTGACACATGAAACAGTTGCAATTAAAAATACAGCCAAAAGACCCAACATTCTTCTATTAATGTCTGATAATCAATCTGCAGACCATTTAGGATGCTATGGAGATACATCTATCAAAACACCTCATATCGACAATCTAGCTAGAATGGGGGTGATTTTTAAAAACGCCTATTGTTCGGCACCTTCATGTTCCCCTGCAAGGGCTTCTATGCTAACCGGTCAGGACATTTGGAGCTTGGGAGAGGCGGCCAACCTTTGGAGTAGTTTTCCTAAAGTTAAAGTTTATTCAAAATTAATGGAGGAGTCGGGCTATCACGTTGGAATTGAAGGAAAAGGATGGGGGCCTGGCGATGAGACCGTAACCGGTTGGGAGCAAAATCCGGGTGGAGTCAGGTACGATTCTTTTGAAGAGTTTTTTAATGAAATAGAAAAAGGACAACCATGGATGTATTGGTATAGTAGCAGGGACCCACATCGACCCTACAAAAAGGAGGGGTGGAAAAATTCGGGTATCCATCTAGATTCTATAAATGTTCCCCCCTACCTCCCTGATAATATTGAAGTTAGGAAAGACATAGCTGATTATTATAATGAAATTCAAAGATTTGATGAAGAAGTAGGCTCTTACATCTCCTTGCTAAAAGAAATGGGACAACTTGAAAACACAATGATTATTGTTTGTAGTGATAATGGTTGGCAAATGCCCAGAGGTTTAGCCAATTTATACGATTTTGGAACTAAAATTCCATTGATTATATCCTGGCCAGAGTTTTTTCCACCGGGACGTAAAGTGGACGACTTCATTAATATAAAGGACTTTGCTCCCACCCTTCTAGAACTTTCAAATATCCCAATACCTAAAGAGATGAATTCCAAGAGTTTTTTAGATATACTAATCTCCAAAAAACAAGGCAGAATCGATCCAAAAAGAGATCATGTCATCATGGCAAGAGAGCGACATGCCTTTGTTAGAAAAGGAGGTTTGGGTTATCCAGGTCGTGCAATCAGAACAGCTGATTATTTGTACATTAAAAATTACGAGCCCGATCGATGGCCTGCAGGAGACCCGCCTTTGTATGGAGATGTAGATGCCCACATGTTACACTACGAATCACCAACAAAATTACATATGTTAAAAAACAAAGAATCGCAGAAGGTTAAGCAACTATTTGATTTGGCCTTTTCCAAAAGGGTTAAAGATGAACTCTACAATTTATTGGAAGACCCTTTCCAGATGAACAACCTTGCAGAGGTAAATGAATACAGACCAATTCTAGAAGCATTGTCAAATCAACTCAAATCTTATTTGGTCAAAACAAAGGATCCAAGGGAAGTAGGACAAGTATTTGATTGGGACAATGCCCCATACTTTAAAGACAGGGACAAAAAACCAAAACCTTCAAAAAAGGCTATACAAATTCTTGGGCTTAAAGAAGAATACAACTATTTGGACTAATTATATCTTCTCTTTTAATTAAAGCTTTTTTAGCGGATTTATTCAGTTTCAATTTTTACGCTCCTGAACATGAAAGGATTTTCACTTACCAAAAGTTTCTTTTCACTTGATATGCTAATATTGTTTAAAAAAACCTTTTCGGTCTTGATGTAGGGAAACTGCTCTTGGAAGCTTTCGTCAATCATTTTGGGATTAAAATTTGAAAAAACAGCAATCGCATTATAGTCTTTGTGCTGATTCGAATCATCGATATAAAGTTGATCTATGATTATTTTTTTTGGCATATAACAGGTATAACCAAAATCATGAAGTCCAGAATTTGATCCACTAAAAAGACTGATGGTGGCTGACTTTCTTTTGGTCGGAACAAAAATGCAATTTCGAATTGTAAAGTTACCTTCCCATGTACTCCCATAATCGTAACGTAAATTGATAAAACTTTTTCCCCTAACGGTAGAATTTTCAATAAGAAATTCACCAGATCCAATCGCGTTGATTCCCATATATCCTAGTGTAGAATTTCGAATGGTTGTATTGTAAACGCCCATATGTGCATCAAATCTGGAAAATGTACAGTTGTCGAAACTTATATTTTTAGAATAATTGGATGCGAAAATACCCCAATACTTATTGTCGTTAATGTCATTAGTCTGACTACAGTTGACAAAAGACACACCTATGGAACGTGTTACCGATATATCGTAAGAGCCCATTGAAACAGTCTTACCTGCATTTCCAATTGTTCGATAGGTCTTATGCCCTGTCAAAACACAATCCTTAACCAATACATTGGAACAATCCGAAATACTAATAAAACCCCTGTAAGGGGCACCCTGATCACCTTCACCTTCAATCACATGTTTTAGATTAGTTACAACCACGTTTGATCTTTTGATCGAAATATTTCTACTGTAATAAGTATACTTCGATGGGGCCTTATTTGCAATGGTGATAAAAAATCCGCCATTAATGACCAAATTCGTTTTGTCTATGGGTAGAGCACTAATATCAGTGACATGCTCAAAATCCCATATAATAGGTGAACTACTATCAATATTTCCCATTTTATCTAGGATAAAAATATCTGTTTGAGCACTACCTTTGTTTTGATTTAGTCCATAGCGAATATACCTTTTTACGTTGTCGTCTGAGACGGTTACCAAAAAATCATCTTTAAAAGTCAGATCAACATTTTTTTGATTTTTTCTGAGGGATTTAATTGCATCAATAGTAATGGGTTTCAATTGGGATTTAACTTCAAAAATAGAGGCAAATCGATTATCTATCTCAGTATCATCAATGATAAAAGTTGCGTCTCCAAAATCCGTGTTGGTTTCTATTATAGCTGTCATCTCCTTTCCCCCAATTAAATATTTGGCTCCATCATCCGCTTTTACATCAAAACCATATTGATTCGCCAAAGCGTGGGTAGCTAAAATAAATATCATGTCGTCTGAATTTCCATCAGCAGTGGCCCCCATTTCTGAATAACTGATAAAACCTTTTTCTTTTATTTTTTCTAAATCATAATGATTCACATTAATCTTAATCTCTCCGTTTTCTTCTTGATAAACTTGAGTAGTTCTTGTGTTTAAGGTTATGGCCATTCCTGCATCAGTGTTCATTTGTCCACTAACAATAATTATTTTAAAAATCAAAAAAAGTAAAACCAGTAAATTTTTCATATGTATCTATGAGTTTTTTTATTCTGTAATATATAAATTTAACTACTACTCTAATAGTTCAAAATCAATTTATTGAAAATGGATTTTTAAGAAAAAAGTTAACCGAGAAAGTAGGAGTCCAGAGGTTAACGCTAATTATCCTAAATTTAGATTATAAATAAAATTTTTATCTAAAATTCAATGAAACGCCGATCATTTATAGCAGGAACAGCAACCGCCATCACAGGGCTTGGAATTTCAACTAATTCTTGTGCTCCTCCACCAAAGAAGAAAATTGAGCAACTATTTAAAGTATGTGCAACTGTGGATCAGCAAAAGGTTTCTTTTTACGCCGAAGTCATCAACGAGTCCATCAAGGTAGTACACATCGCCGACACACATTTGTTTATGGATGATAAGAGGGGAATTCCATTTCAAGATTACAGCAATCGAATGGCAAAGGCTTACAACCAAACCACGCATTTCCTAACAAGAGAAAAAACCAATCCCAAGGAATCCTTTGAACGAACACTGGCTTTTGCAAAAGAAGTCAATGCAGATGTTATCACTTTGGTAGGAGATATTTTCAGTTTTCCATCTGAAGCGGCAATCGATTGGGTATACTCCAAATTAGATGCTACGGGAATTCCCTACATCTTTATTGCTGGAAACCACGACTGGCATTACGAAGGAATGGAAGGCAGTTTGGAGTCCCTACGTAATACCTGGATTGAAAAAAGGTTGCTGCCATTATATCACGAAAATCATCCCTTGATGGCGGCATATGATTTCAAAGGAATCCGGTTTTTGGCCATTGACAATTCAACCTATCAAATCAACAAAGAGCAATTGGCTTTTTTGTCAGCACAAATTACAACTGGATTACCACTGGTTTTGTTGGTTCACATTCCAATGTATGCTCCGGGAAAAAATATTTCTTTTGGTTGTGGCAATCCTTTTTGGGGGGCAGCCACCGATCGTAACTTTGAATTGGAACGACGTCCAAAATGGCCTGAAAGTGGACATACTCAAACAACCTTTGATTTTTACAAGAAAGTTTTTGATGCACCCAATCTGATGGGTATTTTTGCAGGACATAAACATCGAAATTCCATTGAAGTAATCAAAGGAAAACCTCAAATAGTATCCGATGATAATGCCAGTGGAGGCTATCTGGACATTGACTTTTTACCCCTAGAGGACCAACACAAAAAAATAATTTAATAATCTTTGTTCTAGGCCTTGGAGTTTTGTAACATTAAGTGAAATATTTCTAAATGTATTTTTTGGTATGAAAATAAAGTTTACCTCAGCAGTAATATTTTTTACAGCCATAATGAATCTGTGTTTCTCACAAAACATTGAATCTAATGAAAGTGGTTATATCCTGGCTCCTTCTGATCTACTTGATGGTTTGCAGCCCGAAGCCAAATGGATTTGGGACTCAGGTGAGATAAACCCGAGAAACTACTATTTGCATGTACGCAGGAAATTTAGCTTACCAAATACGATCAAACAAGCCAAGGCCTACATCTCTGCTTTTGCATTTGCCGAATTGTATATTAATGGGCTGCATGTCGATCGTGTACCTACCAATCCCGATCCAGAGTATCAAACTTATGAATCAATAGATTTGAAACCCTACCTTAGAACTGGTACCAACACTATTGCAGCACTTGTTTATAATGCTGGAGAGGGATTGCACCACAGGATGAATGCACGAGGAGGGTTTTTCTTTCAAGCTAGTATTATCGACCAAAAAGGGAAAATCATAAAACTAAACAGTGACAAAAACTGGAGCGTGGCCCAAGCTGAAGCATGGGATACCAAATCCAAACATCGTCAGAATGATCATACAATTGGTATGCTAGAGCATTATGACGCTCGCTTGGCTTACGAGGGTTGGAAACAATCTTCTTTTGATCATTCTAATTGGGAAAAGGCTAAAGAAATTGGAACACCTCCCCTAGAACCCTGGAATAAAATTGTTGTCATTAAAAGAGAACGTTTGTTCTATGATCGAATCAAGCCTATCAAAAGCTGGAGTGTAAAAGGGTACAAAGTATATGATTTTGGTAAAGAGATTACTGGCTTTCCAAGTTTTACAATTAATTCAAGTAAACCAGGACTTTACATGAACTTTGGGACTGGAGAAAACTTGGGGACAGACAGTATTCCTTTAATGAGAGACAATGTAAATTATACTGATTCCTACATAACTAAAAAAGGTTTGCAAACTTGGCATCCTCTTACATGGAGGGGTTTTAGATACTATGCTATAAGGGAAAGTAGCGATATAGACATAAATGAAATCTCGGCAATTTTCAGATCATTTCCTGTAAAAAAAACAGGATATTTTTCATGCTCCGATGAGACATTGAACAAAATTTGGGAAATCGGGAGGTGGAGCATGCAAATTTGTGCCCATGATACATGGATGGATACACCCTGGCGGGAGCAAACGCAGTATATTGCTGGTGATAGCCGATACATGCTTAGATACTCTGCTTATGCCTTTGATCCAAACATTAAACTACTTCACGATTACAACCTGCTCAGTGGGGGATTCTCTCAACGTCATTCAGCTAAAGGAGCCATCAGATCACGCTATCCTACAGGTTATCACCTCGGCCCTAAATCCTCAACTTACATTCCCGACTATCAACTCGAATGGATCTTGATGCTTCATGAGCACTTTATGTACTATCGGGACGCTGAATTGATCAAACAGGTATACCCAAATTTAAAAACCTTATTGAAGTATTTTGAGGCTTATAAGTCTTCTGAAAGAGGGCTTATTGGAAAGGTCCCTGGTTGGGTAGTTTTGGATCATCCAGACACATACCAAATGGATGTTGATGGAGAAAACACAGCAGTCAATTGCCTTTATTATGGGGCATTAAATTCAGCAGTGTGGATCGCCAAAAATATAATGGGTGAAAAAGAACAAGCTTTAGATTGGGATCTAAAAGCTCAAAAAATAAAAAAATCTATTCAAAAATATTTATGGTCTGAAAAAGATAATGCATATAGAGATGGATTTGAAAGTGAACGAATCACACAACAAACACAAGTGTATGCGTTGAATTATGGGCTTGTACCCGAGGAACAAAAAAAAGCTGTTATAAAATTTACAAAAAATCAGGGTCGATCCTGTGAGCAATCTTTCTCATATTGGTTGCTCAATACTCTTTTTTCGGAAGGTGAGGCCATGTGGGCAATTAACTATATTAGAAAACACTGGGGGAAACAAATGAATAGAAATGATTTTAATGGTGCATGGTTCGAAAATTGGATTCCAAAGTTAGGCCGATCAAAATCTCACGCTTGGGGAGCAGGCCCAACTGCACTGCTTACAGAAAAAGTTTTGGGGGTGCAACCCATAACTCCAGGATGGAAACAATTTAGGATAAAACCGAATTTGGGTGATTTAGAGTGGTGCAAAGGTATTGTCCCCTCTATTGCAGGTGATATTAGTGTAAAATTAAAAAAACTGAGAAAAAACAAACTTGAAAAAGGATTACAAATCAAAGCCATAATCCCAGTCAATACTACTTCAAAAATCTATGTATCCATTCTAGATACAGACCAATTTACCATTGATGTGAACCAATTGAAAATATGGGAAGGCGGAAAATTTTTGGATGGCATTAAAAATATTTCATTCGATTCTCAAACAGACGATTATATTGTGTTCGAATTTCAGCCCGGAAGCTATACAATCAATGCTTTAAAAGAATAGAATTAATAATAAATTAGAAAAAAAGTTCATGAATTAACAGTTTAAAATCATTAATTAAAGTATTAATAATCCATAAGTTCAATTTGCTATTTAACTAAAAAGGGTTGGGTCCATGCTTTTTTAGTTTCATCTACTAAAACTGGATTTTCTTTTTTAGCATCTGAAGTAATTCTTACCCTTAAAAAAACATCCTCATTTTGAAATGTATATGATGCAGATGTACCTTGAGTTTTTTTTAACTCAACTACTTCTTCAGTACCCTTTTGGTATCCCATAAAAATTATTACATAATTGACCCCCACTTCGGCGTCAACCGATATTGAAATTCGATGCTTTTCCGTGAGGACCTTTTTTAGACGGACACCCGTGGATGCATAAAAATCACCACTTTCCATGGCCGAAATCAAATAATTGACATCTAATCTTTTTGAATTTACCATTACCCATCCACGTCCAGTATTGCTATCTTTGGATGAAAAGGAATGATAGCGATGACTGTCGTCAGTAGCAATTCCAAACAACAATGGTTTTCCCTGTTTGTAATAATGAATATTGATTAAATCCCACATGGTTTCAGTATCAACACTAATATCGTTCCCGTCATTGTTTACGGAAGGATGGCCATTGTATAACTCAAAAAAACGTTCACCATTTAATTCTTTAAGATCATCGGTACTGATTCCATAACCAAAGTTGGGGTGGTTGATATGGGCAAACATGGGTATGTTAAAACTTTGACGTTGCTTATGTACTGCATCTAGGGTTCTCTGCATCACATCCAACACAGATTTTCCAAGGAAGGGGTCTATTTCTTCCTGAATGTTGGTGACATTAATGTGAACAGGCTTGTTTTCAAAGGAGGAGGTGACCTCCTCAGATTTGATGACCAAGAATGAATCCAAGACCTCCAATTTGGATTGGTACTCGTCAAATGTTTTGAGCCGTACCAATGTTTTAATGGAGTCTGTTTTTGTCTCTACCCAAGCTCCGAAGCGGTTTTGATATTTCTTCAAAGTTTTGTTTTTCCTATCCCGCTCTTTTATTTCATACCAAAATTCTGAATCAGCAATAGTATTGTGATCGGAAAGTGCAATGAATTGATAATCGTGATCTTTGTACCATTGAATAATCATTTCGGGAAAATCATCACCGTCACTCCAAAGAGAATGAGTGTGTAAATTTCCTTTGTGCCAATTTTGCTCATTTTTTTTGTTATTACAGGAGACTAGATGTAAAGTGATGAGCGCTAAAAATACAAATAAAAATTTGTTAATTGCTGTCATGGATATTGTTTGCCGAAATATATAAAAAAAGAAAAAAAAAACCGTTCAATTGAATATTAAAGCTCGGAAAAATCCTAAGATTTACCTTAAAGAAAAGACTCAACATCGGTAAATACTTTTAAATAACCATTCGTGTTTTTAGTATAGTGATTCTGAAAACATCTTAAAACAGATTCATGCCCAATGAATCCGTTTAAAAGACTAAATTTGCGCGTCATAAAGTTAAGAGGAGTAGCATAAATAAATCATCTTTCATTTTTGGCTAAACAAAATGAATAACAGCATCCCTCAAAACTAATAAAAGCCATATGAGTTTTATTAACAAGTTTCCACTAAAATGGTAGGAGTAAAAAGAAAAAATTATCCCTCAATAAAAAAAAATAAAGCACAAAGGGAGCGAGCCGTAGAATACCATTCAATAGAAAAAAAGACTTCATCTACTGGTATAAAAAAAGCATCAGACCATGGGGCGAAAAAAAAATCAAGGTCGAAAACTAGAAAAAATTTTGGCCAGGGATACAAAAGCAGAAATCTAAAATCAAGAAACAGATCAGGGGGTGGCAGGTTTAAAAAATCTGATTTGGACCCCAGTATGATGGTTAACACTACCATTAAAATAAAAGAGGATAAAAAGTGTTTTCAAACCCGTGCATTTTATGAACTAGATATTAGTCCAAAACTACAATCCAGAATCAAAAACAAGGGTTATGAAAAAACCACAGAAATTCAGGACAAAACTTTTGAAATAGTATCCCAAGGAAAAAGTGTAATTGGTATTGCTAACACTGGTACTGGAAAAACAGGTGCCTTTTTGATTCCCATCATTAACCGACTTATAAATAATAAAAATAAAAATAAGACCATCGTGTTAATTCCTACAAGAGAATTGGCCCAACAAGTTGAACAAGAATTTAAAAGCCTCAGCAAAGGACTTAATATTTTTAGTAGTTGCTTTATCGGTGGTACTAATGTCAATAAAGATATTAATAAACTGAGGAGACTGAATCACGTTATAATTGGAACTCCTGGAAGAATTAATGACATGATCAACCGCCGAGCACTGAAATTACATGATTTTACCAAAGTAGTTTTGGACGAGTTTGATACAATGTTGGACATGGGCTTCCTTCAAGAAGTGCAAAAGATAATTAATCAAATGCATAAAAGGAATCAGACTATTCTTTTTTCAGCCACAGAAAACCCAAAACAACAAAATATCATCGATAACTTAGTGAAGCAATACAAAAAAGTGAAAGTGTCTGAGGGAAAGGCCAATACTGACAATATTTATCAAGACGTTATTAAACCAAAAGATGATGAGGAAAAAAACCAAATGTTGGTTAATCTTTTGAGAAAAAAGGAATTCAAAAAAGTTTTGATTTTCTCTGAAACCAAAAGACAGGTTTCCAAATTGTGTAGAGTTTTAAAGAAGTTTGATTTAAAAGTAGATGAGATTCATGGTGACAAATCTCAGCAATATCGCTCCAAAGCGATTCAAAAATTTAAA
>MDSV01234915.1_pt1 | contig 23377 bp, 20 predicted proteins | sample 810851 | NCBI WGS metagenome assembly MDSV01 (sample SAMN05326640, study PRJNA326480) | marine metagenome | isolation source: seawater | place: Atlantic Ocean: North East | collected 2012 | reverse complement strand
ATAATCCGGGATCAAAAACCATGGAAAAGCGCTTGACCGCCAAGACAGTCGCTCTCCCCTCCGGGGCGAGAAGATTGGGGGCTATGCGGTTAGACTGTATGCGCAAACTCCGCCCATGTTCAGCCGCTACTTCGCCGGCCGCAGATACGAGGTCGGGTTGCCGTAGTGGGGGGCGATGCGGGTGATGGCATGGTCGAGGTTTTCGCGGGTGACCCGCATGGTCGCGCCATTGGCGTGGATCAGGGTCTTGGGGTCTTCCATCAGCCCGACATGGCCTTTCCAGAACACCAGATCGCCGCGTTTCAGGCCGCGCCGGGTCACCGGTTCGCCGTCCATCAGTTCCTGCATGTCGGAATCGCGCGGCACGGTGCGCCCGGCCATCATCATCGCGATCTGCACCAGCGCCGAGCAATCGAGCCCGAAACCGGATCGCCCGCCCCACAGATAGGGCGTTTCGAGGAAGCGCAGCGCCGTCTTTACCGGGTCGCGCTCAAACGGGCGGCCGACTGGAAAGCAATGATCGGCGAAGACGGCGGTGCCGTCCGCCGACATGAGATAGCGGCTGCCGCGCAGCTCCGCCTCGTCCACGAAGGTCATCCGGCTGCCCATGGAGAGCGCGGAGACCGGGCCGGTCTTCAGGTCGGGTTCGGGATAGAGAAAGGTGCGGGGCACCGAAATCACATGGGTCGCCGCCGGATGGGCGCCCTCGGCAACCACGTCCTCCGGCAGGTAGCCGACATAGCAGTCGAAGCGGGATTGCACCCACAGCCAGCCGTTTGCGCGCTCGAATATATCGACCGTCTCGCCGAACAGGAGCTGGGTGTCGATCCGCGCCGCATGGGCCGGCTCGCGCCGCACCGAGGCGACTGGGACGATCACCTGCGCCGGGATCGGATCCGCGAACCGCGCCGCGCGAACGATACCGGAAAGACGGACATCGGCGAGATCGTCCCTGAATGCGTGAAGCCGGCGGTCGAGTTGCATGCGTCAGCCCTTGCGGATGGTTTCGAAAATGGCGCGGATCGCCTGCGCCTCGCCGCCGGCGGGACCGAAATCGCGGTCGGCCTGCGCATAGGCATAGATGTCGAAATGGGCCCAGGATTTGGCGCGGCCGACGAATTGCTTGAGAAACAACGCGGCGGTGATCGCACCCGCCAGCCCGCCTGACGGCGCGTTGGTGAGATCGGCGATGCCGGTCTTCAGCTTGGCCTCGTAGCCGGTAAAAAGCGGCATCCGCCAGACCGGATCGCGCAGGCGTTCGCCTTTGGCTGCAAGCGTTTCGGCGAAGGCATCGGATGTCGCGAAGAATGGCGCGATATCGGGGCCGAGCGCCACGCGGGCCGCGCCCGTCAGCGTCGCCATGTCGATCAGAAGGTCGGGCAGTTCCTCGTCGGCATAGGTCAGCGCGTCGGCGAGGATCAGCCGCCCCTCGGCATCGGTATTGTCGATCTGCACCGTCAGGCCCTTGCGCGAGCGGTAGATGTCGCCGGGGCGGAAGGCGTTGCCGGCCACGGCGTTTTCGACGCTCGGGATGATGACGCGCAGATCGACGTCGAGCCCGGCATCCATGATCATCAGCGCCAGCCCCATCACATTGGCCGCCCCGCCCATGTCCTTCTTCATCAGCAGCATGCCGGCGGCGGTCTTGAGATCGAGGCCGCCGGTATCGAAGCACACACCCTTGCCGACAAGCGTCACCGCCCGCGCGCCCTTGCGGCCCCAGCGCATTTCCATCAGCCGCGGGGCCTTCTCGCCGGCGCGGCCGACGGCGTGGACCAGCGGAAAACCCGCCGAAAGCAGATCATCGCCGCGGATCGCGTTGAAACTGGCGTCATAATGGCGGGCAAGGCCTGCGAACACCTCTTCCAGATGGTCCGGCTGCATGTCGTTGGCGGGGGTGTTGACGAGATCGCGGGCAAGACAGATCGCGGCCCATGCGCGCTCAATATCGGCGACATCAACGCCGTCGGGGATCGCGAGCCGCACGACCTTCGCGGCGGGCTTCACATAGCGCTCGAAGCGGTAGGAACCGGCCGCGAAACCCGTCAGCGCGAGCGTCGCATCGTCGGCATACTGCGCCAGATGCCAGTCGCCCGCCGGCAGCAGTTTCGTCAGTCGGCCGAAGACGAAGGGGTTTGCGCCATTGCCGAGGCCGAACAGCGCCGCGCCAAGGCCGCCATCGCCGCCGGGAACCAGCAGGAACTCTCCCTCGTTTCCCGCAAAGCCGGCTGCGCTCGCAAAGGCGCGGATGCTATCCGGCAGCTTGTCCGTCTCGCCCTGGACAAGCGCGTGGAGCGGCCTTGTGGCCGCGTCGGCGGGACAGAAGGGAAGGGGGCGGGCGATATACTGGAAGTGCGGCATGTGGCTTTGCTCGATCTGGTCTTTCCGCATACTTTCGCGCGAAAAAACTTTCTGTAAAGTAACCAAGGGCGGTGGACGGTGATTCCATACGCCGATCGAGGCGCTGAGAACAGACGGAGATTGCATGAAAACGAACAATCCCACCGGCCATGCATCGCGCGCGGCGATCCTGCTCGCCGCCGGCCTTGTTGCCCTGGCGGGTTGTGCCAGCGTGCGCGGCGGCGGCATCAACACTTCCGGCTACCGCATGGCGGAAGATTTCGCCGGGCTTTCGCTGTCGCAGCAGGCTGAGGTGAGCTACCGGCTGGAAAGCGCCTATCTTTCCCGTCCCGGCCGGCTGAACACCGGCATCGAATATTCGGAATATCTCAAGGCGACCGGCGATTACAAAAAGGCCAATGAGGTGATGCGGCAGGTGGCCGCCCTCAACCCCGGTTCCGGCGAGGCACAGCTTTTCTATGCCAGGTCCCAGGCGGCGCTCGGTTATTATCCGGATGCGCTCAGAACCGTGCGGCAGGCTGCAAGCCTCAGCCCCAATGACTGGCGCGTCTATAACGAAGAGGGCACGATCCTCGATCAGATGGGCCAGCCGATGGAAGCGCGGATGCGCTATCGCAAGGCGCTCAGCCTGTCGCCGAACAATCCCGATGTGCTGTCGGCGATGGCGACCTCCTATGTGCTGACGCATGATCTGCCGTCGGCCGAAAACTTCCTCCGCGAGGCCGTGAACCAGCGCAATGCCAGTTCCGATGTCCGGGTCAATCTCGGGCTGGTTCTGGCGCTTCAGGGCAAGCAGGAAGAGGCCCAACGGGTGGTCACCGCCGGCGTTTCGGCCGATGAGGCGCAGCAGAACCTCGCAGCGCTCGCAGCGGCCACCGCGCCGGGCGGGGCCTGGGAGCAGTATGCTGTCGGGATGTAGGCGGCGCGGGCGGCGTCAATACGCCCGCATATCCCACAATTGCTTCAGCGACTGCCGGTAGTTCGGAAACTCGAATTCGTAGCCGAGTTTGCGCAGCTTGGCATTGCTCACCCGCTTGTTCTCGCCCCAGAACGACCGCGCCATCGGGGTCATGTCGGCCTCTTCGAACGGCACTTCCGGCGGTGGCTCGATGCCCATCAGCCGTGCCGCTTCGGTGATCACGTCCTGCGGGGGGGCCGGTTCGTCGTCGGTGACGTTGAAGATGCCGCCGATCTCGCGCTCGGCCAGAAAGGCCACGGCATAGGCGATATCCTCCACGCGGATGCGGTTGAACACCTGACCCTTCTTGATCACCCGTTGCGCCGTTCCATCCATCAGCTTGCGGAACGGGTTGCGGCGGGGGCCGTAAATGCCGGAAAGCCGGAGAATGGCGACCGGAAGCCCGTGTTTCGCGCCGGTTTCCAGCCATTGCTGCTCGGCGGCCAGGCGCTGTTTCGAGCGTTCCGATGTTGGCCGGCATTCGGAGGTCTCGTCCACCCATGCGCCGTCATGATCGCCATAGACGCCGACGGTCGAGAGATAGCAGAGCCATTGCAGGTCCGGCAGTTCGCTATGCGCCGTGCTGCTGGCGATGTTCAGCAGGCTGTCGCCGTCGGGGCCGGGCGGGATCGATTGCACCAGATGGGTGACACAGGACAGCTTGTGGCCGAGCGCGGGATCTATGGTCTTGCCGTCGAAGACGAAGGCCTCCATGCCGCAATGGCCGAGGTCAGCTGCCTTTTCCGCGCTGCGCGTGGTGCCGGCGACCTGGCTGGCGGAGGGAGCAAGTGCCGTGGCGATCGCCTTGCCGGAATATCCGGCGCCGAAAATCATCAGATGCATAGCGTCTCCTCCTCGCGTTGCCATTCGTGGCGGACGGTCTCATCACTCTCATGTAAGCGTGTTCTTGCCAATGCGGCAAATTCTTTTCCGGGCAGAAGCCGCGCCAGCGCCCAGACCGCCATGGCGCGGACGGCCGCGCTGTCGTCATCGATCAGGAGGCGGCAGAGCGGAGCGAGCGTGGCGTCGCCGCTGTTGCCGGCGGCGATCAGACAGTTGCGGACGAAACGGTCGCGACCGATCCGCTTGATCGGCGAACCGGTGAAGAAGGCGCGGAAGGCGGCATCGTCGAAGCCGAGAAACTGGGACAGGCGCGGGGCCTTCAGGTCGTCGCGCGCGATCAGCTTCATCTCCGAGGATTGTTCGGCGAACTTGTTCCAGGGGCAGGCGGCGAGACAGTCGTCGCAGCCATAGATGCGGTTGCCCATCGCTTCGCGAAACTCCAGCGGGATGACGCCGTGATGCTCGATGGTGAGATAGGAAATGCAGCGCCGCGCATCGAGACGGTAGGGGGCCGGAAAGGCGTTGGTCGGGCAGACGTCGAGGCAGGCGCGGCAGGAGCCGCAATGGTCTCGTTCGGCGGCATCGGCCGCAAGGTCTTCGGTGGTGAAGATCGAGCCCAGGAACAGCCATGAGCCGAATTGCCGGCTGACCAGATTGGTGTGCTTGCCCTGCCAGCCGATGCCGGCCTTTTCGGCAAGCGGCTTTTCCATCACCGGCGCGGTATCGACGAACACCTTGACGTCGGCCCCGCTGCGGGCGGCGAACCGTCCGGCGATCTGCTTCAGCTTTCCCTTGATGACGTCGTGATAGTCGCGGTTTCGGGCATAGACTGAGATATTGGCGCGGTCCTTCCGTTTCAGCAGAGGCCTCGGGTCGTCTTCCGGGCCATAATTCATCGCAAGCATGATGACGGAACGGGCCTCCGGCCAGAGCTTCAGCGGCGAGGACCGGCGTTCGAATGTTTCCGCCATCCAGGCCATCTCGCCGTAATGACCCTTGGCGATGCCTTCGGCGAGCGCCTGCGCCGCCTCAGGCATATCTTCGGCGCGCGCGATCCGGCATGCGGAAAAGCCTTGCGAGAGGGCTTCTTCGCGGAGGAACTGTTTCAGCTTTTCGGTACGCTCATCCATGCCACCGCCATTTTGTTGATCGCCCCATAGGACGATGCTTTCCCAAAGGTGGCGCGTTGCGGCCTAAAAATCCAGATCGGCGTAGTGAGAAACCGGCACCACGCCGCGCACCCGGTCGGCGAGCAGCGCCCGGAAGGCGGGGCGGGATTTCAGACGCTGGTACCATTCCTTGGCGGCGGGCGTCTCGTCCCAGTTGATTTCGCCGAGATAATCGAGCGCGGAGATCGCGCCGCCGGCGGCAAGGTCGGCATAGCTCATCCGCTTGCCCGCCAGCCATCCCCGGCTGCCGGCAAGCCAGGCGACATATTTCATATGCTGGCGGATATTGGCGCGGGCCGCCCGCAGCACGCGCGAATCAGGCGCGCCGCCGCCATATTCGGTGCTCATCTGCAGCTTGTAGACCCGCTCGCGGCACAGCGGATGGGTGACGTCCTGTTCGAGCTTCAGCAGGAACCATTCGGTGAGCCTTCGGATTTCGGCGCGCTGGAACGGCTCTTCCGCCAGCAGCCGGCGTTCGCGCTGGAGCACGCCATGAGTCTCGTCCATGAATTCGGCGATCACGAACGGGCCACAAAGCGCCCGCATATTGTCATCGACATAGACGGGCAGCGTGCCGGCGGGATTGGCCGTCAGGAAGGCCTTGCGTTTTTCCCATGGCCGCTCCTCGATCATGTCGACCTCGAAGGCATATTCGCCGATCACCAGGCGAATGAAGCGTGAGGCGGCGGACATCGGGTGGTGATAGAGCGTAGACATCTGGCTTCCGTCGCGTAGGTCACGGATCGACGCCCGGCCAGAAGCCGCGACACGACCCGATCACGTGATTGTTTGCGGCCCATCTAACCACCGAAGGATTAATGATGGGTGACCGTCAGCCAACAGGACTGATCACACCGAGTCCGAGCAGGACCAGAAGGCCTGCGCCGAGCGCCACCCGGTAGTAGACGAACGGCATGTAGCTGCGGGTCGAGACCAGCCGCAGGAAGAAGACGATCACGGCGTAGCCGACGAAGAAGGCGATCGCGGTGGCAAGCGCCGTTGCCCCCCAGCCGACCGGATTATCCTCGCCGATGCTCTTGAAGAGCTGGTAGAAGCCGGAGCCGAAAACGGCCGGCACGGCCAGCAGAAATGAATAACGCGCCGCCGCCTCGCGGGTGTAGCCGAGCAGCAGCCCGGCGCTGATCGTGCCGCCAGACCGCGACACGCCCGGTATCAGCGCCATCGCCTGGGCAAAGCCAAAGAGAATGCCGTCGCGCCAGCTCAGTTGCTCCAGCCGGATGCGCTTGGCGCCGATCCGGTCGGCGATCCCCATGATAATGCCGAAGATGATCAGCATCGCGGCGGTGATGTAAAGATTGCGCAGCGAGGTCTCGATTTCATCCTTGAACAGAAGGCCCAGGATGACGATCGGCAGCGAGCCGATGATGATCAGCCAGCCCATCCGCACGTCGGCCCTGTCGTAACCGCTGCCGAGCCGCAGATTGTGGCCGAGCCAGGCCTTGGCGATCCGCATGATATCGGACCAGAAATAGACCAGCACGGCGAGTTCGGTGCCGATCTGGGTGATGGCGGTGAAGGCCGCACCCGGGTCCGCGCCGGATGGCAGGAAAGCGCCGGCGATGCGCAGATGCGCGCTGGAGGAGATCGGAAGAAATTCCGTCAGCCCCTGCAACAGGCCCAGAAAGGCGGCCTCGATCCAACCGATAGTCATGAGTTTCAGCCGACCTCAAACTTTGACGACAAGGGCGTACGGCCGCGGGCGGCAAGGTGCCGGGACGCGGTCCCGTGCTTCCTATCCGAAGAGGGCGTGCTTGGGAAGAACGGAGCCGCAATATAGCGAATGCGCGCTTATTGCGCTCGTTGCGCACCGGGCGTAGTCTGATGCCGGGACAACAGGGGAAAATCATGTCGGAATCACAATCTTCGATCGTCGGTCGCGATCACCGCAATGTCGGTTTCGTCGAGGCGTTTCAGCTTACGTTCAAGAATTATGCCCTTTTCAGCGGACGGTCCTCGCGCGGGGCGTTCTGGTTCTGGGTGCTGTGGACGATCATTATCAGCGGCGTTCTCGGCGGAATTGATTCGGCCCTGTTCGGCAAGGTCGGCTATCTGCAGGGGCTCTGGAACCTGGCAACTTTGATTCCGTCGATCGCGATCTCCGCGCGCAGGCTTCATGATGTCGGCCGCAGCGGCTGGTGGCAGCTGATCGGCTTCACCGTGATCGGCCTGTTCGTTCTGCTTTACTGGTACTGCAAGCCCGGGCAGGAACAGACCAACGACTTCGGCGCCGATGTCGAGGCGGGACGGGCCTGAGAGCCACAAACGCCATCGTATTGCCCTGAAGCGGCCATAATTGATTTATCATTCGGTAACCCTGATGCCCGAGAATCCGCGCGAAAAGGAGAAGCCGGAATGACCAGATCACGCCCGTTCATGGCCGTACGCATCATTTGCGCCCTGTTTGCGATCGCGCTCGCCTTCCTTGCCGGGGCGGAATTCTCCTCCGTCGCCAACGCTTATGATAAAGCGAGCGTCGATCGTCAGTTCAGCCAGTGGCTTGCGACCGACATGCGCCAGGCGGCGCTGCGTTCCGGGGTATCGGCATCGGTTTACGACCGGGTGACGCAGGGGCTTTCGATCAACTGGTCGCTGCCGGACCTGGTGCCGCCGGGCACCAAGCCGCCGGCGCAGCGCAAACAGACGCAGCCGGAATTCTCCGAGCCCGGTCCCTATTTCAGCGAGAACAATCTCAACTATCTCGCAGTGAAAGGGCGTCAGCTCTACAATCAGTACAAGCCGGTGCTGGACCGGATCGAGGCGCGTTACGGCGTGCCGGGCCGCATCGTGCTCGCGATATGGGGCCGCGAGATGGGCTACGGCGCGGCGGAGGAGAAATACGACATTCTCCAGGTGCTCGGCACCAAGGCGTTCATGACAGGATCGCGTCAGGAGATGTTCCAGCGCGAATTCATCGCCGCGCTGCAGATCATCCAGAGCGGCGCGGCCCCGCTGGACAAACGCAAGGCGTCATGGGCCGGCGCCTTCGGCCAGCCGCAGCTGATGCCTTCCAATTTCATGAACTATGCCGTCGATTTCGACGGCGACGGCGTCATCGACGTCTGGGATTCGGTGCCCGATTCGCTCGCCACCATCGCCAAGCATCTGGCAAGCGATGGCTGGGAACGCGGGCGCGATTGGGGCTATGAGGCGGTGATCCCGGACAATGTCTCCTGCGCCCAGGAAGGGCCCGACAATGCCCGGGCGATTTCGGCCTGGACCAAGCAGGGCATCACCCGCGTCAACGGCAAGGCGTTTCCCGCCGAGGAACTGCGCAAGCCCGGCATGATGCTGGTGCCGCAGGGCCGCTACGGGCCGGAATTCATCGTCACGCCGAATTTCTACGTGCTCAAGGAATACAACAATTCCGACCTTTACGCCCTGTTCGTCGGCAACCTCGCCGACCGCATCCAGTACGGCATGGGCGCTTTTGCCCAGCCCTGGCAGCGCACCGGCACGCTGTTGCGCTCCGATGTCGCCGCCATGCAGCGCAAGCTCGAGGGCATGGGCTATGATGTCGGCGGCGCGGACGGCCTCGTCGGCTACAAGACCCGCCGCTCCATCGGCGACTGGCAGGCGAGAAACCGCGTCAGCCAGACCTGCTGGCCGACGCCAGCGCTGAAGAACGAATTGATGCGGTAGTTTCAGGGCTGCCGGGATTTGTGCTGAAGCAGATATTGCTTGAAGCAGTGGCCGCATAGCCCTCAATCAATCTCCCCCCTTGAGGGGGAGATGTCGCGAAAGCGACAGAGAGGGGTAAAGGGCGTAAGCCCTAAAAGCCGCAATCTCCGTGCTCTCGGATAGGGTTCACCCCTCTCTGCCCCTGTCGGGGCATCTCCCCCTCAAGGGGGGAGATTGTGGGCTGCCGGATCTTCGGATCAAATCAAAGCCCAACCGAACTGATAGAAAACGCCGCCCGTCACCCTTCAATGATGGTGATGATGCGCGTCGTAGGGGCGGTTGAAGATCGTGTCGCGCGGCGGGATTGCCTGGCGTTCGATCATGCGCCGGACCCGCGGCATGCCGTCTTCCTGATGCAGTTCGCGCAACCGATCATAATTGTCGGCATCGGCCTGGGTGCGGCGCTGGTTGTGGCGCACATAGTCGACCCAGGTGGGCGCGTGATAGGTCTCGAACCAGACGTCGGGCTCCTCGATATCGCGCATCAGCGCCCATTTGCGCGCGCCGTCGCGCAGCCGGATGCGGCGGCGCTCGACCATCAGCCGCAGGAACTCCTGGGTGTCTTCAGCCGCGATCACGAAGCGGGTCTCGACCACGATCGGGCCGGAACGGGCGACGAGGCCAAGGGCGGGCTCCGGCGTGCGGAACCGGTTGAGCGGATCGAGGTTCAGGCTTTCGAAGGCCGGCATCTTGAACACGAAGCCAACCGCCGCGCCGAAGGCCGCGACGCCCGCCGCAGCCAGGAAGGCATGGGTGATGGTGAGGTTTTCGGCGACATAGCCCCACAGCCAGCTTCCGCCCGCCATGCCGCCAAAGGCTGCGGTCTGGTAAAGCGACAGGGCCCGGCCGACCACCCAGCGCGGCGTCGTCAGCTGCACCACCGTGTTGAACAGCGAAAGCGCCATGACCCAGCAAGCGCCGGCAAAGAAAAGCGCCAGACAGTCGATGATCAGCGAGGTCGAAAGCGACATGACCACCGCGCTCGCGCCGAACACCAGGAAGGCCGCGCGGATGATCGCCTCGTTGGAAAGGGCGGCTCTCAGCCTTGCATTGGCGAAAGCGCCGCCGATCGCGCCGATGCCGAACGCGCCGAGCATGATGCCGAATGTCTGCGGCCCGCCGGCAATCACGTCGCGCGCCACCAGCGGCAGCAGCGCCAGCGCCGAAACCGTGGCAAGGCCGAACAGGAAGGCGCGCAACAGCACCTTCAATATGTTGGGCGACATGAACACGTAGCGCAACCCGGCGCCGATCGCGGTGGTCATCTTCTCGCGCGGCAGCGGGTTTTCCGGAGGCACAAATTTCCAGCGGAAGACCACCGTCAGCAGGCCGAGATAGCTCAGCGCGTTCACAACAAATGCCGCCGCCGCACCGCCGATGGCGACGATGGTGCCGCCGACGGCCGGGCCGACGCTGCGGGTGATGTTGAAACCCACGGAATTGACCGTGACCGCCCCGGGGACGTCGGAACGCGGCACCATATCGCCGACGGCAGCCTGCCAGGACGGGTTGTTGAGCGCATTGCCGCTGCCGATGAGAAAGGTGAAGGCGAGCAGCATCCACGGCGTGATCACGCCGGCAACCGCCGCAAGCGCCAGCGCCACGGAGACGGCGAACATGAAGCCTTGGGCGGCGAGAATCACCCGTCGGCGGTCGAAACTGTCGGCAATCGCGCCGGCGACGAGCGCGAACAGCATCACCGGCAGCGTGGTCGAGGCCTGAACCAGCGCCACCATGCTCTCCGAATTCGAGATCGAGGTCATCATCCATGCCGCGCCGACATTCTGGATGTTGGTGCCGAGATTGGAGGCGATCGAGGCAAACCAGATATTGCGGAAGGTGGCATGCGCAAACGGGGCAAAAAGCGAGGGTGTCGCCTTATTCATGGATCGTCGTTCCTCCGGGCATTTTGTTGTTTGCGCGCAGCGCGATCGGCGGATGCGATGCTGCGTTCGCTTCGGCTTCTCCCGAACCACAAGTATAGGACCGAAATCAGGCGGTTGCCTATATCCCCCGAGGCCGGTTCCATGCCTGGGCCGCGATAAAACTTGCAATTTTCCCTTCGTGGGGTTATCTAGGGCTCAAATTCTTGATCGTCAGATGAAGAGTGGGGCCGCACGGACCCGCTCTTTTTTGTTTGGCGCGGCCGCCAGGCGCCGGGAGCCTGATGGGACAGATTTGAGGAACATGGCTGACAAACATGGATGATAGGGCAAGAGAAGAACGGCTTATCGTGGAAACCGGCGTCGAGAAGCGGATTGCCGACATGATCGAGCCTGTTCTGGAGGATATCGGTTTCAAGCTGGTGCGGGTCAATCTTTCCGGCCAGAACGGGCTGACGCTGCAGATCATGGCCGAGCGTTTCGACGGCACGATGACGGTCGAGGACTGCGAGGAAGTGTCCAAGGCGGTCTCGCCGGTGCTTGATGTCGAGGACCCGATCGATCGCGCCTATCATCTGGAAATCTCATCGCCCGGCATCGACCGGCCGATGGTGCGCAAGTCCGATTTCTACCGCTGGAAGGGGCATCTGCTGAAATGCGAGACCTCGGTGCTCATCGGCGAGCGCAAGCGGTTCCGCGGCCGCATCATCGAGGCCGACAATGACGGCTTCACGCTTCTGCGCGACGGTGTCGCCTATGGCGAGCCAAGCGAGGTCACAATCCCGTTTTCGGCGCTTTCCGATGCCAAGCTGATCCTGACGGACGAGTTGATCCGCGAGGCGTTGCGCGCCGACAAGCTGGCCAAGGAAAAGGCCGCCAACGAAAACGACGAAGATAATGGTGTCGAAGACGGCGGCGTCGAAGACACCGAAGAGAATTGAACACCGCCCGACCGCAGCTTTTATCGCGCAGGCGTGACAGCAATTTCGCGAAGCCTCGAGGCTCGCAGACAAGAATGGAGACAGGAACATGGCAGTAAGTGCGAACCGGCTGGAACTGTTGCAGATCGCCGATGCGGTGGCGCGGGAAAAATCGATCGATCGTGAGATCGTCCTGACCGCCATGGCCGACGCCATCCAGAAGGCGGCCAAGTCGCGCTACGGATCGGAAACCAATATCCGCGCCGACATCAATCCGAAGACCGGCGAAATCCACCTGCAGCGCCTGCTCGAAGTGGTCGAGGAAGCCGAGGATTACAGCACCCAGATCCCGCTGGCGTTGGCGCTTGACCGCAACCCGGAAGCCAAGCTCGGCGATTTCATCGCCGATCCGCTGCCGCCGATGGATTTCGGCCGCATCGCCGCCCAGTCGGCCAAGCAGGTCATCGTCCAGAAAGTGCGCGAGGCCGAGCGCGACCGTCAGTTCGACGAATACAAGGATCGCATCGGCGAGATCGTCAACGGCACGGTCAAGCGCGTCGAATACGGCAATGTCATCGTCGATCTCGGCCGTGGCGAAGCGATCATCCGCCGCGACGAGATGATCCCGCGCGAAGTGCCGCGCTACGGCGACCGCATCCGCGCCTATGTCTATGACGTGCGCCGCGAACAGCGCGGTCCGCAGATCTTCCTGTCGCGCACCCATCCGCAGTTCATGGTCAAGCTTTTCGCCATGGAAGTGCCGGAAATCTACGACGGCATCATCACCATCAAGTCGGTTGCCCGCGACCCCGGTTCGCGCGCCAAGATCGCCGTGATCTCCTCTGATTCATCGATCGATCCGGTCGGCGCCTGCGTCGGCATGCGCGGCAGCCGCGTCCAGGCCGTTGTCGGCGAGCTTCAGGGCGAGAAGATCGACATCATTCCGTGGTCGGAAGACCCGGCCTCCTTCATCGTCAACGCGCTGCAGCCGGCCGAAGTCGCCAAGGTGGTGCTGGACGAGGATGCCGAGCGCATCGACGTTGTGGTGCCGGACGACCAGCTTTCGCTGGCGATCGGCCGTCGCGGCCAGAATGTCCGTCTCGCCTCGCAGCTCACCGGCTGGGATATCGACATCATGACGGAGAACGAGGAATCGGAGCGCCGCCAGAAGGAATTCAACGAGCGTTCGCAGCTGTTCATGGATGCGCTGGACGTCGACGAGATGGTTGGTCAGGTGCTGGCCTCGGAAGGCTTCGCGGCCATCGAGGAACTGGCCTATGTCGACCTTGACGAAATTTCCTCGATCGAGGGCTTCGACGAGGAAACCGCGCAGGAAATCCAGATGCGCGCCCGCGAGCATCTGGAGCGTCTCGATGCCGAACTGGACGAGAAGCGCCGGGAACTCGGCGTTTCCGACGACCTGCGCCAGATCGACGGCATGACGCTGGCGATGATGGTCGCGCTCGGCGAGGAAGGCATCAAGACGATGGAAGATTTCGCCGGTTGCGCCGCCGACGATCTGATCGGCTGGACCGAGCGCCAGAATGGCCAGACAAAGCGTTTCGACGGCACGCTGTCGTCCTTTGCGTTGTCGCGCGTCGAAGCGGAAAACATGATCATGCAGGCGCGTCTCGCTGCAGGCTGGATCACCGAGGAAGACCTCGCCGCCGACCTTCCCGAGGAAGAGGAAGTAGAGGACGAGGTCGAGGGCGGCGACGAGGAGCCGGCAGCTGACGATCTGAGCGGCGTATTCTCGAAGTCGTGACCTCGCCCCGCAAAGCGGTCGAGGCTGAGGCGATGAGCGAGCGCACCTGCATCGTAACCCGCAAGGCCGGCGATTCGGATGAACTCATCCGGTTTGTCGCCGGCCCCGACGGGCAGGTCGTGCCGGACCTGAAGCGCGAGCTCCCCGGCCGCGGCTGCTGGGTCGTCGCGGAACGTCGGGCCGTCGACAAGGCTGTCGCAAAGGGCCTGTTCTCCCGGGCGCTGAAGCAGAAGGTTCAGGCCGCCGACGATCTCGGCGCGATGGTTGACATGTTGATGGCGCGCCAGTTGGCGGGTATGATCAACATGGCGATCAAGGCGGGGGAATTCGTGACGGGCTCCGCGAAGGTCGACCTTGCGATCAGAAGCGGCGCGGCGATTGCCGTTTTTCATTCCGCCGATGCCGCGCCGGATGGCGTCCGCAAGCTGGATCAGGCCCGCACCGCCTTCATGTATCAAAGCGAGGCCGGTGCGCCGGTGCCGGCGCTCAGGCCTTTCAATGCGGACGAAATCGGCACTCTTTTGCATGAGAATGCGTTTAAACACGCCGCAGTGCTTGCGGGAAAGGCCGGTGAGGGTGTAGTGAAGCGCGCAATGATACTTCAAAGGTACCGGGCAGATGCCCGAACCGAAGGAAAAGCCGCGATGACGAACACATGACGACGTCACGGAAGTTGGCCGGACGCCATAATATGAATTTTTAGGGCGGGCATACTGTCTCCGATCGGAGATGGTTCCCGCGCCAAGGAACGGGAACCGAATGACGGACAGTAAAGACGACAAGACACTCGACAATGAAGGCAAGAAGACGCTCAAGCTGAAGCCGTCGGGTGTGAGCCAGGGCACCGTGCGCCAGGATATGGGCCGCGGTCGCAGCAAGGCGGTCGTGGTGGAAACACGCAAACGCCGGATCCACAAGCCCGGCGAAGACACTTCAGCAGCAGCATCAGCATCGCGCGCGCCGGCTTCTCAGAGCGCCCAGCCGCGCCAGGGCGAGACCCGCCGCAACGATGACCGGCCGACGCACCACCCCAAGGGCCAGCCTTCGCGGCCGGGCGCGCAGAACCGCCAGCGCGGCGGCCAGCCGGATCGCGGCCAGGATCGGGGCAATGCCGACCGTGGCGGCCAGAACCGCCAGCGCGGCAATGTGCTGCACGATCTCTCCCAGGGTGAGATGGACGCCCGCCGCCGCGCGCTGGTAATGGCGCAGCAGCGCGAGGCCGAGGACGCCGAACGCCGCAAGCGCGAGGCCGAAGAGGCCCGCATTGCCGAGGAAAGGGCGAAGCTCGAAGCCGAGGAAAAGGCCAAGCGCGAAGCGGAAGAGGCCAAGGCCCGCGCCGCAGCGCCCGCGCCGGCCGTCGAGGAAACGCCGGCCGAGGCCGAAGCGCCGGTCGTTCCCGATCTGCCGCCGGGCGAAGACGCCAAGCCGAGCCGGACCGCACAGCGTCCGCGCCCTGTCGCGCGCACGACGGCCGAAGAAGATGATGAAGCGGCGCGCGGCCGCAAGCCGCGGCGCGAAGGTGAGAGCGAAGGCGGACCGGCGCGCGGCAAGGCGCTGAGGCCCGACACCGCGCCGAAACCCGCGTCGCGCCCCAAGGGCACCGGCGAGCGTCGCCGCGGCAAGCTGACGGTAACCGCGGTTACCGGCGACGAGGACGGCGGCAGCCAGCGCGGCCGCTCGCTTTCGGCCATGCGCCGGCGCCAGGAAAAGATGCGTCGCGCCCATTCGCAGGAGCCGCGCGAAAAGGTTCTGCGCGAGGTTGTGCTGCCGGAAACCATCACCATTCAGGAACTGTCGCAGCGCATGTCCGAACGCTCGGTCGATGTGATCAAGTACCTGATGAAGGAAGGGCAGATGATGAAGCCCGGCGACGTGATCGATGCCGATCTCGCCGAGCTGATCGCCACCGAATTCGGCCACACCGTCAAGCGCGTTGCCGAATCGGATGTGGAAGAAGGCATTTTCGACGTCAAGGATGACGAGGGCGATCTGGAGCCGCGCGCCCCGGTCGTTACCATCATGGGCCATGTCGACCACGGCAAAACCTCGCTTCTGGACGCGATCCGCCATGCCAACGTGGTCTCCGGCGAGGCCGGCGGCATCACCCAGCATATCGGTGCCTATCAGGTCGAGCAGGACGGTCAGAAGATCACCTTCATCGACACGCCCGGCCACGCCGCCTTTACCGCGATGCGTGCCCGCGGCGCCGAGGTGACCGATATCGCCATTCTGGTGGTCGCCGCCGACGACAGCGTCATGCCGCAGACGATCGAGTCCATCAATCACGCCAAGGCCGCCGGCGTGCCGATCATTGTTGCCATCAACAAGATCGACAAGCCGGACGCCGATCCGCAGAAGGTGCGCACGGCGCTGCTTCAGCACGAAGTGTTCGTGGAAACCATGGGCGGCGACACGCTGGAAGTCGAAGTCTCGGCCAAGACCGGCAAGAACCTCGACAAGCTGCTCGAGGCGATCCTGCTGCAGGCCGAAATCCTCGACCTCAAGGCCAATGCCGACCGCACCGCCGAGGGCGTCGTGATCGAAGCCCAGCTCGACCGTGGCCGTGGTTCGGTCGCGACCGTTCTGGTTCAGAAGGGTACGCTGAAGCCCGGCCAGATCGTCGTTGCCGGCGATCAGTGGGGACGCGTGCGCGCGCTCGTCAACGATCGCGGCGAACATGTGAAGGAAGCCGGCCCGTCGATGCCGGTCGAGATCCTCGGCCTCAGCGGCACGCCCGCTGCCGGCGATCGCTTCGCCGTCGTTGAAAACGAGGGCAAGGCCCGCGAAGTGTCCGAATACCGCCAGCGGCTTGCCCGCGACAAGGCGGCGGCCCGCCAGTCTGGTTCGCGCGGTTCGCTCGAGCAGATGATGAGCCAGTTGCAGGATACTGGGCTGAAGGAGTTTCCGCTGCTGATCAAGGGCGACGTTCAGGGCTCGGTCGAGGCGATCGCTGCGGCGCTCGAAAAGCTCGGGACCGACGAAGTGCGCGCCCGGATCGTCCATGCGGCGGCAGGCGGCATCACCGAGTCGGATATCTCCCTTGCGGAAGCTTCCAATGCGGCGATCATCGGCTTCAATGTCCGCGCCAACGCGCAGGCCCGCCGGCTCTCCGAGCAGGAAGGCATCGAGATCCGCTACTACAACATCATCTACGATCTGGTGGATGACGTGAAGTCGGCGATGTCGGGGCTTCTGTCACCGGAACGGCGCGAGACCTTCCTCGGCAATGCGGAGATCCTCGAGGTCTTCAATATTTCCAAGGTCGGCAAGGTCGCGGGTTGCCGCGTCACCGAAGGCCGCATGGAACGCGGCGCCGGTGTTCGCCTCGTCCGCGACAACGTGGTTATCCACGAGGGCAAGCTGAAGACGCTGAAGCGCTTCAAGGACGAAGTCTCCGAAGTGCCGGTCGGTCAGGAATGCGGCATGGCCTTCGAGAACTACGAAGACATCCGCGCCGGCGACGTCATCGAAGCCTTCCGCGTCGAGCACGTCACGCGCACGCTCTGATTTTCGAAGCAACACAGAAATCGAAAGGGCCGGCAGCGATGCCGGCCCTTTGTCGTTTGTGGGGTATTTTGCGTATGCCGCTTTGAGGGAGGTGGTCGTGCGAAGAGCTGAGCAGCCTACAATCTCCCTCAAGGGGGGAGATTGAGACCGACAGGCTGCAGGATAAGTTCAAGGCTTTTCACAGCGTACCGGCCATGTCGGCGTCGGGCTTGACTGCAACCCCCATTTACGCTGCAACCGCTTGATGTCGCCGGCTCGGGTCGGTGTTGTTGAAGGGGTGCGCAATGCTGCGGGATTTTTCACTGCAGAGCCTGTTCATGGGGCTTCTGGTTGCCTTTGTCGGCTTTGCGAGCTCGTTTTCGGTCGTGCTTCAGGGGCTGGAAGGCGCGGGCGCCAGCCATGCGCAATCGGCATCGGGCCTGATGGCGCTGTCGATCGGCATGGGCGTGTGCGGCATCGTCATCTCGGTGGTCACGCGGATGCCGGTGAGCGTGGCCTGGTCGACGCCGGGCGCGGCGCTGATGGCCACCAGCGGGGCTTTGCCCGGCGGCTTCAACGCGGCGGTCGGTGCTTTTATTATCTCGGCGGTGCTGATCATCCTCGCCGGCATGGTGAAGCCGGTCGGTCGGGCGATTTCCGCCATTCCCGCACCGCTTGCCAATGCGATGCTCGCCGGCGTGCTGCTGGCGCTCTGTTTCGCGCCGGTGGAGGCGGTGAAGTTCTCGCCGCTGCTGGCGCTGCCGATCGTGGCGACCTGGATTGTGGTTGGCGCCTTCAACCGGCTGATGGCGGTGCCTGCCGCCTTTCTCGCCTTCGTGGCCGTGCTGATCTTCGGCGTCGATATCGAAGCGGGTGCGTGGTCCGGCGTATTTCGCAATGCGTTTGCCGCGCCGGTCTGGGTGACGCCGCATTTCTCGGCTCAGAGCGCGATCTCGCTGGCGCTGCCGCTGTTCATCGTCACCATGGCCTCGCAGAACATTCCGGGCGTCGCGATTCTCAACATCAACAATTACCGCCCATCCGCCGGAAGGATGTTCTCTGCAACCGGCCTCGCCACGCTGTTTACCGCGCCCTTTGGCGGCCACGGGGTCAACCTGGCGGCGATCACGGCGGCGATGTGCGCGGGCCCGGATGCCCACCCCGATCCGAAACGGCGCTACTGGTCGGCGATCATCGCTGGGATCGGCTATATTGTGCTCGGCCTGTTCAGCGGCCTTGTGGTGGCAACCGTTTCGCTGGCGCCGCCGGTGCTGATCGAGGCGGTGGCCGGCCTTGCGCTGATCGGCGCTTTCGGCGGCGCGGTGCTTGGGGCCTTCAAGGAACCGGACGCGCGCGAGGCGGCGGCGATCACATTTCTGGTCGCAGCCTCCGGCGTCGGCTTTCTCGGCATTTCGGGGGCCTTCTGGGGGCTTCTCGCGGGTCTGCTGGTGCATGGCATCAAGTCATGGGCGGCGGGGCGTTCGCGCAAGGCCGCCTAGGAGGCGCTGTTTGCGATTGCAATTTGCCACAGATGCCGCTAAGGAACGCTCATGATCAGGTTTGCGAACAATTTTCAGGCGAAGTCCACGCGCGGTACCACTGCCGCGGCGTCCGTCCTGCGCGACCTAAACTCGCTTCTTCTTCTCGGCCTTAACGGCGGTTGCCGGGTCCTTTGAGGAGCGCCCGGCGGCCGGAAAGCCGTCTGGCACAAGCGCTCCTGGAAAAATCCCTGAATTGAAGATAAAGGCAGCCATTGCGCGGGACGCACGGATGAGCGCCGGAGTGAGGAAAAATGGACGTGAAAACCACAACCGCCAAGGGCATGCCGTTCGCGGCTCACAAATACCAGCCCTATCAGCAGATCAATCTGACAGACCGGCAATGGCCGTCGAAACGCATCGAGAAGGCGCCGATCTGGTGCTCGGTCGATCTGCGCGACGGCAACCAGGCGCTGGTCGATCCGATGGGCCACGACCGCAAGGCCCGCATGTTCCAGCTGTTACTCGACATGGGCTTCAAGGAAATCGAGATCGGCTTTCCCTCCGCATCGCAGACGGATTTCGACTTTGCCCGCTGGTGCGTCGAAAATGGCAATGTCGGCGATGATGTGTCGCTGCAGGTGCTGGTCCAGTGCCGGCCGGAACTGATCACCCGCACATTCGAGGCGCTGGAGGGTGCGCACCGCCCGATCGTGCATTTCTACAATTCGACCAGCGAGCTGCAGCGCCGAGTGGTTTTCGGCAAGGACGTGGCGGGTATTCGCCAGATCGCGGTCGATGCAGCCAAGATGATCACCGACATGGCGGCCAAGGCCGGCGGCGGTTACCGTTTCGAGTACTCGCCGGAAAGCTTCACCGGGACGGAGCTGGACGTCGCGCTGGAGATCTGCAACGCGGTGATCGAGGTGGTGAAGCCCACCGCCGACAACAGGCTGATCATCAACCTGCCCTCGACGGTGGAAATGTCGACGCCCAACATCTATGCCGACCAGATCGAGTGGATGTGCCGCAATCTCGACAACCGCGAGAACCTGATCGTCTCGGTGCATCCGCACAATGACCGCGGCACGGGCATTGCCGCCGCCGAAATGGGCGTTCTGGCCGGCGCGGACCGGATCGAGGGCACGCTGTTCGGCAATGGCGAGCGCACCGGCAATGTCGATATCGTCACGCTGGCGCTGAACATGTTCACGCAGGGCGTCGATCCGGAACTGGACTGCTCGGATATCGAGCGGATCAAGGAAGTCTACGAATATTCCAACCAGATGGTCATCCCCGAGCGCCACCCCTATGTCGGCGAACTGGTCTACACCGCCTTTTCCGGCTCGCATCAGGATGCGATCAACAAGGGCATGAAGGCGATCAAGGTTGCCAACAAGCCGCAGTGGGAAGTGCCCTATCTGCCAATCGATCCGCAGGATGTCGGCCGTAACTACGAAGCGATCATCCGCATCAACTCGCAGTCGGGCAAGGGTGGTCTCGCCTACATCCTGCAATCCGATTACGGCATCAACCTGCCGCGCGGCCTGCAGGTGGCGTTCCGCGAACACGTGCAGAAGATCACCGATGAAGAGGGGCGCGAGCTTCCTTCGAAGCGGATCTACGACGTGTTCATGGAAAAATATGTCGAGCAGCCGAACGGCCGCATCAGGTTCGTCGATCACCAGACCTACCCGCAGGGCCAGGCCAAGGGCCAGCGCGTGGTGACAGCAGAGATCGAGGATAATGGCGTTTCCAAACGGATCGAGGCCAAGGGCAACGGCCCCGTCGACGGGTTCATCAACGCGCTGTCCGACTATCTCGGCATTGCGCTGTCGGTCGAGGACTATTCCGAGCACTCGCTGAACCACGGGTCCGACGCCAAGGCGATCGCCTATGTCGAGGTCGCCTATGATGGCGGCAAGATCTATGGCGTCGGCATCAACACCAATATCGTCGCCGCGTCGCTGGAAGCGATCGTATCGGCGGCGAACCAGATCCTGGCGGCGCGCTAACGCCCGCCTTACGACTCTGAAGAAGGCCGGTCGCGCTCAACGCGGCCGGCTTTCGTTTTCTCAAAGCTTGAGATAGGCGGCCTGGGCCAGTTCCGGCATGTTGGCATCGGAAGACGGGCCGACGACGGCGACCAGCGTGCGTTCGCCCTGCCACCACGAGACGATGAGGTCGTCGCGGATGGTTTCCTGCACATCCGTCACCTGATTGTCGGGCGAGGCGGGGCGGGCCAGCACGAACACGGACAGCAGGTCGCCGGCCGCATTGCGGTAGAACAGCTCGATGCCCGGGGCGCGGTCGATCGCCACGACCCTGGCACCCTCGAAGATCGAAGCGCCTTCCTCGAAAGTGGGGACCGTCATGTCGATGCCGATGGTGCGCTGGACGAGTTCCGCAAAGGCTGCGTCATCATCAGGGCCGACATCGACCAGGGGCTGGTATTTCCGGCCGAAGACCCTGAAGCTCGCACAGACGTCATCGATCCAGTCGTTCGACTGGTCGAGCGAAAGATCGACAACGTGGGAGGCGCCGGAATCCCGCGACAGGCTGGCGCCCACGGCCACACCGATGCCGAGAAATACCGCGCAGGCCGCGCCCGCCATCCACCGGCGACGGCCGGCTGCCCTTTTCGGTCTGCTCTTGATGACTGCGGAATCCATAACGACCTTGAAACTCTCGATCGCATACGCGATATAATAATGGCCGGTCAACCCCTTCGCCGGCCCGCATGCAGGCGCGATATTGCCTTGTGTAAATGGCGGAAACAAGGGGCCTGCAGCGTTTCCCCAGTCGGAAAGCGAATTTACTTGGATCGCAACCGCCTGTTGCAGCAGGTCCAGCCATGCAGCTTGGGAAATATGGCTGAAATATGGCTGGCGCTTGCGGGCACGTTGCTTTATCTTGCCTGCCAAACAGAAAATAGAATGAAGGGGAGAATTAATTCTATGATCAACGTTTGGCCAGAAACAGAGTAATAAACAGAGCCATGATCGAAAATCAGAGCGGTGCAGCAGCAACGAGGCAGGCGATTATCGCCGCGGCCCTCCGGCTTTTTGGAGAATATGGTTATAACGCTGTTTCCACACGTAAAATCGCGGAACTTTCAGGCGCGAATATTGGCAGTATCGCCTACCATTTCGGCGGCAAGCCCGGGTTGATGCGCGCCTGTGCACTTTACGTGATCGATATTGCCAAGAACAATATCGGCAGTGCGATGCTGGAGCCGATATCGGCGAAGATGACGCCGACCGAGGCACGGGAAGAACTGGTCGAATTGATGGTGCGTCTGGTTCAGCCCCTGACGCCCAATTACGACCAGGATGAGATCTCGGCCTTCATCATGCGCTATATCGCGCTTCCAAGCGAGGCTTTCGACCTTCTGTTCAACGAGTTTATCGAGCCGCTGAACAAGCACTTGCGGCAATTGCTGGCGCGGGCCACCGGACGTGACGAGAATGGCGAGGATCTGGCGATCCTGACCTTTACCCTTCTCGGCCAGGCACATTATTTCAAGATTTGTCGCCACGTCGTGCAGCGCAGCCTTGATTGGGACGGGATAGGCCAGAATGAATGCCTGAAACTGCGCAATGCCGTCCGGTTCAACGTTAACGCCATCGTTGATGCCAGCGCTACCCCGGCTTTGCGCCGGACCCTCGTGCACGAGGACGCGGTGTAACGCGAAGGGCCAATCAACGGTCGTCGGTATAAGAGAAGCTGAATTCGCTTTCCGGTTCTATGAGGCCGCTCGCCGCGCTCAAAGCGTGGCGGCGGCATTGCATTTCATATGAGCCGGACCTGCCGCTGACGGTGATAAGGTTGAAGCCGGACGGCGGCTTCTTGCCGTTGGCGCCCTGGCCTGCGGCGGCGATGCCGATCACCGGCGTCTTGCCGTGTCGTGTCTCGATGAAATTCACGGTGTTGAGATGGGTATGGCCGTGAAGCACCAGTTCGCAGCCGCCGGTAGCGATCGTTGCCCGGAACCGGCGAATGCCAAGCAGCCGCTTGTGGCGCGGGGCCGCGTTGCGAACAGGCGGATGATGGATCATCAATATCCGGAACAGCCCTTCCTCGCCTGCCTGGCGTAGAAGCTCGGCGGTCTTGCGCGCCTGTTTCGCCTCGAACGAGCCGATCGCCAGAAATGGCGGCGAGGGAATGGCCGATGAGCAGCCGATGATGGCGATCGGACCGCGTCTGCGGAGATAGGGGAAGGTCATCTTGCCCAGATGCGCCCCCTCGTGATCATCGCCCTGCATGTAGTCGCCCCAGGCCCTGGCGATCTTGGCGTAAGCGCCGCCGACATAGGCATCGTGATTACCTGGCACCAGCGAGACTTCATGCGCCGGGCCGACGCTTTTCAGCCAGTCGGCGGCGATATCGATTTCCTTTGTGGTGGCGAGATTGACCAGGTCGCCGGTGATCGCGAGGTGGTCCGGATTCTCGTCCGCGATCGCCAGAAGCAGGTTCTCCAGCGTATCCTTGCCGAGATGCTTGCGGCGGTTGCGATGCCAGTTGAAGAAGCCGGTGATCCGTTTGGAAAACAGCTCCTTCGGCGACAGCCGCGGCAGCGGCCCGAGGTGGACGTCGGAAATATGGGCGATTGTGTACATGCAGTCTTCTTATACCAAGGATCAGCGATTATCACCCATATGACCGGAGCGATTTTGGAAGCCGGCTAGGCGAAAGCCGCAGTCGTAGCCATAGCTACGGCGAGGACTTTCAACGACGCAGGCTTTCAAAAGCGCCCGGGCCCTTAGGGTGCGGCTGGAATGGCCCCCGAGGGCGTCAAAATCCTCGCGCGATGCT
>MDSV01225651.1_pt1 | contig 23384 bp, 12 predicted proteins | sample 810851 | NCBI WGS metagenome assembly MDSV01 (sample SAMN05326640, study PRJNA326480) | marine metagenome | isolation source: seawater | place: Atlantic Ocean: North East | collected 2012 | reverse complement strand
CGGGCGCCGTCGTCGACGACGTCGTGGACGAAAAAGCGAAGGACGAGTCCTCTTCGTCTCTTCGGCGTTCGGCGGATCCGCCGCCCGAGGCGCCGACGGGCGCGGGGGACGAATCCGACCTGGACGAGGACTGGGGGATGGACTCCGACTGAGACACCGCGCGAAGCGTCGCCGGTCGCCGGTACCGCGCAGAGACGCGTCTTGTGAACGAGACGAGTGCGAAATTTCGTGAAGAAAAGGTACCACGCGCGTCGTTCTCCTTCACAGTCTCCGCCGGCGCCGCGAGGGTGTCGCGCGCGATGTTCGCGCGGCTCGAGCCCGACGAGGCGCTCGGGGGCGCGGCTGGTGCGCCCGCGGACGAGGAAGCGGCGCGCTTCTCCCCGGACGAGTACGACGAAGGTGGACCTCACGTTCCCCGGGGACGAGATCTGGCGAACGCGGGCGCGAGCGGAGAAGACGACGCGCGAGCGATGTCCTCGAGCGCCCCGGGTCTTACCCGACGCGTTCCGCGCGCCGTCCTCGCCGCGGTCCGCCCCGGCCCGTTCGCCGCGCTCGCGGCGGCGACCGTGATCCAGGTCTGCGCCGGCCTGACCTACAGCTTCGGCGCGTACTCGGAAAATCTGCGAACCGCGTTCGGGGGCAGCGAGAGGACCGTCGCGCTCCTCGGGACGGTGAAGGACGCGGGCGCGTACTTCGGCTTACCCGGCGGCGCGGTGTTCGACGCGTTCGGGCCCGCGGTGACGCTTCTCGTCGGCGCCGTCGCGCACACGCTCGGGTTCCTCGGGGTGTACGGCGTGCTCGTCGGCAAAAGCCCCTTCGTCTCTACCGGCGCGCCGTCTCTGCCGTACGCCGCGTTCGTCATCTTCGCGTCCTCGAACGGGAACTCGCTCTTCGACACCGCCGCGCTGCTGGCGTGCATGCGGTACTTCCCGGAGGACAAAGCCGCCGTCGCGGGGGTGCTCAAGGCGTACCTCGGGCTGAGCTCGGCGGTGTTCCAGCAGGCGTACGCGACGTTCGTGCCCGTCTCGAGAGACGGAGGCGACGAAAAAGCAAACGGGGACCGCGCGCCGAGGTTCGTGCTGCTCGTCGCCGTCGTCGGCGGCGCGGCGGCCGTCCTCGGCGCGCCGTTCTTCCTCGTGCGCGAGAACGTCGACGGGAAGACGACAATTGCCGGTCGAGGAAGAGGAAACGGGGAAACTTCTTCGAGACTCGTCTCGAGAAGACGACGAACGAAGACGGCTCTCTCGCACCTGAACCGCCTGGTCGTCGCGTTGGCGTTGGCGGTTTCCGTCGCGGCGGCGGCGAACGATCCGAGCGTCGTCGGCGTCGCCGCGCCGCCGCGCTGGGTGAACGGCGCGTTCACCCTCGCGCTTCTCGCGCTTCTTCTCGCGCCGTTCGTCTCGTTCGCCGCGGTGGGCGCGTTCGGGAACGCGAAGGACGCGCGCGTCTCTTCCGCGCGAGGGGGCGCGGCGACCGCCGGAGACGGGCTCGACGGCGACGACGCGTCTACGGACCCGCTTCTTCCGTTTCCGATTCTCGGGGAGGACGACGGGGATCAGGCGCGATCACTCTCCGTCGGCGGCGGCGGCGGCGGCGTTCGTCCGGACGGTTCGAACGACGACGACGAACGTCGAGAAGCCCCGACGGACCGAGACTGTCCTTTTCTCGTCGGCGGGAGACGCGTCGACCTCGGTTTGCTCGAGTCGTTCCGCTCGCCGGAGCAGTGGCTTTTGTTCGCCACCATCTCCGCGTCTTCCGGCGCGGCCATGGCGCTCGTGAACAACCTCGACCAGGTCTCCGCCGCGGTAGGCTCCGCGGAGGCTGCCTCCTCTGCGCTCGTCTCCGTGTTCTCGGTGTGCAACTGCCTCGGGAGGCTGATCGGCGGCGAGGCGTCCGAGTTTCTGTTCCGCCGGTTCGCCGTCTCGCGCGTCTCGTGTCTGGCGTCGGCGCAAGTCGCCGTCGCCTTCGGCGTCGGCGTCGCCGCGTCGTTCCCGACGCCGTTCGGCGTCTTCGTCGCCGTCGCGGTGGTGGGCGGCGCGCTGGGCGCGCACTGGGGCGCGCTGCCGACCCTCACCACCGAGCTCTTCGGCTCGAAGCACGTCGGCGCCATCTACGGCTGGCTCTGCGTGTCCCCGATGCTGGGATCCTACGCTTTGTCCACGCGAGTCTTCGGCGATTGGTACGACGACGCGCTCGCGAGGCAGGCGCCTTCGAGCGGGCGTTCGACAGACGGCGGCGTGAGCGTCGCGGACCGGATGTGTCTCGGGGAGGAGTGTTTTCGCGGCGCGTTTCTCGTCGGCGCGGCGTGCGCGACGGCGTCGGCGGCGGTGACGTGCGCGCTCGCCGTTCGGTGCGCGCGCGTGTACGCTCGCTTGCGCGAGAAACTCGACGACTGACGCGGCTGTCGACTCTGTTGTACTTTTACGTTAACAATGTATCGCTACGCGCATCTCGTCTTCTTCGCCCCCACACGACAGGCGCGCGCGGCGCGGCCCGGGATGTCGCTGATGGCGCTCGCTTAGGGAATACAGCCAGACGCCCCATCCGGGCTCGAGCGGCTGTGTGACGATGGATGCCATCGTCGCGTCCCTGCCTTCCGCGACCGTGGCGGATCTCGCTCGCCTCGGCCCTTTCGAGGCGGCCGAGTCTGTCGCGGCGTTCTTCGCGAGGGAGACAAAGGCTGGTTCGACGCTTTTCGCCGAGACCGTCGCGCCCCTGACGGATCCGACCGGCCCCGCGAGCAAGTCCGCGCGCCTCGCGGCGGCGTTCGAGGCGAAGGCTCGAGACGCGTTCTCGCGGAACCGACTCGCGGAAGCGCTCGACCATTTCAACTCGGCGTTGGCGTTCGCCCCCGACGCGGAAAAAAAAACGCGATCCGCGCGGCGCCGAGCGTCGTCGCCGGAACGCACGATCCCGGGAGGAGCTTTCGTCTCGAGCCCGACCGTCGGCGCGTTACGAAACGGCCGGGCCGCGGTGTTGCTGCGACTCGCCGCCGCGCACCGGAAAAGAAACGCCGAGGACGACGAGACGGTCGAGACGGCGGAGACGGCAGAGACGGTGGAGACGGCGGAGACTGTCGTCGCTTCGTTTGCGCGATGCGCGCTCCGCGACGCCGCCGCCGCCGCCGCCGCTGATCCCCGGCGCGCGTCTTCCCACGTTCGGCTGGGGGTCGCCGCGCGCGCGCTCGGGCGGGGCGAGAGTGCGGTGCGCGCGTTCCGTGACGCGCGCGAGCGGCTCGCTTCGACGGACCCGGCGCGCGTCTCGGTCGAGCGGAGGCTGGCGGAGGCTGAGCGTTTCGCGAAAACCGAAAAACGCCGCGAGGCGCGCGGCGACGCGCGCGGCGACCTCCGGCCCGGACCGAAACTGACCGAGACGCGACGACTCACTCCCGCCACGCGAGTGGGTCCCGCCCCTGATGACGCGGGTCTCGGGATGTTCTCGTCCGGGCGCGTGGATCCTGGAGACGTGCTCGTGGAGGACGAGCCCGCCATCGCGAGCGTCCCCGCGAAGGAAAAGCGGAGCCGAGCGACGCGGTGTCACTTTTGCCGCCGCGCGCTCTCCGTCGCGCCGACGCCGTGCCGGGCGTGCTCGGTGTCGGTGTACTGCGACGAGACGTGCCGCGACGAAGACGTCGCGCACGGCGCTTTGGAGTGCTCCGCGAGCTCGGGGTGCTGGTGGTCCGTCCTGCCCTCGGAGACGAGACTTGCGGTGCGGTGTCTCGCCGCGGACCCGCGCGGCGCGGACAAAACCGAAACCAAAACCGAAACCGAAACGCCGCCGATTCGCGCGCTCCGCCCGCGGTGGGCCGATTTCGACGCGGACGCGCGCGCGCGGCTCGCCGCGACCGCGGCGGTGGCGAGTCACTGCGCGACCAGGCGACGCGGCGATCTCGCGGCGGTGTTCACGCCGGGTGCCGTTTTGGAGGCGACGTGCGCGGTCCTCGGGAACGCGTTCGCGGTGAAGTCGCCGAGATTCGCCGTCGCGAACGCGCGCGCGGTTCCCGATCCGCGGCGCGCATACGCGGCGCGCTTGTCGCGTCTGCGCGCCGCGCTCACCGAACCGAGTGCGTTCGAGGGTTTACAAACGCGCGACCGCTCGCGCGCGTTCCTCGACGCGTGGAGTCTTCTGAGCGAGGACGCCGAGCCGGTGGCGCTCGCGACGTTCGCGCGGACGTCACGGCTGAACCACTCGTGCGACCCGAACGCGCACGTCGAGATACGTCTCGTCTGCAACCCCGAGGATGAGGATGTGCAAACATACCACGAACCGAGCGCCGATGCGCCCGTTTCTTCCGAAGCCGCGGCGGATTTCGCCGCGCGACGCGTTCGTTCGCGCACGTCTCGACCCGTCGCGCGCGCGACGACTCGAGCCACGCGCTCGTGCGCCGCGCGCGAGGAGCTGCGCGTGTCGTACGGGCCGGTGGTCGGGTCCGCCCCGCGACGCGCGCGGCGCGAGCGGCTTCGCGCTTCGCACGGGTTCGACTGCGCGTGCGAGGGATGCCTACGCGACGAGCGAGGCCGGGACGAGGGACGAGTGGCGGACGCGTCCCTCGCCGCCGGCGACAGTTTCGCGGCCCGCTGGGGCGTCGTCCTGGACGAGGCGCGCGCGTCGTTCGCGGCGCGCGAGCACCTGGACGAGCACCTGAGGCGACTCGACGCGGCGGTGGGGGAGATACGCGCGCGCGCGCGCAAAAGCTCGCGCGGCGACGCGAGCCACCACTCGCACAAGCTCCTCGCCGAGGCGCTCGACGCGCGCGCGCTGGGTTTCGTCACCGTCGCGCGGGTATCGCTCGACACCCAACCGGATCACGCGGTGGCGTGCGTTTCGCGCGCCGCGTCGAGCGCGAGAGAGGCGCTCGACATCCTCGCGGGCGCGCTCGGGTACCAGGAGGCGTCGTTGACGTTGGCGCTCGAGCGCGCGCGCGTCGCCGCGCTCGACGCCGCCGGCGGGCGATTCGAAGCGTCGCGCGCGGACTCGCGACGCGCGCGCGAAACGCTGCGCGTTGCGCTCGGGGAATCTCGCGACGCGTCGCGAGATACAGACGTTTCGCGCGACACGGACGACGGGTCTCGAAACGCGTTTGAGCCTCTTCTCCCTGTTTCGCGCGTCGTCGACGGCGGTTTCGAGCGACGCGCCCTTTTCGTGGTGGACGCGATGGCGGTGGCGTGCGAAGACGCGATCGATCGATTCGAGCATTCGACGAACACAAAGGGCGGTTTCGGGGGTTTGTTCGAGCTCGACTGACGACTGATACGAAATGGTGTTGAAATGGGTTCATGAACGGTCGTTTTCGCTTTCACGATGCCGAAACAGCTACGCCGTACGCGTCGTGACGTACAGATTCGGGTCACTTCACGCCCAGCCACCCGTGCCACGCCACTTCCAGCCGAGAACCCCGCCTCGAAGCACGCACGCGCGATGTCCGTCGCGGAAGCAACCCCCCTGCTGAGGCCCAAGGCGCACGCCTCGTGGTCCGTCTACGACTGGGTCAAAGCCGCAGGTGCGTGTCGCGCGCGCGCGCGCGATGCTCGGATCTGAAAATGACGCTCGTCGCGCGCTCTTTGTTCGGCGTCGCCACCTCTCCGCCCCGGCCGCGCGACTTTCGCTGACCCGCGCGCGTTCCGCTTTCTTTGAATCGCCGCCCGTACCACCAGTCGCTCTCATCGCGGTCGTCGCCGCGGTCTCCTCCGCGGCGAGTGCGTTTCCCGTGCGCGACACGCCCCGCCTCGCGGCTGCGGACGCCGACCGCCTGGATGCCGCCACCGACCTGGCGGGCGCCGAGCGCGCGGCGAAGCACGCCAAGGAGGCGTACGACGCGGCCGTCGCCGAGTCCGCGGCGGCGTCCGCCGCGGTGGACGCCGCGCGCGCGACCGCCGTGGAGGCGGTCGAGTCCACCGCGGACGCCGTCGAGGCGGCGGACGACGCCATGGACCTCGCTACCGGCCCGGTGGTGGACCAGTCCCGCGCCGCCGCCGTGGACGCGGAGGGCGACAGCGCCGGCGACGCCGCCGGGTACCGCGCGGTCAAGTCCAGGTACGAGAACGCAAAGGGCTCGCTCTCCACGCTCGAGAAGGACGCCGAGACCGCCGCGAACGCGCTGGCGGAGGCGGAGAAGGCGTCCGCGGAGGCGGAGAAGGCGCGCGACGACGCCGCCGCCGCCGCGGAAGCCGCAGCGAGCGCCTCGGAGGCGGCCGCCTCCGACGCCGCCTCCGACGACAGCCTGGGCGAGGAGTCCGTGGACGCGGCGCTGAAGCGCGCGGCGGGCGTGCGTGCGAGCGCGGAGAAGGCTGCCAAGGCGCAGGCCGCCTCCGAGTCGGCGGCCAAGCAGGCGGCGACGGCGCAGGCGAAGGTTGCCGAGGCGCGCGTCGCCGCCGCCGCCGCCGACGCGGCACTCGAGTCGGCGGAGACGTCGACGGAGGACCTGAAGACGGCTTCCGTGGACGCGGAGAAGGACATGGTCGAGAGCACGAAGAGCGCCGTGCTGGAGACCTCCGCCGCGACGAGCACGGAGGGCGTCGCGACTGACGTGGTTGAGGCCACGTCCGAAGATGAGGCGAAGGCGAAAGCCGCCGCCGAGCTCGACGGCGACGCCGTCGAGGATTTGTCGGCCAAGGCGGTGGCCGCCGCTGACGCCGCCGAGCAGGCGCGCGCTGCGTACGAGAAGGCGATGGGCGCGGTGGACGTGAAGCGCGCGGAGGTTGAGCTCGCGGAGGCGACGGTCGCCAAGGAGGAGGCTGTCGAGGACGCGGCGGCGGTCAAGGCGAAGCACGGCGACGAGGAGAAGGCAGAGGCGCCCGCCGCCAAGACGTCTTCCAGAAAGAAGAGGAGGGGCAGGCGCGGCTTCGCGTGAGGCGACGCGCGGAAAAAGATGTTCCGAGAGGATGCCTCATGAGACACTTTCGATGTTTTGTATATCTACCGTACCGTACGTGTGGTACGACGACACGTTCACATCCCGTCGCCGACGCGGCGCGGCGATGGATTTTTTTTTACGTCACGAGACGCTCACGATGTCGCCGCGTCGTCCTCCTCGGCGACGTCCGAGTCCGCCTCCGCCTCTTTCCCCCGTCCGCCCCTCCTGCGGCGGCTCCGCTGTTTCCCGTCCGCGCGCGCGAGGTCGGACGCGTCCTCGTCGCCGCGGAACACCAGTCGCGCGCCGCCGACCAAACGCGGTCGGCGCGAAAGGTCCCCGGACAAAAAGGTTTCGGCGCCGAGATCGAAACCGCGGTCGTCGCTCGAAACCCGCCGCGGCTCGAGCGCGCGCGCGACGCCCTCCGCGTCCACCACCACCTTCGCCACGTCGTCGTACTCGGGAAGCACGTACAGCGCGTCGGTCAGCGCGCGCTCGACCAGCGCCCTCAGCCCGCGAGCGCCCGTCTCGCGCCTCAGCGCGGCGCGCGCCAGCTCGCGGCACGCTCCCGGCGTGAACTCGAGCCGCGCCCCGCCGCACGCGTGCACGAGCTTCTGGAACTGCCTGCCGACGGCGTGCTTGGGGCCGAGCATCACGCGCCTGAGCTCGCGCTCGGAGAGCGAGCGCAAGGGCACGGCCACCGGGAAGCGGCCCACGAACTCGGGGATGAGCCCGTACTGCACGAAGTCCAGCGGCTCAACCTCCGCGAGCGCGTCGTCCGCGACGCGGCGGCGAAGCTCCGACGACGCGTGCTCGGGGTCGTAGGCGAGACGCGCCGAAGACGCCGACGATGGCGGAGCGCCCGTATCGTCCCCGCAGTCCGCGGCGAGCGACGCGCTGAGCGCGCCGAGCGCGGACGCGAGCCCGTCGACGTCGAGGGGCGACGCGCGACGGTTGAACGCGCCGCGCGAGAGCGAAGATTTCTTCACGCCGCCGCCGCGCGCGTCGCGGCGCGCGCGCGCGCGCGCGTCATCCAGGCGGCGCGCGACGACGCGCTCCAAGCCCGCGAACGCCCCTCCACAGATGAACAGTATGTTTGAGGTGTCCACGGCGATGAAGTCGCCGCGCGGGTTCTTGCGCCCGCCCTTCTCCGGGACGTTCACCACGGAGCCCTCCACCATCTTGAGCAGCGCCTGCTGCACGCCCTCGCCCGAGACGTCGCGCGTGATGGACACGTTCTCCGCCTTGCGCGTCAGCTTGTCAATCTCGTCGACGTACACGATACCGTTCTGCGCCGCGTGCAGGTCGAAATCCGCGCTGACCAGCAGCTTGTGCAGCAGGGACTCGACGTCCTCGCCCACGTACCCCGCCTGCGTCAGCGTCGTGGCGTCCGCGGACGCGAAAGGCACGCGGACCAAATCGGCGAGCGTCTTGGCCAGGAGCGTCTTCCCCGACCCCGTCGGCCCGCACAGCAGGACGTTGGACTTCTCGAGCCGCACGTCGTCCAAGTCCGCGGCGTCGCGCGGGAACGACCCGTCGTCCGCGTCGAAAGGTGAAGACGCGAACCGGAACGCGTCGCCGCCGCGTGACGATTTTCTCTCCTTCTCGACGCGGTCGCGTCGGCGCGCCGTAGCCGCCGCCGCCGCCGCCGCCGCCGCTGCAGGGTCCGCGGACTCGTCCCCCACGGGCCACCAGTCACGCGTCCCCGGGTACTCGTTGCTCGGCGTCGCGTCGTCCTCGTCCGCGGGCGCGCCGCGGAAGTGGTTGTCGAAGACAACGTCCCGCGAACGCGAAGACTCGGCAGACGGAGACGCCGAACGGGACCCCCCGGACCCTCGCGCGCCGGCGGCGCGCACGCGCGCATAGTGGTTGTACACCGCCACCGCGAGCGCGCGCTTGGCGTGCGGCTGCCCGACGACGTGCGCGTCCAGCGCGGCCACCATCTGTCGCGGCGTCGGCAGAGCGAAGCGCGGGTCGTCCGCGAAGGAAGACGCGCCGCGTCCGCGTCCGCGTCCGCCGCCGCCGCCGCCGCCGCCGCCCGAGCCCCCGCCCGTGGCGGGTACGCCCAGCTCAGCCCCCGTGAACCCGTACGGCGAGTGTCCGAGCGTCGTGTCGTCGTCGAACGGCACGGCGGTGGGGAGCATGCCGTGCGCGGTGAAGCCGAAGTCGGCGCGCGAGCCGGAGACGGAGGCGCCCGTCGCGTTGGGTTTCCCGGAACCGCGTGGAGACGGAGGTTCCGACTCCGCGCCTCTTTTTTTCTCGCACGTCGGACACTCGCGCGGGTCCCCCCGGTTTCCCGCGGTGGCGCCCGTCGCGCGGACCTCGTTCGGGAACAGCCCGCGGCTCCACGTCGGCTGGAGCGCGCTCTCGCACTTCGGGCACGTCCCCGCGCGCGACGCGCCCGCCACGAACGCGGTTCGCGATGTTCGCGGACGCATCGCCGCCGCGTCATCCCCGCGTCCCGGAGGACGCGGCGGACGCGACGACGACGATTGGGGAAGCTCGTCGTCCCCGCGGGACCCGTCCGTCCGCGAGGGACGCCCGGTCGTGAACGCGCGCGCGTTCGCGCGCACCGCGCCGGCGCCCGCGACGCCTCCGCGCTCGTGGACGAGCGGTAGAGCCGCGGTGACGCAGCCCGATGGCGTTCCCGACTCCGCGCCAACCCCCGCCAGAACCGCGGGGACGTGTCGGCCCGTCCGCTGCTGACGCACGCCTCGCGTCGTCTCCCAGAAGCCGGAGCGGGACACGTCGGCGTGTCGCGCGAGCGCGCGCGAGGTGCGGGTCGCCGCCGCGCGCATGTTCGGCGACGTGCGCGCGAGGACCGCGAGGTGTCGGAAAACGCGCGGACGACGCGGTCGTGCTCGAGCGCGTCGTCGATAGCGCAGACGGGCGCGCGGCCGATTGACGAATATCTCTTCCCGCGGAAAACCAAACGCTTTTTCAAAGTCGCGAGATTGACTGGTCGAGTGCTCCTGACGCAACTAGTGCGCCCTGTTGACCTCCTCCTTTGATGCGTCAGCACAAAGGCGCGGGCTGCACTCGACGACGCGCGCCCGTGCGACGCGAGGTCGTTCCCTTCCCCATCGTCGTGGTGTTGACTCGAGCACCATGGGTAAGGGTGGCATCTGCGGGAACTCCGACTCCAAGGAGGAAGAGACGGGGGTGCGTCATCCGTCGCGGCGTCGATGGCACCAACGGCCTCGCCGTGAATTGGTCGTCTTGCGTCGAAATTTCGCCCGTCTCGCACGCGCGTTCGTCGACAAACACGGCACACCCGGCTGACGGAACCCGTTCCCACCGTATCACCGCACGACGCGCTCACGCCCGACACGGACATCGCGCCCGATGCCCTCATCCCCCCCGACGAACCCTCCGCCGCGCCCACGCCCGCCCTCCGCCGGACGCGTTCCGTCAACGACCCGACGAATTCGATTCACCGGAAAACGACCGATCCGACCTTTGGCGAATCGCTTCGAAACGCCGAAAAAAAACGTACGACGCGGCTCTCGGCTCTCGTTCGCGTCGCCTTTCAGTTGAAAGAGCGGCGCCGGTGCACGGATGTGCTCTTCTGCCTCATCTTCGCCGCGTTCTGGGGCGGCATGGTCGCGATCGGGTACGTCGCCATCACCGGCGGCGACCCCAACCTGCTGTACTACGGCTTCGACAGCGGAGGCTACTTGTGCGGCGTGAAGAATGAGCTCTGGGGCGACGAGGGCGATTCCGTGACCACGGCGCCCGATTTCGCGGACAAGCCCAACGTGATGTACATGGACGTCACGGAGTATCCGACCATGACGATGATCACGCCCAAGTCCGTTTGCGTCAAGGACTGTCCCAACAGCACCATCGTCGGTGCCCTCGACGATGACAGCTTCGTGTGCAACTACGCGGCGTGGACGGGGTACGCCAGCGCGGACGTGGACGAGTGGTCCACGTCCTACTTCTCGAGCCTCTCCGCTGCGGACCAGGCGTCCTCCATCTTGCTCAGCGGGCCGTGCTACCCCGTGTTCGTGCCGTACTCGCCCATCATGAACCGGTGCGCGCCGACGATCACGGAGGAGCAGATCACGGCGCTGGCGGCCTCGAACGACCTGTCTAGCACCGGCCAAGACGCGGGCGAGGTGTCCACGATGCTCGGCTCGATGTCGACCGACACCGACGTCGTGCAGGATTACCTCGAGGATCTGCTAAAGGCGTGGCAGATCATCGCCTTCTGTGGCTTCGGCGGCGGTCTTGTGTTCTCCATCGTCTGGATGGTGTTCCTTCGGTACTTCGCCGGGGTCATGGCGTGGGTCACGGTGGTCGGCGTGAACTTGATCCTCGTCGCGGTGACGGCGTACTGCGGCATGAAAGCCGGGCTCGTCGAGATCGGCGGCGTCTCCGACGCCGTCGACGCCTCCGGCGCCTCTGTGGACCTCACCGGCGCCGAAGAAAACGCCGAGGCGTTCGAGTACATCACCTACCTCATGTGTGGCGTCGCCGGCCTGGCGTTGCTTTTCACGCTGCTCATGATCCGGCGGCTGATGATCGCCATCGCGTGCCTGAAAGTGGCCAGCCAGGCCATCGCGGCGATGCCGATGATCCTCTTCTCGCCGGTGATTCCGCTCATCATGAACGTCGTGTTCATGGCGTGGGCCGTGCTGGTCGCGACCTACCTCTACGCAAGCGGTAAGATCGAGCGCAACACGGAGACGGGCACGATCGCCATCACGTGGAACGAGACGTTGCAGTACATGTCCCTGTACCACCTCTTCGGCATCTTCTGGACCACGCAGTTCATCGCCGGCTTCGGGGTGATGGTCACCGCCGGCGCCATCGCCGCGTTCTACTGGCAGAGGGATGACATGCCCCGAGCCCCCATCCGCAAGGCGATGGGTCGCACGGTGCGGTATCACCTCGGGTCGATCGCGCTCGGATCGTTCATCGTCGCCGTCGTGCAGTTTGCGCGCGCCATCATGGAATACGTCGACAAGAAAACCAAGAAGGCGCAAGCGGGCAACCCGGTGGTGAAGTTCTTCATGTGCTGCATCAAGTACTGCCTGTGGTACCTCGAGAAGGTGCTCAAGTACATCAACCGCAACGCGTACATCCTGATCGCCGTCAAGGGCTACAGCTACTGCTACTCCGCGCTGCAGGCGATCAAGCTCATCATCATGAACATGCTCCGCATCGCCGCCGTCAACACCGTCGGTGACTTCCTCACCTGGCTCGGGAAGCTCGTCATTACCGGCTTGTGCGGCCTCGCCGCGTTTTTCATGTGCGACATGGACGCCTACACCGACCCGACGTCGGAGACGTACCTCTCGAGCCCGCTGCTGCCTGTGGTCGTCACCGCATTCATCGGATACATGGAGGCGGACATCTTCCTCTCCGTGTACGAGATGGCGGTGGACACCATCCTGCTCTCGTTCTGCGAGGACTGCGGCACGGCGGGCGGGCCGCACTACGCGCCGCCGCTGCTCATGTCCGCGCTCGGCAAGAGCTCCAAGAAGAAGGTCCAGCCGGAGTACGACAGCGACTGATGCGATCCGCGGCGGATCGACGTAGTGTATGATGTCGCGGTGCCGTAGCGCGTGCGAATCTATTTATTCACGAAAGCGCTATATAGGATCTATCGCGACCTCCGCGCGCGCGTCCTCGCAAAGCGCTCGTTTCAGGAAGCGCTCGTCTCGCTCTTCTCGCCTTTTTTCGCGTCGAGGTACGCGCGCTCATTGGCCATGCCAGGACACGCCTTGCACGCCCAGCGGCAATCCTCCAGCATGAACCCCGGATTCTTCGCGCACTCCCCCGCGTTCGCCCACGCCTTGCACGTCTCGTGCTTGTTGTCGCACCCCGGAGGCGCCGCGGGGGGGGGCGGCGCAACCCACCGGAACGGCCGAGCGTGGATCCACTTGGTGGCTGTCCACTTGGTGCCGCGCAGCACCGGGCACCCCGCGTGCATCGACTTGGGGTCGATCTTGTTGTCCGGGGTGATGGACCAGAACAGAAGCCCGTCGCCCTTCCGGGGTTTCACCGCGACGTGGTCCTCCGCGCACGCGCTCCACGGCCCACCTGTTCCGCCCATCGAGGGGTCGAGCCACTCGCTGTCCGGAAACGCCGTCTCGCCGCCTTCCTCGACGTCGGTCAAGTACAACAGCACCGTCGCGACTCTGTGCCCCCCGTCGGCGGCGAGCTGCGCGCCGCTCCTGGAAGAGAGCTCTCCCACGTCGTGGTGCGCGTCGTACTTCTGGCCCGGCTGGTACTTCAACACCTGCATGTCCTCGCCGTGGTACGCGGGGAGCATGGTGATCCTCGCCAGACGCTCCTCGATCTTCGAGACGACGGGAAACCTTCCGCGCGCCAGAAACGTCTGCTCCGAGGTGCGGATGGGATCCACCTTGCTCTCGCCGGTGACGCTGTCGATGACGGTGCTGCGCCGCACGCGCGGCTCGGCGATCTCCAGGAACTCGTCGCACTCCTGCGCGGACATCACGTTGTGCAGGTGGAACGCGCGCGGGTACCACGAGATGGGCTCCGCCCAGTACCCGCGCGCCAGGTCGGACTCCGCGTCGCCGGACAGAGCCGCGCCCGAGCCCTTGACGCGCGAATCGTACGTCTCGCCTTTCCAGCCGATCAGGCGCTCCTCGCCGCGCATCACGGGGTCGCGTCTGCCGGTGGCCGAGCCGGCGAGCGCCGCGAGCGTCGCCAACGCGAGCGCGACGCCGACGCGGCCTGCGCGATTGGGCCGGACCATCGCAGGTCTGGTCGGCACCGGCACAGCGCGATCTCGTGTGGCAAGCGCAGCCTCACGCCTCGGGTGCGGTCGACACAAAAATCCGCCCGAACGACCCGAAACACTTTTTCCAAAAAAGTGCAAAGCGATAGGGCGCATTCCGATCCGCGCGTGGCCTTCGGCTGCCGAATCCGCAAATCTTACTCATTACGTAAAACAAGCTGCTCCGATGTCCACGCTCGCCGCGCAACGATGCACGCTCCCCGTCAGGTACGCTCGGCGACCACTCCGTGTCTCTCGCCTGGCTGTCCCGCACGCCGATTCGCGATCGCGTTGTTACGCCGCGAGAGAAATATCCAAACACTCGTCTGACTCGACCGATCGCGCCAACCTTCGCAGGTCCCGACGCGCGCCCGAGCGCCGCTCCACGCGCGCTGTCCGCGTCACCTGCAAAGCTGCCGCGTCTGAGACCGCGGATGACACGTGGTCGCCCTCCGTCGCCCCCATGGGCACCGGCGATATGTCGTCCAACGCCGTCCCGAGCGGATCCAAATCCTTCGGCAGCGCGCTCGTGCGTTTCGGCTTCCCCAAGGGCTCGCTGCAGAACGCCACCGAGCAGCTCTTCGCGCGCGCGGGCGTCCCCGTCAAGGTCAAGGACCGCAACTACTTCCCGACCATCGAGGACGACGACCTGTCTCTCGTGCTGTTCCGCTCGCAAGAGATCTCGCGGTACGTCGCGGACGGCGTCCTGGACGCCGGCATCTGCGGTGCCGATTGGATCGTCGAGAACGGCTCGGACGTGATCGAGGTTGCCGAGTTGAAGTACTCCAAAGCCACCGCCAACCCCGCGCGATGGGTCATCGCGGTTCCGGACGACTCGCCCGTGCGCCAAGTCGCGGATCTGGAAGGCACCCTCATCGCGTCCGAGCTCGTCAACACCACCGCGAAGTTCTTCGAGGACCGCGGCGTGCGCGGCGTGAAGGTTGAGTACAGTTGGGGCGCCACGGAAGTGAAGGCTTCCCTGCCCGGCGTCGGCGCCATCGTGGACATCACCGAGACTGGGTCCTCGCTGGTCGCGAACAAACTGCGCGTCGTGGACGTGATTCTCGAGTCCACGACCCGCCTGGTCGCCAACAAAGACGCCTGGGCGGACCCGCAGAAACGCGCTAAGATCGAGACCCTCGCGGTGCTGCTGAGCGGCGCCATCGAAGGCAAGAAGAAGGTTGGACTGAAGATGAACCTGCCCACTCGCGCGGTGCCGGAGCTGTCGTCGGCGTTGCCGGCGGAAAAGTCCCCGACGGTCAGCCCCTTGCTGGACGAAGCGTTCTGCGCGGTGGAGGTGGTCGTCGACGAGAACGCCGTGAAGGACCTCGTGCCGCTCGTTCGCGCGCTCGGGGGGACGGGGATCGTCACGTACCCCGTCAACCTCGCCATCCACGATTGAGAGGCGTCGCCATCCTTTTCGCCAAAAAAATCGGCGCGGCGCCGCGGCGACGTCGATCGCTTTACTTTAACACGTTAGTATTAATATCTACGCACACGACCGAGTCATGCGGTATCGCATCCATCACGCGGTTTCGCGCTCGCTTTTGACCGCGCAGAGCCAGCTCCCGTCGTCCTTCGGGATCATCCACCACGCGTCGTCCGTTGCGTTCTGCGCGCAGTGCGAAAACGCCGGCGGGAAAAACAGCTCCAGCCCCGACCCTTTAGACATGTGGAACCGCACCTGGTGTCGTTCCTTCCACTTGCGGAAAAGCGCCGGCGCGGGGAGCATCTGGAACGCGTGGTCGCGCATCTCGTCGTTGGAGACGAGGAAGGCGTCGTCCCCGGAAGCCACGGCGGCGTACAGCCAGTACCAGTCGTCGTTGGAACCCGCGGGGGTGGTGAAGAGTTCGCCGCCTCGTTTCCACCCGTCCAAGCACTCGCGCGCGCGCGCGGCGTTCGCCGGCCCGCCGCGCACGCGACGCACGTGCAGGAACACCACGGGCGAGGACGCGCCCGGGCTCGACGCGCACGCCGCCAGCACATCCGCGTCCGTCAAAGGCGCGGGCGAGGGCGAATCAGGTTTTGTTTTCGTTGCGGTCGCCGAATCGTCCGCGTCGACGGGTCCGCGCTCCGTCCGCTCCGTCTTCTCGATCGAATCCGCCCCCTCGGCGGACGGCGCGCTCGGCGGCGCGCCTCGGTCGTCTTTTTTCTCGACAGAAGCCTCACTTGTCGCGCGCGTCGCGGCGACGCGCTCGTCGCGCGCCGCGCGCGCCGGCGCGCGCAGCCGGCGCATCACCTTCTCCACCTGGTCAAAGTTGAACCCCGAGTTCTGAAAGTTCTGGTTGTACATGCCCGCGTTGGCGCCGTCCACCAGGAACGGCAGAGGCCCCCTCCGTTTGAGCCAGCGCACGAACCCCTCGAAGTGGTCCGCGCTCTCGCGTTCGCGTGACAGCTTCCCGATGCCTGCCAGGAGCGACGCGCGGTCCGCCGCCGAGAGATGTATCGCGCGCAGCTGCATCGCGACGACGGAGCGCGGATTCCCGTCTTCGTCTCTGGAAACCACCGCCTCGCCCGCGCCGGTCGCGTCGTTCACCTCCACCGAGTCGCAAAGCGCCCACCCCGGCCTTTTCTGAAAGAAGCGCGCGCACGCATTCGCGAGCACGTCGCCGAAGACGCGAAACGCGTCGGCGGCGCGACGCAGGGTCGCGACGCCCGCGTCCCAGTCTCCGCTTTCCGCGCGCGCGTCGACGAGCGCGGCGAACTCGTCCTCGGTGAGCTCGAGGCCGTGTCCCTCGACGGCGGCTTCGACTTCGCTCGCACCGCGCACGTCGCCACCGGCGCAGAACGCGTGCAACGCGGGCGCGAACGTGCGCATTTTCGGTCGGAGCCGTTCCGACGCCGACCGAAGCGCGACGTCGAACGAACGCCGCGGCTGGCCCGCTGCGGCTTCGACACGCGCGAGCGCGGTGTAGGTCATCTCGGTGCGCTGCACGTCGTTTTCAACCATGTAGTTGAACACGGCGTTGGCCCGTTCCGGGAACACGGCGTCGCGCGAAGGCACCGCGACGCGCGGGGGCGGCCTGTCGGAGGAGCCATTTTCTTGGGCGTCCGCGGGGTACGCGCCCTTCTCGGAGGTGTGCGTGCCCCCCGCGCACAAGTGAAGCAGCACGTTGCACGAGTGGGGCTGCAAAGGATCGCCCGCGGCGACCGCCGCGTCGAACGCGGCGAACGCGGCGTCGATGTCGCCGTTCGCGCAGGCGTTGTCGATTTCGCGCCTCGCAGCCGCGCCGGGTCGCGGGTCGCCGCCGCCCTGTCGCGGCGAGAAAGGGTCCCAGAGGGCGTCAGCGGGTATCGGCGTGGCCGTGTCGGCGCGCGCGGAAGGCGTGTCGGCGGAAGGCGGTGGCGGCGGTTTCGGGCTGGCCGAGGGTCGGGGGTGTGCCCTCGGCGACGGGTCTACGGGCGCGACGCGGTCGCGTACCTTCTTCCTCTTGCGGCTGGGCTGCGACTCGCCATCGCGGTTCTCGCGTTTCTCGCCGACGTCGCTCATGGTGCGGGCGACGCGGCGCGCTGTGTGCTCGATCCGAGCAGGTCTCGTGGTCTGAACTGCTGACGATGAACAAAAATCCGCGAGCCGCGACGCGAGTCTCCGAGGGAGAACGAAAACGAGGTCGTCGCCCGTCTCCCTGGCCGACTCACGTCACTCCCCGCCGCGCCTCATCGGCGTCACACCGGCGCGAGAGACGGCTCGAACATGAGCCCGAATGACCCCTCGTCCAGCGGCGACGCCGAGCTCGACGCGCTGGTGCGCGACCTGAGCCGGAAGGTGCGCACCACAGACGGGCAGTGGGTTCGCGACCAGACCCCGCTGGACGGGCCTTCTCTCGGGGCTGGCGCGTCGACGGACGCGGCGGCTTCGGTGGAGGCACAGGCAGAGGCGCTGATCGCCGCGCTGGACGACGCCGACGCCGACGCCGGTATCGACGCGGGCGCTCGCGTCGTCGACGTCGCGGACATCGACCGCTTCGCCTCGGCGGAGATGAAGCAGGAGGCGGACGACATCATCGCGCTCATGATGAAGTACGAAAACGTCGGCGCGAGCGGCTCCGGCGGCGCCGCCGCGCGCGAGACTTCCTCTGACGAGGTCGCGGCCGCGCTCGCGGACGCCACGCTCGAGCTTGTGGGCGCGGAGCGCGCGGACGAGGGCGACGGCGAGCTCAAGGCGCTGATGAAGAAGCTCGCGGGGGACTTGAAGGCGGAGAAGGCGGAGGAGAAGAGTTCGCGTAAAACGTGAAGTCTAAAAAAACGCGTCGGTCGGTTGCGGCGCGCCGACAGAGCACGCGCCGTGTCTACGAGCTAGACACGCGAGTGACACCCGCGTCGTTCGTGTCAGGGCGTCGCGTTTTCGGCGCGGTTTTCACGACCTCCGCGTCATCATGAAATCCCGAAACTTCTCCAGCGCGCGTCTTCGGTGCGAGATGGCGTTTTTCGTCGCCTTTTCCATCTCGGCGTACGTCTTACCGTCGGCGACGCCGTCATCCGGCGCGAACACCGGGTCCCACCCGAAATCCGTCGGCCCGCGAGCCGGCACGATCCGGCCGTCCGTTTTGCCGACGAACACTCTCGGTGGCGCGTCCGGTCCTTCGCAGTACGCGAAGATGCACTGCGCATACGCAGATTTGTCCTCGTACGCGGCGAGCATGTTGCACAGCCCGTCGTGGCCGGTTTTCTCCAGAAACCACTTCACGTACGGGCCTGGCAAGCCCCCCAGCGCGTTGAAGCACAGCGAGGTGTCCTCCACCAGCGTGGGCCCGCCGATGTCCCGCGCCGCGAGCGCGGCTTTGTCCGCGGCGATGTCTTCCGGCTCACCCTGCAGCTCGGGGAGGTCCACCTTCTTCGCCTCGAGCGTGAAGGAGGCGTCGCACGACGAGCCGAGGATGGCGCGTACCTCCGCGAGTTTGTTGGCGTTGCCGGTCACGAAGTGCACGGTCTTCGGGTGCGCCGCCATGGACGCGGCGGTTCGGGGAACGGATGCGACGCGACGGCTCCGCGGAGAGCTCAAGAGCGCTCCGGCGTTTCGAGAGAGCGACCGCGAGAGGGGGACGGACACGACGCGGTGGAACGTAGACGCCGCGCTCGCCATCGAGGAGTGTTCCGTGGATGGCGGCGAAGCGCTTTTTCCCTTTCGAAGGGAAAAAGAAGACACGTCAGCTGATCAGTTTTCGCGACGACGAGTTACGAACCGGGGGCGATTTCGCTGGGTGACTGCAGCGTGCAGAAAGTGTCCGAAGCTTACTTCTCAACGTCAAATTCCGCCAGATCGGCGGGCGATCGGGGACGTCTCCACTTCTCCACGGGCGGAGACGAAGCGGAGTCTCGCTCGATTGAATCACGGAAGAGTGGAAATCGAAAGCGCATCGCCGCACGCGCACCGTCATGCCTCCTAGACGCGCCGCGAAGTCGTCCTCGAAACCCGCGTCCACCCCCTGGACGGACGATGTCGAGCGGGTGGCCTCCAGTTTCGGGCTCGATCCCGCGCGCGGGCTCGGGGCGAAGCAGGTGGCGGCCGCGCGTTCGGAGCACGGCTTCAACGAGCTCGACAAGGAGGACAGCAAACCGTTGTGGAAGCTCGTGCTGGAGCAATTCGACGACGCGCTCGTCAAGATTCTGCTCCTCGCGGCGGTGGTGTCGTTCGCGCTGGCGTTCACCGAGGAGCGCGCGCCCGGCGTGGACGTCTCGATCGTGGACTTCGTCGAGCCCGGCGTCATCCTGCTCATCCTCGTGCTCAACGCCATCGTCGGCGTCTGGCAGGAGAGCAACGCGGAGAACGCCCTGGAGGCGCTTAAGGAGATGCAGAGCGAGACCGCGCGCGTGCTGCGGGACGGCGCGTGGAGGCACGACTTGCCCGCGCGCGAACTCGTCCCGGGCGACCTCGTCGAGATTCGCACCGGCGACCGCGTCCCGGCGGACGCGCGCGTGGCGGAGCTGCGCACCGCCACGGCGCGTTTCGACCAGGCCTCGCTGACGGGCGAGTCTGTCTCCGTGAGCAAGCGCGTCGAGCCCGTGCCCGACCCCGACTGCGAGCTGCAGGCGAAGGAGTGCGTCGCGTTCGGAGGCACCGCCGCGACGCAGGGCCAGTGCCGCGCCGTCGTGATCGCCACCGGGATGCGGACGGAAATCGGTAAGATCCAGGCCCAGATCTCGCAAGCCTCGGAAGAGACGGAGGACACGCCTTTGAAGCAGAAGCTGGACGATTTCGGGGACCAGCTGACGTGGGCGATCGGCGTGATCTGCCTGCTGGTGTGGGTGATGAACTACCAGTTCTTCATCTCGTGGCGTTGGTCGGCGGAGGCGCCGTTCGCGCCCGCGGACGTCACGTTCGACTTCTCGGCGTGCACGTACTACTTCAAGATCGCGGTCGCGCTGGCCGTGGCCGCCATTCCCGAGGGGCTGCCCGCGGTGATCACCACCTGCCTCGCGCTCGGAACGCGGAAGATGGCCAAGAAGAACGCTATCGTGCGCAAGCTGCAGTCGGTGGAGACGCTCGGCTGCACGTCGGTGATTTGCAGCGACAAAACCGGCACGCTCACCACCAACCAGATGTCCGCGACGCGCGTGGTGGTGCCCGGCGCGACCGCCTCCGGCGCGTTCCGCGCCTTCGACGTGCTCGGGTCGTCCTACGACCCGAGCGACGGCGGCGTCGTTGGGCTAAAGAAGCTGGACGCCGGGCTCGCCGCGCTCGCCAAGATCGCCGCGCTCTGTAACGACGCCGTCGTCGAGCCGTCCGACGCCTCGTCGGACGGCGGGTTCAAGTGCTCGGGCGAGCCCACCGAGGGCGCGCTCAAGGTGCTCGCGGAGAAGCTCGGCGTCGAGAACGACGCGGAGATGTCTCGAATCGTCGAGGCGAGACGCGAGAGGCCGGAAACGGCGTGCGCCTTGGTGAGCGACGCGATCGCGCGAGACGCGCCGCGCCTCGCCGTCCTCGAGTTTGACCGCGGGCGGAAATCCATGTCCGTGGTGGTGCGCGAGAACGCGTCCGTCGCCGGCGGGGCGTCGAAAACGGTGCGAGGCACCAAGAAGACCAAAGCCGCGGCGTCCGTGAAAGGCACCAACGCTTTGTTGGTCAAGGGCGCGCCCGAGAACGTGCTCGAGCGCTGCGCGAAGGTGCTCTTTCCGGACGGATCCTCCGCGCCGCTCTCGGCGTCGGCGAAGAAGCACATCGTCGACCAGACGGCGGCGATGTCCAAGAACGCGCTCCGAGTGCTGGGCTTCGCGATGAAGTCCGGACGCGATCTCGGGGCGCTTGAGACGTACGACGGGAGCCCGGAACATCCCGGCCACGCCGTTTTGAAGGACCCGTCGTCGTACGAATTGGTCGAGTCTGATTTGACGTTCGTCGGGCTCGCCGGCTTGCGCGACCCGCCGCGCCCGGAAGTCGCCGGCGCCATCGCGGAGTGCGCCAGCGCCGGCATCCGCGTCGTGGTGATCACCGGCGACAACAAGCAGACTGCCGAGGCGATCTGCCTGGACATCGGCATCTTTTCAAAGGCTGCAGACGCGAAGCACCGCTCGTTCACCGGTCGCGAGTTTGCATCGCTTCCGCGGCAAAAGCAGATCGCGCTGCTTCAGTCGCCGGGGGGCGTGGTGTGCTCGCGCGCCGAGCCCAAGCACAAGCAGGACATCGTGCGTTTGCTGAAGGAGCAGGGCGAGATCGTCGCGATGACCGGCGACGGCGTCAACGACGCGCCCGCGCTGAAGCTCGCGGACATCGGCATCGCCATGGGCATCACCGGCACCGCCGTCGCCAAGGAGGCGTCGGACATGGTCCTGGCGGACGACAACTTCTCCTCCATCGTCGACGCCGTCGCCGAGGGGCGCTCCATCTACAACAACATGAAGGCTTTCATCCGGTACATGATCAGCAGCAACGTGGGCGAGGTGGTGAGCATCTTCTTGACCGCCGCGCTGGGCATGCCCGAGGGTCTCATTCCCGTGCAGCTGCTGTGGGTCAACCTCGTGACGGACGGCCCTCCGGCGACGGCGCTGGGGTTCAACCCCCCCGACGTCGACATCATGACCAAGAAGCCGCGCCGGAAGGACGAGGATCTGATTTCGAGATGGGCCATGGTGCGGTACCTGGTGGTCGGCCTGTACGTCGGCGCCGCGACCGTCGGCGTGTTCGCGGTGTGGTACACTCGAACCTCGTTCCTCGGGATCGATTTCGGGAAGGACAACCACACCGTCGTCACCTGGGCGCAGCTCTCGCGCTGGTCCGAGTGCGCGTCGTGGCCCGCGTCGGAGTTCGCCGGCGGTTCGTTCGTCGCCGGCGGCGTCTCGTACGCGTTTCGCGGCGCGGAAAAGTGCGACTACTTCACCGAGGGCAAGCTGAAAGCCTCGACGCTCTCGCTCACCACGTTGGTGGTCATCGAGATGTTCAACGCGTGCAACGCCATCTCCGAAGACATCTCGCTGTTCGTGATGCCACCCTGGATCAACCCGTGGCTCCTGCTGGCGATGTTCTCCTCCTTCGCGCTGCACTTCCTGATCCTGTACGTCCCGGCGCTGGCGCAGATCTTCTCCATCGTGCCGCTGGACGCGAGCGAGTGGGCGCTCGTGCTGCTCTTCTCCGCGCCGGTGTGGCTCATCGACGAGGCGCTCAAGTTCTACGGCAGGAACGTCGTCATGGCGGGCAAGTGAGCGTCCGCGAGATATATTACGCGACGCGACTGTACCGCGGCGCGCGACGAGAAAAAAAGCGTTTTCAAAGTAATACCTTCTACTATCACGAATCCGTCCCTTTCTCGGTTCCCCCTGCGCTTCCTCTACGCCTCGAACGCCTCGAACGCCTCCAGCCTTCGCTTGCGGTCCTCGCGCTCGAGCACGTCCAGCGTCTCGGACAGGGCGTCCCCCCCGCTCAAAAACCCCGCGAGGTCGTTGCTCAGATGGTTCACGCGGTGGTCCTTCACGCGGCCCTCCTTGAAGTTGTACGTGCGCACGCGTTCGGAGCGGTCGCCCGAGCCGATGAGCCCGCGGCGCGCGTCCGCGCGCGACGCGTGCGCCTCCAGCCGTTTCGCCTCGTACACGCGCGCGCGCAGCACTTTGAACGCTTTGTTCTTGTTTTTGTGCTGCGACCGCTCGTCCTGGCACACGACGACGGTGTTCGTGGGCGCGTGCGTCAAACGCACCGCCGAGTTGGTCGTGTTCACGTGCTGGCCGCCGGCGCCCGACGCCCTCATCACGTCCACGCGCACGTCCTCCTCGCGCACGAGCCCGTCGAGGTCGAGCGCGTCGAGCTGCGGAAGCACCGCCACCGAGGCGGTGCTCGTGTGCACGCGGCCCTGCGTCTCGGTCGCGGGGACGCGCTGCACGCGGTGCACGCCCGACTCGAACCGCAACGCGGAGTACGCCGAGTCGGCGTCGGCGTCGGAGACTTGAGCTCCTTCCAACGACGCCGCCGCCTCGCGGAACCCGCCGCTCTCTTGCCGCGACGACGAGAGCATCTCGAAGCGCCAGCCTCGGCGTTTGGCGTGCAGCTCGTACATTTTCAGTAAGTCGGCGGCGAACAGCGCGGCTTCGTCCCCTCCCGCGCCGGCTCGGACCTCCACGACGGCGCCGGACGCGTCGTCGCCGGCGTCGCGCGGAAGCAGAAGCACAGCCAAACGCTCCTCCGCGCTTCGCAGAGCCGTCTCCACGTCGTCGCGCTCGTCTTCGGCCATCGCCTTGAGCTCCTCGTCCGAGCCCGCGTCCTCGAGCACGGAGGTGAGCGACGCGTGCTCCTCGCGGCGCGCGCGCACTCTGTCCCAGGCGGCGACCACGAGCTCGACGCGCGAGAGCTCCTTG
>MDSV01102078.1_pt1 | contig 23389 bp, 9 predicted proteins | sample 810851 | NCBI WGS metagenome assembly MDSV01 (sample SAMN05326640, study PRJNA326480) | marine metagenome | isolation source: seawater | place: Atlantic Ocean: North East | collected 2012 | reverse complement strand
TCCGGCGCCGCGGAGAAGTCCGGCGCCGCCGCCGCCGCCGACTCGTTCGCGCCGCGTTCGATGGACGCCGCTCGGCGCTCCGCGGCGGCCAAAACCGCGCGCCACCCGCCTTCGCGCCGCGCGAGCGCCGCCGCGAGCGGCTCGAGCCACCCGAGCGCGCTCACCACGTTCGTGACCTGCAGGGGCTCCAGATCCGCGGCGCTCGCGGCGATGACGCGCGCGAGGTCGTCCCAGGGATTCGAGTCGCGAGAATCCGCCGCGGCGTTGGCGGCGCCGCGCGCCAGCCGCTCGAACTCGCCGCGCGCGACGGGGAGCTTCTTGAGCGCGTCGGCGAGCGTGGCGACGTGCATCGCTTCGATGTCGTCGGACGCGGCGAGGCGCGCGACGCGTCGCGCCAACGCGCGAAACAGGCTCGGCGGCGTCGCCTCGACGACGAGCGCGTTTTTCCTCTGCTTGGCGTACCCGTTCAAAATCCGCGCGCAGTCTTCGGCGTGTAGAAAAGGCGCCAGTCGCGCCAGCGCGCCGCCGAGCGCTCTCCACGCCGTCTTCGCGCGCAGCGCGTTCGCCAGCTCGGGGAGGCGCGCCAGCACGTGAAAGGTGGCCGCGGGGCCGCCGCCCGCGATGATGTCCTCCGCGACCTCGGCATCGGGCGCCGCCTCCGCGACGCGACGCGCCAGCCGCTCGGCGAGCAAACGCCAGGCGTCCCGCGGGTCTCGCGTCGCTCGCGAAGGTTTCGTTTGGTGCGTCGCCGGAGAAGCGTCGTCGGAGCTTTTTGACTCCTCTGAGTAATTAGTCACAAAGCTTTCCCGCGCGCACGCGGCGACTGCGGCGAAGCCCGCGCGCGCGGCGGGGAGTTTCCCGAGCGCGTCCGCGCACACGAACGTGGCCTGCTCGTCGAACGCCATCCGCGCGGCGCTTTTTTGTGGCGCGTCGTGACTGACTTTTTTGCGCGAGTTCTTCCGAGCCGTCTCCTCGACGAGAAGCTCCGCCGCGCGGCGCCCGAGCGCCTCGAGCGCGGCGGCGGACAAACCGAACCCGCGCGCCGAGGGCTCAGCCGCCAATTTCCACGCGGCGTTCAGGAGCATCGCCGCGGCTTGCGGCGATGCCGTCGGCGCGAGTCGTTCCGCGCGTTCGGCGAGCGCTCGCCACCCGTCCGCGTCGACGGATTCGCGAGCGTCGTCCCCGCACAGCGTCAGCGCGTGCAACGCGACGCTCAGCCCTTGGTCGCCCGCGCTCGGCGCCAGCGCCGCGATGCGTGACGTGAACGCGGACCACCCGCGAACGGCGTCGCCGGGAACCAACCGCTCGACCGCGATCCGAGCCTTCTCCAGCTTCGCGCACGCGTTCAGGACGTTCGCGAGACCTTGCTCGGAGAGCGTATCCACCACCCTCGCGTCGCGGTCACCGGCGCGTTTCGCTCGCGCCGCGACGCCGATCAAAACGTCGAACGCGGCTTGCGACGTCGCGGCGGCGGCGGCGCGCGTTTTGTCGCCGGCGAGCGCGTTGAGCGCCAGCACGGCGGCGAGCGCCGCGAATTGTTTTTTTCCTTCAGACGACGCGTCTTCGTCTTCGCGCGCGCGTTCGACGAAAGCGTCGCTGAAAGAGGCCCATCCCGCGTTCGGCATGCTCGCCGCGGCGAACGCGCCCAGACGCGACACGCCGTTGAGCGCGTTGGCGAGCTCCTGCGCGTTCATGCCGTTCGCCGTCTCTCCGGCTCTTCGCACGACGCTCGCCGCGGCGGTTTCGAACGCGCGCCGGTCCCCTCCCCGGGCCAGAGCACGCGGGGACTCGAGGACCCACCAGTTCTGCGCCTCGAGCTGGCCGAGCGCGTGGAGCACGTTTGCGCACACGCGACCGGTCGCGCCCGGCGCGAGCTCGCGGAGGCGTGCGAGAAGCGCGCCGAGCGCGGCGCGCGCGTCGCCGATTTCGCATTCAGCATCCATCGTCTCGGTCGTCTCGGTCGTCTCGGCGTCCGGCGACCCCGCGACGCGAATCAGTCGACGCGTCCTGGCCAGAGCCACGAACAGCGCGGCGACGTTCAGCTCGTTCACGCCGCTCGGGAAGCTTCGGTGCGCCTCCGCGAACGCGCGCAAAGCCGACACCGCGTCCGGAGCCGTCGAGACGCGCGCGTTCAGAGCCCTCTGTCTGTTCGTCTCTGGACTCGAGTCGCCGTTCGTCGATCGGCGCGTTCGGTGGAAAGGACGGGAGCGCGTCGCGTCGCGTCGGACGGCGACGGCCGGGCGGTCCTCGTTGCCGCGCTCGCCGTCGCCCGACGGCGTGATGCGCACCCAGCGCACGTTCCCGTCGCGCGTCACCTCCTTGCGCAGCGACGCGAAGGCGCGCGCGTGCCTTGCGACCGCCGAGGAAGACGACAAGATGGGGAGGTCCGACGCGGGTGCCGGAGGCAGTCCCGCGGAAGACCACGACGACCACGCTGGAGTCGCTCGGAGAGATGCGCATCGCCGCGGCGCGCGCGGTCGCGTGATGACCCCGACGCTCTCCGCGAGCCGTCGCGCCGCGCGCCGCATCCTCGCGCGTCTCGCGCGATCGCACTCTGCGCGTCGACGGCCCCCGAAGGATTTTTCGGTTTTTTTTCAGCCGGGCGATATTTTCGCGTGTCGTTGTTACCCACCTCGAGTGCTCGAGACATCCGACGTCCCAAACGCGCGCGCGCCTCGCTGAGGCATGCGTCTCGGCGCCGGCGCGCTGGCGCTCGGCCGCGATGCGTCGCCCGCGCTCGCGCATCCCGCCCTCCGCCACTCCCGCGAGCGCGCGGCTCGGCACCCTTCGAAACCGGCCCGCGCGTTTTCTCGGGATTCGCCGAAGGGCGATGCCGACCCCCCCCCGCCGCGCCCGTCCCCGCACTTCGGCATGTCCCGCAAGGAGCGCAAGGCGCTGATGCGTCCGTACGAGCCCACGCGCGCCGAGCGCAGGCTCGCGGCGGCGCTGCTGGACGAGACCGGCGAGGGTCTCGGGGAGCCTCTCCCGCACGACGTCGCCTTCCTGGTGGCGGACGTGCCGACCGATTCGGGCGGCGTGAAAAAAGTCGTGTGGTTCGCCGCCGCCCCGGCGGACGCCAAGCCCTGGGACGGCCCGGTGACGCGTCTGGTGCTCGGCGTGCGCGAGGCGGCGGCGAGCGCGGACGTCTCGCCGCACAGGTGGATGCGCAACCGCATCCTGACCACGAGCGCGCCCAGCGATTTTGAAAGCGCCGTCGTGAAGGTGGCCGCCGGAAAGTGCGCGCGCGTCGTCCCGGAATCCGCCCCCGCCGAGAACGAGCCGAAGCCTTCGCGAGGCGATGCCGGGCATCTTCTCGACGACGACGCGCTCGCGCGACTCTCGCGGCACGACGCGTGCGGATGGGCCGAGTTCGCCGTACGGCGGGGCATCCGTGAGAGCCGCGCGTGTCTTCCCGCGAAGATCGCGCGCGTCGAGCGGGACGGGACGAAGGAGGACGACGCGCGTCTGTTCGCCTGGGCCGCCGCCTTCGCGGCGCGAAAAAAAAACGACGACGCGCGCGCGCCTCGCGCGACGCGCGACCGCGCGGTGGTCGCGATGCTGGTCGGTCGCGACGGCGCGCTGCTGGATTGTGCGGTGAACACGAACGCGCGCAACCGGGCGCTGCACGCGGAGGTGAACCTGCTCGCGCCGTGGCTCGAGGGGTTCGTCGCGACGGCGGGCGAAGACGAAGACGAAACGAATCTCGCGTCTCCGCGCAAAAGGCGAGAGCTCCCCCCGGGCGCTCGCGTGCTGGTCACTCTGCAGTGCTGCCGCATGTGCGCCGCGCTCATCTGCGCGGCGGCGGACGACGCGCGCGAGCGACGCGGCGTCGAGACGCTGCGGGACGTCGTGTACGCCGAGAAGGACGACGGCAAGTACTCCGACGACACCGCGCTCCAGAGACGAGGCTGGGAACGCGAGCGGCGGTCGACTCGCGAGGCGGACGCCGAGGACTGATGACGGCGGCGAATTCGCGCGCGCGTTTGGAAACGTTCGTCGACGACGACGCGTAAAAAAAAAGGCGTCGCGCGTTTCCGCCGTATTCGGTCGCGAAGATAGTACATGCACGCGCGCAACCTCACGACGACGCCGTTCGTGTAGACACGACACTCAGTCACATCACCATGGCGTCCTCGGGCGCGCCCTCCGATATGGTCACCGTCTCGTTCAGCGGCAGCGTCGCCGACGTCGCCGTCATGAAGTTCCGCCGGTTCAAAGGCGTGGTCCCCGGCGGGAAGTCGTACCCCTTCGACCGCGCGTACGTCCGCTCGTTGGGCGTCTCGTGGTTCCGCAGGTAGTGCACCTCCCCGCGCTTGATGACGCACAGGTCCACGTTGCTCCCCGACCCGAGGTCGTTGAAGATGCCGGCGCGGATCGAGCGCGCCACCAGCTCCTTCGCCTCCTCCTCCGTCATGTTTTCCTTGAAGTCGCTCTCGAAAACGGCCATCGCCGCGAGCGACCCCGAGCCCATCGTGGCGAACGGCAGCGCGTCCGACGAGCCGTGGGGGTACACCGTGAACAGGTGCGGGCCGTCCACGTCGCACCCGCCGAGCACCAGCGCGGCGCCGACGTGGCCCTGGTACTTAAACAGGTGCGTCTTGAGTTGCGTGAGCGCCGTCACGACGCGCGAGTCGCGCTTCGTCGCCATGCGGTGCAGCTCCAGGTTCGAAGCGATCATCCCTGCGTGCGTGATCGGTCGCGAAAGGGACGGTCAGAGCGGCGATCGCGCGATTTCGCGTTCGGTCGAGCGCCGGCGAAGCGAGGAAAAACGCGCGGCGACTTCGCCGCGGCGTTTTCGGGAAAAACAACAACGCCTCAACCCTAAATCGGGTGTGGCGTGGCGCGCCGATCGCGGTCCCCGACGCGGTGGGCGCACGTACCCGTGACCGCCTCCGTGTCCGCCGCCGTCCCCGCGCCGCAGCAATATATGTTGGGCGCGATGTAATGGATCTTCTCGCAGTTCTTATCCGCCACGGTCTCGCCGTTGGTCGACCGCGTGTCAGCCCCGAGCACCACGCCCCCCGCGAAGCACACGCCGGAGATGGTGGTGCCCGTCTTCATCGCGTTCTTGAACGCCAGACCGGAGCCGCGGAGCATTTCGTTGCGACGCACGTTGTCGAAGTTGAACCCGCCGCGGTCTTCCGCGTCGTCGCGGTGGATGTGCGCCATCGCGACGGCCGGATCGGGTCCGGGCGCGCGCGTGCTGGAGTGCCAGATCTGCGCGCCAGATCTCGGCGACGCGAGTTTGAAACCGCTGGCGCAGACCGAGAGTTCTGTCTTCTGTGAGAATGTGAGATCAACCGAAATTGTGGCCCGAGTGGCGAGACGAGAGGAACGAACCCGTACGTTCTTTAAGGTGAAAAACGACGCCGGCGTCGTCGCGACCATCGGTCGCGTATTATTACCACGGTATCATCTCATCCCAGGAGTCAGAACTCCCAGGAGTGCCGGTACTGCCCTCCCGGCGGGCGCTGCCTATACTGCTGCTGGTAGTACTGCTGCCCGGGGTACCCCCCGTACCCCGGATGCTGCCGCCGCCCGCGCTGCTGCTCATCCGGGTCCGCCTTGGGCTCGACACACCCAAGCTTCACGTTGACGTGGTCGCGCGCCTCGGTCATCTCGTTCATCTTGCGCGCGGCGCGCAGCTTGCCCGCCTCCATCGCCTTGTCCGGGTGCCACTTCAGCGCCGCTTTCTTGAACGCCTTCTTGACGAACTCGCACCGCCGATCCTTCGGCAGCTCGCGGAGGTTCTCCGGCAAATCGAGCGCGGAGAAGTGGTCGCGGTTGTTTTCGTGCGCGCGACGGTCGCGCTCCGCCGTCTCCGTCCGTTCGCGAACCTCGCGCAGAAGTCGTCCCGCTTCGGCGCTGCCGCGTTGCGCTGATGGTTCGATAACCTCCGTGGCGACTCTCAAATCCGCCAGCGCGCCTTCGAAGTACGAGTCGCGCGCGTGCGTCTCCGCGCGAGCGAGCAGAGCGCGCGCGCGGTGCCTCGGATCCGCTGACGCGCACGCCTTCTCCGCCGCCTTAGTTTGCTCCGCGGGCGCGGAAACCGGCGCGTCCGCACATCCCAGCGCCCTCAGGCTCCGCTCGCACGCCTCAAGCGCGTGCTCGAACGCGCGCATCTGCGCGTGCGCGCGGCACCGCCGCGCGTCCGCGCCGGAAAACATGCCGTGGGACGCGTGGTTCGGAGCCGTCCCGGACGTCACGTCCGTGAAGTCCTCGCCGCCCAAGCCGCGGAGCTTCGCAACGGCCTCGTCCGCGCTCTCCATGGCTTGCCTGGACTCGCCGCGCTCCAGGCGCAGATCGGCGTCTTTCAGAAGCTTTTCCGCCTCCTTGATCAGACCGTACGGTCGGCGGAACAGAGGCGTGTCCGGGTCGGCGCGCTTCGCCGCCGCGAAAAACTTCATCGCGCCCTCGGCGTCGCCGCGCCGCAACGCCGAAAACCCGCCCGTCGCCGCCGCCGCCGCGCGCGTCTGCCCCCGCCGCCAGTTACCCGCCGTGCGCCCCGCGGCGACGCACGCGTTCGCGGCCCGTTCCGCCGAACGCCACTCGCGCCTGTGCCAGTGCGCGCGCGCCAAAGCGAGCCGGCGGAGCGCGACGTCGGAATCGGGAACCTCGCCGTCCAACCTCGGGTCGCGCTCCACGGAGCGCGACACCTCGACGACCCGGTCCCAGTCCCTCGCCGCCACCGCGGCGCGCAGCGCGAGGTCGTGCGCTAGAGACTCCGCCGACCGGCTCGGGTCCTTCTCGGATGCGTTTTCTGTCGTCTCTTTCGCGGCGGCGTCGCCGAAGCGCGCGTCCCACAGCGCGAAGAAGTCGGCTTCCGCCTCGGCCGCGGCGGCGCGCGCGTCGCGGCGGTTGGCCAAGACGGAAACCTCGCGCTCGTGTGCCCTCTCGCGAGCCTCTCTTTGCTTCTCCGCGGCGTTCAGCGCGCGCGAGTGTTTGCGGTGGTGCTGGTCCAGCAGCTCCGTGGCTTCCGCGCGTTCCTCCGCGGTCAAGGAAGACTCAGGGTCGCGGCGGGATCCGCCGGCTTCGGATCCCGGCTGCGGATCGTCGTCCTCGAAGATCCCGGCGACGGCGCGCGCGAAATCGAATCGCGACTCGTCGTGCTTGTCCTCCGCGGCGAGCTGCTTGCCTCGCTCCAGAAACGCCCTCGGGCCCATCGGCTTCGAGCGTCTCTTCGCGCGCTTCGCCCTCGGCTTTTTGTCTTCCGGGACGTTCTCGTCCCATTCCCGCGCGAATGTCTCCACGAAGTGCGCGATCTGCGACAGGGGCAGGGCGTTGACGTAGACGAACCGCGTCGCCGCCGCGGCGGCGTCGTCGCCGCGCAGGAAGAACGCCGGGAGCTCCTTGCGTTTCTCCTTACCGCTGGCCTTGCCCACGGTCACCACCGTGGTCTCAAACTTGTGCACCGGCACGTCCTCGGACGTCGGGAGTTCGTCCGACGTGTCGTCGTCGTTGACGGCGATCGGGTCCACGTCGGCACCGAACGCGCCGTCCAGGCCCGCCTGGGGATCGGAGACGCCGACTTCCTCCGCGCGCGCGACCGCAGATCCGGACACGACTGCAAGAGCTAAGAGCGCGAGGGCAGCGACCCCGCGCTCGCGGCGTCGTCGCACCGCCATCGCGCCTGCGCGATCGACGAAACTGCGATGACAGCCGCGGCCTCGTTTCCGACGTTCCCATGAAAGTTCGGGTCGCGCGCGTTTGGTTCTCCGCGTCCAGCAGAACTGCAGAGCTGCAGACCGCGACCGACGTCGGGATTTTAAAAAGTTTCTCGGCAGGTTCGAGAGGGCGCTTGAGATTTCAAAGAGAAGCGCGCGCGACACGCGGGACGGGAAGGAGACGCACGCCTCCCTCGCGCGCTCGAGTCTCCCGGTCGCCTGCTCACTCCCCGCGCGGCGGAGTGCTTCGAGCCTCACGCGCACCCCGCTCGCGTGGTCAGACACACTTCTCTCTCGCCGAGATGCCTCGCGAGGTGATCACCCTTCAGGTTGGCCAGTGCGGCAACCAGATCGGCACGGAGTTTTGGAAGCAGCTGTGCGCGGAGCACGGCATAGCCAAAGACGGCATCTTGGAGGAGTACGCCGCGAACGGCAACGCGGGCGACCGCAAGGATGTCTTCTTCTACCAGGCGGACGATGACCACTACGTGCCCCGCGCTTTGCTCCTCGATCTCGAGCCGCGCGTCATCAACACCATCCAAAACTCCGAACACAGAAACCTGTACAACGCGGAGAACTTCTTCGTGTCGTCGCACGGCGGCGGCGCCGGGAACAACTGGGCGAGCGGGTACGCGCAGGCGGAGGCTGTGCAGGAGGAGATCATGGACATGATCGACCGCGAGGCGGACGGGTCTGACTCGCTCGAGGGGTTCGTGCTGTGCCACTCCATCGCGGGCGGCACGGGCTCGGGCATGGGCTCGTATCTGCTCGAGGCGCTCAACGACCGGTACGGCAAGAAACTCGTGCAGACGTACTCGGTGTTCCCGAACCAGCACGAGACCTCCGACGTGGTGGTGCAGCCGTACAACTCGCTGCTCACACTGAAACGGCTGACGCTAAACGCGGACTGCGTCGTCGTGCTGGACAACACCGCGCTGAACCGCATCGCCGTGGACCGGCTGCACATTCAAAACCCAACCTTCGCGCAGACCAACGCGTTGGTGTCGGCGGTCATGGCGGCGAGCACCACCACTTTGCGGTATCCGGGGTACATGAACAACGACCTCGTCGGTCTGGTGGCGTCGCTCATCCCGACGCCGAGGTGTCACTTCCTGATGACCGGGTACACGCCCTTGGCCATCGACAGCGCCCCCGCTGCGACGCCGGCGGTGCGCAAAACCACCGTGCTCGACGTGATGCGCAGGCTGCTGCAGACGAAGAACATCATGGTGTCCAGCCACTCGCGCGGCAAGGACCACGCGCAGAGCAAGTACATCTCCGTGCTTAACATCATCCAGGGCGACGTGGACCCCACGCAGGTGCACAAGTCGCTGCAGCGCATCCGCGAGCGCAAGCTCGCCAACTTCATCGAGTGGGCGCCGGCGAGCATCCAGGTGGCGCTCTCGCGGAAGTCGCCGTACGTGCAAAACGCCAACAAGGTCTCCGGCTTGATGCTGGCGAACCACACGTCCATCCGCCACCTGTTCACCAAGTGCGTCACGCAGTACGATAAGCTGATGCGCCGCAAGGCGTTCCTGGACCAGTACGAGCAGCACCCCATGTTCACGGACGGGCTGGAAGAGTTTGACGACGCGCGAGAAATCGTGGAGGGGCTCGCCGAGGAGTACGAGGCGTGCGAGAGCCCGGACTACATCAAGTGGGCCTCGGGCAAGGAAAACGAGCGCACGACGCGCGTCGAGCGCATGCCGGGCGAGGGCGCCGTCGGGGGACTCGGGGGAGGGTACTGAACACGCGAAGAAAAACGCGGAAGAAAGGCAGAGAAGGGGCGGAGGCTCGAGCGCGCGCGGAGGCGAGACGTTCGTAGACGCGCGCGCGAAAGAAACGCGAAAGCTCCGGTTGTGTATAGCCACCGTCGACGCACGTAGAACACGCGTGACACGCGCGCGTTTGACCGCCACCCTCTACGCCTAACCGTTCCCGACGGCGATTTTGCCTTCGCCGCGGGAAGAAAGCATCTCGAGGTCCTCTCGCCGCCGCAGCTGCTTCTCCTTGCTCCGCTTCTTCGCCTCGCTGTACGCGACGACGCCCATGATGGTGATGGAGTAGCCGAACATGCCGATCGGCGATACCGGGTTCCTGAACAGGAAGATGCTCACCACCACCGCCACCGCGCCCTTGGCGTTCCCGAGCACCTGCAGCGTCAGCGGGCTCGTGCACTTCGTGACCAAAAAGTTGGTGAGGTTCACGGAAAACGCCAAGAGGCAGTTGAGCGTGAGGATGAAGAAGAAGCTCGGTGACTCGGCGCAGTTTTCGCGAAACACCGCGAACGCGTCGGGCTCCATCAGATGCGTCGCGGTGAACAACACGAGCAACGCGACCGGGCTCATGAACAGCAGCAAGTTGAGCGAATCCAACTTTTCCGTCTCGTTCGTCAGCAACAAACCCTGCAACACCGATTTCAGCGCGCGCGAAAACGTCGCCGAGAAGCACGCGACGAACCCGACGAAGTGGAACAGGGGTTCGGCTTTCGACGCGAGGACGATGCCGAGGACGATCGGCACGAGCGTCACGTACACCTCCGAGGTTTCCTTCTGCCGCATGATGAACAGGCTCAGGAGAGCCGTGAAGAACGGCGTCGTCGCCCCGATGGCCTGGTTGAAGCTCACGGGAATGAACCGCAGACTGATGTTCCCGCCCACCACCGAAGCGACGAACACCACGGCCAACACGGCCACCTTCACGAGGTGCCTCCTGGATTTCAGGTTCTGTCTCGGGACCATTCCAGACGCGCGCACGGCGAACGACAGCGCCGCGCACATGAGCATGTGGCACATGGTGAGGAAAATGGGGTACTTGAACCCCCAGACGCTGAGGAGGTATTTGTTGAGCAAAATCACACCGATGTTGGAAAAGTACCAAGCCGCGATCATGCTCAGCGTGTACGCGCTCATCGAGGAGGCCACTGCGGCGAGTGCGGGGTGTGGAAGGGGACGCGTCAGCGACGGGGGTTCGGGCCGCGATTGCACCGCGCGTCGAGCCGCGCGCGGCGGACCGAGGGAGCACGCGCCGAGAGGACGAGCCCTCTCTGCCGGCGTGGCCGCGTCCGACGCCAGAGGACGTCTCGAGAGGGAGGAGACCCGCGATCGTTGGTCGCGACCGAACGTCCAGGGTGGCGCGCGAGGGAAACCGGCCCGGGTCGCCGCGCGAGCGGCGTCGACGCGCGCCGCGTCGGCGCGAGCGCTCGTGGGCACGCACTGTTACAGTCGTCGAGATCGCGTTTCGCGGCCGGCGCCGACCTCGGCGAGCCACCCTCAACGGTCCTTGCCGCGCGTAGGTCCTCGGGCTGACGACGATGCCCCGGCGGGACCCCCGGGCGGCGGATCGCGTCCGCCCGCCTCGCCCGGGCCACCCGCGCGGCCCCTGGCGAACCTCGCCTACGGACCGGACTGCTCCGCGCGCGCGCGACCGAGAACCGAGCCGGTGGCTCGGAACGACGCGGGCGCCGCCGTGTCTGCGCGCCGAGCGCGTGCGCGAGTTTGGATAGAACCGCTCGCAATCACGCAGGGGTCGCGTCCGTCACAGCTCGCGCCGTTCGCTCTCAGGACTGTTTCTCTGTTTGCGCCACTCTGTCGGAACCGTTCTCTCAGAGAACAAATTTCGCGTCGAACGCTCGAGGTGGAAAACTAGTCTACTTTTTTCGGTACGTCACTCGTGAGGCTGAGACGCCCGCCCAAACTCGAGGACGCTGGCGAAGAATCGCGCCGCCGCCGCCGCCACCGCCGCCTTGGCGGCTCCTACCCCGCCCGCGGAGGCCAGCGCGTCGCGCGCCGCCCTCACGCCCTCGCGCAGCGCCGTCGCAGGCTCGGGCGCGCCCTCGCACCCGGGGAACGTCTCTTCCGCCGTCTGCCGAAACAGAGCCTTCGTCGTCTCCGGCGTGATCCGGAGCGCCGCAGGCGCCGACGGCGACGGCGTCGCCGACGCGGCGCCGAGAGAAGCCGCGCGCGACGCCGCCACACGGCGGAAGCGGTCCCTGCACTGCGCCGCGTCCCTGTGCGCGATGGCGTGCGCGGCGAGGTCCCAGCTCGCCCCCCCGAAGGCGTCCACCAGCGCGCAAAGCACGGTGTCCTCGTCCACGCGCCACGCCGCGCCGCCCGCCGACGCGGGGGAAGAAAAAGCACGCGTCGCCGTCGCGGGAGACGCCACCGCGCCGCCGCCCCCCGGCGACGCGAACGCGCCGCCTTCTCTTCGCTCGCCGTCCTCTTCGCCGCGTCCCAGCCGGCGCGCGCGTCGGCGCGCGTCGCGCTCGGCGCTCGTCTCGTCTCGCCCGTCGCGCGCGCGCTTCTTGTGGGCCTTCTTCCGCTTCTTCTCGGGATCCGCCGCCGAGGAAGGCTCGCGCGCGCCATCCCCGCCGAGAGACGCGCGCGACAGCCCCGAGGGGCCGCGCGCGCCCAGCTTGAACGTCACGCGAAGCGGCGGCGCCGCGCCCCCCCCGGGCGCGGGGCTCCCGCTGCGCGCGCGTCGGGGCACACCGGCGACGAACGGGTCGCCACCCGTCTGCCGCGGTCCGCCGTCAAGGTCAGGCCCTTCCCTCGGTTCGCCGTCGAGCGCAGCGTCCGCTCCCGCGACGCGCGCCGCCGCCGCTCTTTCGGCTTCGAGCGACGGCGTCGCGTACATCGCTGCCCACCGCTCGGCTTCTTTTCGTTCGAGCTCCGCTCGCGCCTCGGCTTCGCGGCGCGCGTCCTCGACGCGCCTGCGGTACTCGTCGTCCGCGTCGCCCGTCTCCCATCCCTCGATGATGAGCTCATCGTCCTCCTCCGCCGCCTCAGCCGCGGCTTTCTGTTTCTCGAGCTGCTCCAACTCCCACTCCTTCTCCTCGAAGTCGACGAGGTTCACCGCCGCCGTCGCGTCTTCTTCCAAGATGCGCAACGTCTCCTCCAGGTACCGCACCGCGTACCGCTCCACGGGCTTGAGCTGCATCTCCAGCGCCTCGCCGCGCGACGCGCTCGCCTGGACTTTGCGCATCATCTCCTCCGCGAACGCGTCGTCGCCCTCCAGGGTCGTGTTCACGCGCGTCAAAGACAGCGTGCGGTTCTCGTCGTCGGGCGCCGGCGTGGCGGGGGGCGAGCCCGGCGCGCCCGAGGCGCGAACGAGCTTAGGCTCGCTTCCCGTCGGGTTCGCCGAAGGGCGGGCCTTTTCTTTTTCTTTGGCGTCGTCGTCGTCCAGGTCCTCCCCCGGCTCTTTCTCGCGGATGTCGTCCCCGAACTCGGCGGCGTCGTCGGCTTCCTCGTTCGCCGCCGTTATGACCGCGGCTTTGTCGACGTCGTCCTGGGCCTCGTCCATGAGCCGCGCGACTTCGTCCGCTTCGGCGGCGTTCTTACCCTTCTTACCCGCGGCGGTCTCGGCGGAGCCGTCCCCGCCGCCGTCCGCGGGCGCGGTCGCCTTCGCCACCGCCGCCCGGGACATCGCCTGGTCGAAGATGGACATCGCGGCGGCGCCCTGTTCGCCGCCGATCACCGGTCCGTCGCCGTCGTCGTCGCCTCCGCCGCCGCCGCCGCCGCCGCCGCCGCTCTGTTTTTTCGCCATCTCCTTCGTGAAGTGCTCGGTGTTGAAGTTGCCCGCCTGGATCGCGAAGTGGTCCAGCTCGCGCTTCTGCATGGACTTCTTCAGGATGTTCTCCTCGATGGTTCCCGTGCACACCATGCGGTAGATGTGCACCTCGCGCGTCTGCCCGATGCGGTGCGCGCGGTCCTGCGCCTGCGCGTCCATCGCCGGGTTCCAGTCCGAGTCGTAGAACACCACGGTGTCGGCGCCGGTGAGATTGATCCCGAACCCCCCCGAGCGCGTGGACAGGATGAACGCGAACAACCGCTCGTCGGTGTTGAACCGCTGCATCAAAATCTGGCGCTGTTCCGGGCGCGTGCTGCCGTCCAGGCGGCAGTACGCGTACCCGTAAAGGTTCAAAAAAGCCTCCAAAATATCGAGCATCTTGGTCATCTGCGTGAAGATGAGCACCTTGTGACCGCCGGACTTGAGACGGCGCAGCAGCGTCGCCAGCGCCTGCAGCTTGCCGCAGTCGAACTGCACCAGCCTCCGGTCGGGAAAGAAGAGCTGCCGCCGCACCTGCGCGGGCCGCAGGGGCGCGAGCGCGGGGAACGCGACGCGCTGGCACCACGCCTCGCGCGCTTTCGCGGAGAGCCAAGAGGCGGACGAACGCGACGCGCTGGTCAGCGTCGGCGCCGGCGCGCGCGCTTTGGGGATGGCGAACACGAACGCCGCGATCGTCGCCTCCGCCTCGGCGGCGCGACGCGCGGGTCGCTTCACCAGCTCCAAGAGCGAGGGCGCCGCCGCGAAGGCGCCGGCGCCGTTTCGTTCCGCAACGGCGTGACAATCGCGCGTCGGTAAAAGAATCGTGACAGCGCGCCGGCAATCGGCGCCGTACACCGGCACGCGCGCCGCCGCCGCCGCCGCGTTGGCGGCGATGCGCGCGGCGACGGCGCGGCGGTACGCGCGACGCCGCGCCGCGCGCGCCTCGAGAAACAGAGACACCGCCGAGGCGGCGTCCGGCGTGGCGCGTCCGAGCGCCGCGAGTCTCGTAGCGCCTTCGTCCTCCGCGTCGGCTTCGTTCGCGAGCGCTTCGATGACCACCTCGCGCGCCACCGCCGTTCTCTTCGCTTCCAGCGCGGTCCACCGCTCGCCCCCCCCGAACGCGAACGCGCCGTCGAACGCGTCGGACGGCGACTCCAGGGACAGCAGGTGCGCCCCCATGGGCGCGTACAGCGACCGAATTCGACCTAAAACCGAAGTCGCGCCCTCTCCGCGCTCCGCCTTGGCCGCCAATCGCGCGACGCGCGAGGGCACGCGCGCTTCGACGCCGGGGAGCATGTCGAACGCGGACACGATGGGCCGCCCCGCGAACAAATCGGGGTGGTTACACACTTTTCGCAACTGCATCAGGCAGTTGATGATGCCCAGCAGATTGCCGCTGCTCAGCGTGGTGCTGGTGTTGCTGCTGGCCATGTACTCCTCGTACAGACGGCGCTGGCGCTTGCTCAGGCCGCAGCGCACGACGTGCTCCACCTTGCCGGGCAGGTTCTTCTCCACCTCCGACTTGAGGCGCCGCAGCAGGAACGGGCGCAGCACGCCGTGCAGGCGCGACACGAGGTCCATGTTGACGCCTTCGCCGCCCTCGACCATCCCGGTGAGCGGCGAGGAGAACCAGTTCTTGAACTCCGAGTGCGACTGGAACACGTGCGGCATCAGGAAGTGCATCAGCGACCACAGCTCCATCAGGTCGTTCTGTAAGGGCGTGCCCGTGATGAGCAACCGCCGCTTGCTGTTGAAGTTGAGCAGCGTCTGCCACCGCTGGCTCCGCCAGTTCTTGATCATGTGCGCCTCGTCCAGGATGAGGTACTTCCACTTCTTCCGGCGGAACACCCGCGCGTCTTGCGTGATCAGGCGGTACGTCGTGATGCACACGTGGAACGCGTTGGGCTTGGACCAGCCTTGTCGCTTCAGCTTGCGTTCCTTCGCCGTGCCGAAATACGTCAGCAGCTTGAACGCGGGCGCCCACTTCTTGAACTCCACCTCCCAGTTGAGCATCACCGACGTCGGCACGACGATCAGGTGGGGACCCCAGATCCCGCGCTCGCACGCCAAATACGCCAGCAGCGAGATGGTCTGGATGGTCTTCCCCAAACCCATCTCGTCCGCGAGGATGCCGTTCAGGGCTTTGTCGTAACACGACACGAGCCAGTTCAGCCCGACGTGCTGGTACTCACGCAGCGAGTGCTTCAGAAGAAACGGCACGCGGCACTTCACGTCCGCGGAGGAGAGCGTGTTCCCTTTCGGTTGAAGCGCGTCGGCGTCGCCCGCCAGGCTGTTCAACACGCGCCGGCGCGCGTCCGACGCGGCTTTCTGCTCGGCGGTCATCGCGGGTTCGGCTTCGTCAGCCAGAGAAGCGACGCCGGGTTCGTCGTCCTCGTCTCGATCGGACCCGGCTTCGTCCTCGTCCTCGTCCTCGTCGTCCTCGTCGGAAGGCTCGTCGGGTCCGGACGCCGCGCGATCGGCTCCCACGGCGGTGGCGGCGTCGTGCGCCGCCTCCATCTCGCGGTACCGCGCCATGAGCTCCTCGATGGGCACCTCCGCGTCCTTCGCGAGGTCGTCAATCTCCGCGCCGCCGTCTTCGTCATCCTCAGCCGCCGCGCGGCGCATCTCCTCCTCGAGCGTCGCCTCGTCGTCCTCCTCGTCTTCGCCCTCGCCGACGGCGTACTCCTCCTCGTCCTCAGCGGAAGGACCCCGAGGCGCTCCCGGGTCTTCGACGATGTCCGCGAACGTCGCGTCCGGCGCGTCCCCGTCGTCCTCCTCCGGGCCCTCGTCGGAAGGCTCGTCGGGTTCGGGGCCCTTCCCCGCCGCTGCCTCCGCCTCGGCGGCGGCTTCCATCTCGCGGTACCGCGCGAGGAGCTCCTCGATGGGCACCTCCGCGTCCTTCGCGAGGTCGTCAATCTCCGCGCCGCCGCCTTCGTCATCCTCTCCCTCCGCCGCCGCGCGGCGCATCTCCTCCTCGAGCGTCGCCTCGTCGTCCTCCTCGGCCATCTCAGCGTCGCCGGCGACGAACTCGTCCTCGTCCGCGTCGTCGGGCTCGTCTCCGGATTTCTCAGAACCGCCGCGTCCGCCGCCGCGCGGCGCGGGGAGAAGCGGCGCCGACGAGGGCGCCTCGCCTGATTCGTCTTCCAGCGCCGTCGCCTTCCCGTCGCCATTCGAGTCGTCGATCGCGTCGTTCGCGTCGCCGACGAGCGCCTCCTCCGGAACCCCGGTCAGCTTGGTGGCGAGCATGCTCGAGTACCGCTCCGTCTGCCCGAGGAGAAAGTCCAGGTGCTTGTCCATCACCGTTTTGCGTTTGGCGTCCACGGCGCTCTGCGCTTTAAAGCGCACGACTTTCTCCACCTTCATCCAGAACCGCATCACCTCGTTCCCGACGTGGCGCGCAGTTTTTCTCTGCGCGATGGCCTCGTCCCTCGCGCGCTTCACGACGCGGCTCTCGAGGTCCATATCGGATTTCCGCACCGCGTGCGCCGCGCGGCGGGCGAGTTTCTGCCGGAACTTGCGCTCGCGAACGAAATCGCCGGAGAGCCACCGCATCTCCTCGAGCAGGTGGTCCCAGTGCGTCTTGTTCCGCGGCGGCTCCGGGAACTTCGGCTGCGGCTTCGTGCGCGGCGGGCGCTGCAGCACGGACCACGCGCGGTCCATGACGGCATCCTCGTAGCGGATGCGCGCGCCCTCCGCCAAGGCGCTCTCGCGAGTCACGCTCGCGACGTCGGGCAGCAGCGCGCCGAGCGCGTTTCCGCGCGTTTCCGTGGAGAGGACGACCGCATCGGTCGTCTCAGCCTCGCGTTTGACCGCGCGCGACTCGGTCACGCCGATTGATCTGACCACCTTCGCCTCCGCGTCGTCCTCCGCGCTCGCGTCGTCCGAGTCCGAGTCCGAGTCCGAATCCGAGTCCGAATCTGAGGAGTCCGAAGCAACCGCCGCCGCGCTCGCGCCGCCGAGCCTCGCGACGCCCGCGCCTCCGTACGTCGCCAGCAGGGTCTCGATTGGCACCTCGCTCTCGGCTTTCAACGCATCGACCTCGATCTTGACCACGTCCGGATCGAGGGGTTCGCGCTCCAGCTCTTCCTCGAAGGTCTCCATGTCGTCCGGCGCGTCCGTCTCGTCAGGCCGAACCACGAACTCGTCATCCGCGCCTCCGTCGTCGCCGTCCCACGACGCGTCGTCGTCGTTCGCCGAGGAAACGCCACCGGCGGTGGTGCCCTCGGACACACCGCGCGACGCGCTCCTCGCGCGGCGCGAAGCGCTCCGCGCGCGTCCGGACCCGCCCGACGCGGAGTCCTCGCGCTGCGACCGAGCGCGCGCGGCGAGCACCGCGGGCGGAGGCGCCGCGCCCGCTTCGAACCTGTGGCGGTGACCGTCGGGGGGGTGGAGGGAGCGTGCGGGGATGTGTACGTGAGTGGGCGATCGTCGAGGAGCGTCGCGATGCGCGTGTCGCGCGAAGCCGACGCGGTTGCAGGCCGGCGACACGCGAAACACTGCGCGCGGTTGCGAAAACAAACATTGCAGGCGGCAGGCGAAGGCGCGCCCGCGGCGAGAGAAGATTGGATCGCTCGCGGCGACTCGATATCGTAGGTCGTATGCACGTACGTCGCAGGTTTACTCCTTTCCCTCGAGGGACGACCTCCCCCTGAGGACGACATCGCCCCGCGCGTTGCCACTCTATGCAACGCGATCGAGACAACAACAGGGTTTGTTTCTTCGCTCAAAAGTTTGGCGCGCGATCTGGCAAACCCGCCGACCGCCAGTCTGTTTGCATGGCCACTCATGAAAGTGCCCAACTCAGTGTCACCCCCGCTCGTCCGCGCGACAGACGAGCGCTCGTGTCACTTCCTGCGTCACTTTTTACGCCGCCGACACGAGCGCTACGATGGCCTCCGAGCTCGACTCCACGTTGGAGTCCGCTGATGTGGTCGTGTTCTCGTATGGTGGGTGCCCGTACTGCCGCAAGGTGACGCGCGGCTTCGACGCGGAGGGCGTCAAGTACCGCGAGGTGGACTACGACGAGTTGGACGACGGCGAGGCGGTTCGACGCGAGATCTCGGCGCGGCACAAGCAGCGCTCGGTCCCCGCGGTGTTCGTCAAGGGGAAGTTCGTGGGCGGGTGCAACGACGGCCCCGAGCCGTGGATGGGCGCGCTTAAACTGCTGAGGAACGGCGGGCTCAGAGATATGCTCGGCAGCAAGCTGTGAGAGAGCTGCGAGAGAGCCGCTCTCGGTAGGCTTCTTTCTTCTGTGATGACGAGAGCGGCGCAGTCACGCGCGAGACCCGGGAAACGGCGCGCGCGACCGGATAGTATCCGACGTCCTCTGCTCATGTATACACGCCTCGAAACCACCCTTCGCCTTCCTACGCATCGTCAAGGTCGCCGTACATGTCGTGTACGCGTGCACGCGCGCGCGAGCCCCCTCCTCCGCCATTCGCGTCCGCCGCGGCGGCGCCCCATCCTCCCGCAAACGCGTCCCGGGTTCGATCCCCGGCGGGCGCCATCGCCGCGCCGCCGCCGCGCAACGCGCGCGCGTCGCCGCCGAGCGCGCGCAGCGCGCGCGCCTGCGCTTCCACCGGGATGACGTCGCCGAACAGAGACGCCGAGTCGGCGTCGCGCGCGACACAGCCTCGGCGCTCCGCGTCGGCCACCAGCCGGCTCCAGACCTCGCCGCCGTTCCGCAAAACGTCGCGGTTCCCGACGATCCACAGCGCGCGGCGCGCGCGCGTCAGCGCGACGTTCATGCGCCGCACGTCGGCGAGGAAACCGATGCCGCCGCCCCGCGACTCGCGCGTGAGCGCGCCGCGAGGCCCGCGCGTGACTGCGCCGCGAGGCCCGCGCACGGTGCTAAAGATGACCACGTCCGCCTCCTGGCCCTGGAACCCGTCGACGGTGCTCACGCGGACGCCCGCGCGCCCGGCGGCGCCGTCGCCGCCGAAGAGCGACGCGAACGCCTTCAACACGCACGCGCGCTGCTCGCGGTACGGCGTGACGATGGCGCACGACAATTTGGGCGCGGCGCCGCCGGCGGCGCGCGTCTCGCGCGCCAGCGCCGCGTGCAGGCACGCCGCGAACAGCGCCTCCACGGGATTGGACAGCGACCCGGACCGCGCGTTGGCGCTCTGCGACCCGTCCGCGACGTCGAACAGCGCGTACGGCTTCAGGTGCGCGAGGTACGGCGCCTCCCGGTTCGACGCCTCCGGCCGCGGCGCGACGAGAAGGCTCGTCTCGCGTTGGCGAACCGAATCGCTGTCCGTGAGCTTGTCGTCGTAAAACTCGCGGCTGGGCCACGCGCGGATCGCGGGGTGCATGCGGTACTGCACGGATAACAGGACGGGCTTCGCGCCCAGCGTGACGAAGCGCTCGAACAGCGACCGCTGGAACGCGGCGGCTTTCGCGGCGGCGGACAAGATCGTGGAGGGGAGCTGACGCGGGTCGCCGACAAGGACGCACCGCCGCGCGCCGTGCAGAAACGGGATGAGCGTCGCCGTCTCGTTCGCCTGCGCGGCTTCGTCGACGAGCACGGTGTCGAAGCCGTTCGCGACGTCACGGAACACGCGCCGGCTGCTGGATGCGAGCGTAGAGAAGACGATCTCGGCGTCGTCCACCAGCGACGCCTCTAGCGCCGCGCGAACGGCGCGCGCCGCGCGTGCCTGCGCGCGGCGCGGGTCGAACGACGCGGACCGACCGTCGCGACGGAAATCGTCGCCGCGATCTTCCTTCGGACCGAGGCGAGAGAGGCAAAACGCGAACCGCGCCATCTCCGTCACGGCTTTGTCCCGGTCGTCGCACACGCGAAGCATCTCCGCGACGCGCGCGTCCTGCGCGCGCGCGTGCTCGCGCGCCACCTCTGGGTCCGGGACGCCGTCCGGGCGACCCGCGCAGTGTTTGGAAAACGCCGCCGCCGCCGCGACGTGTTCGCGTTCTTTCCGTTTCACGAACGAAGCCGCTTCTTTCTGGAACGCGTCTTGTTTCCGATACGCGGCGTCCCACTCTTCGGGCTTCATCTTGACGATCGCGTCCACCAGTCGCGAGGCGGTCACGGCGCCCACGGTCTCGCTGGAAACCAGCGCGTCCGCGGCGCCGACGCGGACGACCGTCGGGCGGTACGCGCCGCCGTCGCCTCCGCGAAACGCCACGCTCGCGACGCGCTCGAGCAGGTTATCCACCGCGGCGTTGGAGGGCGCGCACACCAAGATTTTCGGTTTCTTGACGCCGTAAGTATGCCCCTTCTCCACGCCCGCCGCGGTTCGTAAGTACTCGAACATCTCGCGCACCGCCGCGCCGCGATCGGCGAGGGAGCCCGCGAACGCGCTCTCGGAGGACAAGTCGGTCGCGCGACGGAGCTCCGACGCTTCGTCGACGTCGCCGCCGCCGACGTCGCCGCCGCGCTCGAGCCACTCGCGCTCGCCCGCGTCTTTCACTTGCGCGACGAACGCGCGGTCGCCGGCGGCGCGCGCGGTCCCGAGGTCGATCGCGCGGTGCAGGTGCTGGTAGTACCGCTGGTACAGCACGAAGTGCAGCACGTTCAGAACGCCCCACACCGTGTGCGTCTTGCCCGTTCCGGGCGGTCCCTGCACGAGCGTGAACGGGAAGTTTTTTAAGACTGAATCGTCTCTCGTCTCGGCGTCGCGTCTCGCGGTCGCGGCGGTGTGCGCGGCCGCGCACTTGATCGCCGCGAGCTGCGGCTCGTTGAATCGGCGCTCGAGGAATTCGACGAGGGGAGGGTTGGCGACGATCTCGTCCGCGAACGCGGGGGGGTCGAGAGTCCCCGAGGGCCCGCCGACGGCGTTTTCCGACGGCGGTAATTTCGCCGTCGGCCGAAGCATCGCGTCGCGCATCGGCGCGTGAAGCCGCCGCACGTGGTGGAGCGCCTCGTAGCTCTGCGAGGCGCTGCTTAACTTTCCGGCGGGCGCGAGGAACCACACGCGACCCTCCGGGCTTTGTGGCAAGCCCGGAGGCGCCACCTCCCCCGGCTCGATCGGTTCGTCCCGTCCGTTCCGTTCGTTCGTCGGCGCGCGCGGCGACGAAGAAGAAGGCGAAAAAAAATCGCCGCCGGTCGACTCCGCCGCCGAAAAAGCGTTCTCCGCCGCGGCGCGCCGCGCGGCGTCCGCGCCGCCGCCGCGCGGTCGCCGCACGCGTCGCCGCACACCCTCGAACGCCTCCAGGACGCACCGCTCGCGATCGCGCACGGCTTGGTGCCAGGGCTTCCACCCGGGCGCGCTCGGGTCCACCGCCGCGTCCGCCTCCGGCGAGACGAAGAAGCGGAACTCGACGAGGCCTTCGCGCGGGAGCGTCTTCTCGACGAACCCGGCGCACGCCAGCGGCAGACGGCAGCCGTCCTTCGTTCGCGGCCACGGGTCTCGCGTCGAACACACGCTCTCCACGGCGACGACCGCGACGGAATGGTCCGGACACAGGCTCTTGATGACTTCGCAGTCTTTCCTGTCCGCGCAGTGGAACGTCGCGACGCGCCAGCCGGAGGCGCCCGTCGCGCGCAGAGCGCGCAGCGTCAATCGGTACTCGCGTCCCTCCCCGATCGATTCGAGCCACGCGTTCCTCGTCTCTTCCCTCGTCTCTTCCAGCAGCACGGGCTCGAAGGACTCGACGTAGTGCCGCTCGTTCCTGAACTCGCTGGGAATATCGGGGAGCTCGTCGTCGTCTGGCCTGTGCCACAGCAAAGGGCCGAGCGCGTGGCGTTCGAACGCGTCCACGGAGCCTTCGTCGGGGTGGACGAAGTGCGGCACGTCCGCCGGATCTCGCGCGCCGCGCGCGACGCCGATACGCGGGCGTTTCGAGGGACGGGACACGGGTTTCGACGCCCTGAGCGCGAGCGCCGCCGCCGCCGCGGAATCCAACACGCTCGACTCGTGCCGCCCGGATCTCGCGGGCGGCTTCGCGGGCATCGCGCCCGCGACGCGCCGGGCGCAATGTTACTTTTCGCGGACGGGCGACACGAGGGGTTTGCGGCGGGGGACGGCGAAACGTCTCGGATCTCGCCGGCGTCGCGCGATTCTTTCGCGAGCGCGCACACTTCGGTGCGCATCACAACACACAACGCGACGCACTATAGCGCTGCGCTATAAAAAGCTCTGTCGTTCGAACGCGTCGCGACTCGTGAGCGACGGCTGCGAGTGATGAAGCCGCGCGCTCCGAAGCGGCGATGCGCTCGCGGAGACGAGAGTCCCTCGTCTCGGCGGCTACGTTCCTACGGTGCCGAGACTGATTTTTTTTCCGCGACGAGAAGGCGCTTTACGCCGCGCCCGTCCAGAGCCGGAGAGACGACAGAGCGACGCCGCTCGACGCGTCGCGGAAACGCGCGCGTCTTCGACGGAGAGCGCACGAGGGAAGGCGTAAAAATTGCCCCCTCGAGGCTCCGACGGCCCGTCGAGGCGCGACGATTCGGTTTTTCGGTTTTCCGGTTTTTCGATCTTCGCGTCGCCGCCGGAGCCGACGCGCGACGCGCCGAAGTCGCGCGTTCTTTTTTTTTCGCCCCGGTCGGTTCGCGGAATCGCGGCCCGTCGCGACTCGGCGCGCGCGAGCCCCGACGCGCGCGACGGGCGCGCGGCGGACGTCACGACTTCACGACGTCCGCCCGTCACGCCGAACCCGCTTCGCGAAGCTTCTTCCGGTTGCGCTTCGCCTGAGACTTCGAGACGGGCGCGTCGGACTGCGCGGCGCGGATCACCGACGCGGGGGGTGGCGCCGTCCGCGCGGGCGCCGCGCGCGGAGCCTCCACCAGCGTCCCGACGATCGCGCCGGGGAGCACCTTCCGGGGTTTCTGCGCCGCGGGCGCCACCCGCGCGGGCTGCCCGGCGAGCCGCGGCGCAGGCATGCCGGGCCTTTGCATCGCCGGAGCTGTTCCTGGGTTCTTCGGCCCCGGCCTCTGTCCCCTCGGCGCGGGCATCGCGGGCTGGCTCCCCGGCGCCATCGGCCTCTGCTGCTGCTGCTGCGGTGCCGACTGGGGTGCCTGCGCCGGCACGGCGCCGTACTGGTTGCGCGCGGAAGGTGGCTGCTGCTGCGCGGGGGGCTGACTGTATTGCTGGCCGTACTGCTGGTACTGCTGCGGCGGCGGCTGGCCGTATTGCTGGTACTGCTGCGGCGGCGGCTGGCCGTACTGCTGGTACTGTTGCTGGGGCGGCGGCTGCGCGTACTGCTGGTACTGTTGGGGGGGG
>MDSV01245894.1_pt1 | contig 23391 bp, 21 predicted proteins | sample 810851 | NCBI WGS metagenome assembly MDSV01 (sample SAMN05326640, study PRJNA326480) | marine metagenome | isolation source: seawater | place: Atlantic Ocean: North East | collected 2012 | reverse complement strand
TTAGGCGATATACGCTCTATTCGAACTGGAAAAATATATGATGTTGTGATTTCGCTTTTCCATGTAATGAGTTATCAATTAAATGATAATGATTTAATTGGAGCCTTTGACACTGCACAAACACATTTAGCCCAAGGCGGCCTTTTTTTGTATGACTTTTGGTATGACCAGTCTGTATTAACTCAAAGACCAGAAGTGAGAGTCAAACGATTGGAAGATAAGAATATAAAAGTAACGCGTATTGCAGAGCCGGTAATTCATCTTAATACAAACATTGTTGATGTGAATTATACAGTGTTTATTAATGATAAGTTAACTGGGAAAATAGAGCAGATTTATGAATCCCATAAAATGCGTTATTTTTCATTATCCGAGTTAAAATGTTACTGGGAGTCTTTTTTTGAGGACTGCATTACCTTAGGATGGATGACTGATTGCCCTCCAAATTCATTAATATGGGCTGGTTTTCAAAAATTAAAACGGATTTAAAAAAATATGAAAGTAATCGCAATACTTGAGCATTCTATTACTGGCGGGGGCGGATTCAACCAAGCTTTAAATGCAATTTTGCAAATGAAGAAAATATGCAAAGGACGTTTTGAGTTTGAAGTTTTTTCAACACACGCAGAAAACTATGCCCATCTACAAAAACTAGGAATTAGCTCTGTGATATTTAGCTATTCCTTGATGGATAAACTTCTTGCTAAGATTGGAATTAACTCATTGTGGCAAGCTATTCAGTCTCGCATTAAAATTATCGGCTCATTCGAAAAAAAATTAATTAAACATAAATGTGATTTAGTCTATTTTACTACTCCATCAGGATATGTGGCATCATTGCAAAAACTTAACTACATAACAACTATTTGGGATACTTGTCACCGAGACACACCTGAATTTCCAGAGGTACGTAATTTTAATCAATTTCTTATTAGGGAAAAAAATATTAGTAACTACTTAGCTGCTGCTATTACTGTTATTGTTGATTCCGAGTCTCTAGCGAACTCTATTTCTTTTAGGTATGGGGTCGATCGTTCAAGATTGTTACCTATGCCATTTAGCCCAAGCCCTTTTTTAGACTTGGATAAATCTAAAAGTTTACGCGAGGTAATGATAAAATATAAGCTCGATGAGGGATACTTCTTTTATCCTGCACAATTCTGGGCTCATAAAAATCATATTCGTATTTTAGAGGCTCTACTTATTTTAAATAACAATAAAAAACAACATAAGATTGTTTTTGTTGGTAGCGATAAGGGAAATCGACCTCATCTAGAGGAGTTTGTGAAAAACAATAACCTTGACAGTCAAGTTAGTTTTTTAGGTTTTGTACCGGCAGATGACATGTATGGCTTGTATGAAGGTTGTCATGCTGTAATTATGCCGACATATTTTGGTCCAACAAATTTACCTCCACTTGAGGCATGGATGCATAAGAAACCGTTGATTTATTCTATCTATTTTATTAACCAAACAAAAGATGCAGCAGTTCTTATAGATCCTGATGATGCACATGATATAGCAAAAGCGATAACTAAAAGTATGGATAAAGATTTTTGTGAGGAACTTATCAAATTAGGTTCGAAAAGAGTACAGGAATTGAATGATGAGCGTGAAGCATCAGAAGCTGATTTACTTGTAAGATTAAAAAAATTCGAAAAAAGATTACATTGCTGGAAGATAAATAAAGATTTCCAATAATTTTATTAAAGTCTATTAATACTAAATTGGTCTAATTATATTTTTTCCATAGTTTGTTTCTCAACTTCAAAAATAGGTAATCCTCTTATAGTATCAAGCCTATCATCTCCTAATATAAACGTAAGATTCCCATTTTCATCCCTACTTTCTCGATAGTTTGATGGTGAATAAGCCTCTTCAGCAGACAACACATTAAGCCTATCATTTAATAGATCATTTCTAACATAAAAGGCGTTATTACAAAAGGAAGTTGTTCCGACAAGCGAATATCCCTTCTTGTTAGCCATGTAAGTCATCGCTGCGAGTGATGCTCCCCAATATAGATTGGAATGATGGGCATTAGTTCGAGAAAAGTTATTTTTATAAGGAATTGATATTTTTCTACTACCTCCAAATACTGGATTATATTCGCATATCAAAATACTGGGTTTAAAGTCTTTTATCGCTTCAAGTATGTAATAATCATTTCCATCTATATCTATAGATAGTATTCCCAAGTCCTCACTAAAATTACTCTTTAGAAGTATATTATTTACATTTTCTTTTGTAATAAACTCATCTACAGCAACTAGATGATGTTTCCAATAAAAGTAAGAATTTTTTAGACATTGAATATTCTTAGTAGAGCCATCAATAACAAAACCTTTCCACTTTGTATCTTTCATTAGAAGGAAGCGACAATTTGACTCAAAAAAATCTTCAACTCCAAACTCAATAAAAGTTTTATTTTTAATATCAATAGACTCTATTAAATATTGAATAATTCCATCTTCACCATTTTGTGAAAATATTTTGAATTCATATTCTCTCAAATTTTTGGCAGTTTTATTTTTGTTTAGATTCGAGAGTATAATTCCTTGATTGATTTTTATTTCATCAAATTTTTGATTCATGTTTACAATGTTTATAGCAAGTTGGCGTATCTTCGATATTATTTTTTTTATCATATCAATTATTTTTCATATGCTGTTTAACTCGATTTTACTCTCTTGTTTTTGGTTGTAAAGCGTTAGCTGTTTTCTGGGAGTATGAAATTATTAGTTTGTAGTATTCAACAAAACAAGAACTGATTAGTATATGACTGACTATACTAAATCTGATATTTGCATGATGGGGCAAGAACTTACTGTTCTTCACTAGTACATATTTTTCAACTAACAAATACCATTAGGTCAATTTGTAATTGATGTTTATTCAATTATTTTGATTAAGCACTACAGTAATGATAAACTTTCAATTCGAGAATATTGAGGTTTTAGTAACCCTTGGGTTTGTTCAATTCGCCTAAAAGTTGCAATGTGAGACGACATAATAGTATTTGTTAGTTTAATTAGTTAAACAATTATGGGATTATTTTAAGAACTGAATATGGCAAATAGTAAAGTTGCATTAATAACTGGCATTACCGGACAAGACGGTTCTTATCTGGCAGAGTTTTTATTGGAAAAAGGTTACATTGTGCACGGCATCAAACGTCGCTCTTCATCATTTAATACTAGCCGTATTGACCACCTTTACCAGGACCCAAATGAAATCAATAGGAAACTAATTCTTCATTATGGTGATTTGACTGATTCAATGAGTCTTATACGAATCATTCAACAAGTTCAGCCAGATGAAATTTATAACCTTGCAGCACAGTCACATGTTGCAGTATCTTTTGAAGTACCTGAATATACAGCTGATACTAATGCTATCGGCGCTCTTAGAATTCTTGATGCAATTCGCATATCTGGATTAGAAAAAAAAACTCGTTATTATCAAGCATCAAGTTCTGAACTTTTTGGAAAGGTACAAGAAGTTCCTCAAAAAGAAACAACGCAGTTTTATCCGCGGTCTCCATATGCAGCTGCAAAACTTTATGCTTATTGGATAACCATCAATTATCGTGAGGCATATGGTATATATGCATGCAATGGCATTCTTTTTAATCATGAATCTCCAGTAAGAGGGGAGACCTTTGTGACTCGAAAAATTTCTAGAGCGCTTGCTAGAATTACTGAGGGCTTACAAGATAAACTTGTTTTGGGCAACTTGGACGCTAAACGTGATTGGGGTCATGCAAAAGACTATATTGAAATGCAGTGGTTAATGCTTCAACAAGATAAGCCTGATGATTTTTGCATTGCGACAGGGGAACAGTATTCAGTTCGTGATTTTGTTAACCTTGCATGGGATTATTTAGGGAGAACCATTAGATGGGAAGGCACAGGTTTGGGTGAAAGAGGTTATGATTCTGAAACAGGCGATTTAATTGTCAGAGTGGATTCGCGTTATTTCCGTCCTACAGAAGTAGATAGTTTATTAGGCGATCCAACTAAAGCTAGAGATAAGTTAGGATGGAAACCAAAAATCACATTCAAAGAAATGGTTCATGAGATGATGGAAAATGAAATAAATGTCGCTAAACGTGACTCTCTAGTTAATGAGCATGGATTTAAAACACCGGACTTCAATGAGTAGTAATTTTATTAATGAATCGTAGCGATAAAATTTACATTGCAGGACATAAAGGTTTAGTTGGTTCTGCCATAGTAAGAAATCTAGAAGCACAAGGTTTTACTAATCTCTTGATGCGCACACACCAAGAGTTAGACCTGACTGATCAAATTCAAGTAAATGATTTCTTCAAAAAAGAAAAACCTAGTTTTGTTATTCTCGCAGCTGGTAAAGTAGGAGGCATTCATGCAAATAATACATATCCAGCAGAATTTATTTATCAAAATATTATGGTAGAGGCCAATGTTATACATTCTGCATATAAAAGTCAGGTAAATCGTTTACTGTTTTTAGGTAGTACCTGTATATACCCTAAAGCGGTAAAACAACCTATGAGAGAAGATGCACTTCTTACTAATGTGCTTGAGCCAACGAATGAGCCATATGCACTTGCTAAGATTGCAGGTATCAAACTCTGTGAATCATACAACCGTCAGTATGGCACTGATTTTCGATCCGTTATGCCTACAAATTTATATGGTATTCATGATAATTTTCATCCAGATAACTCACATGTCATTCCTGGACTATTACGTAAATTTCATGAGGCTAAAGTTAATAATACCCCTGAAGTGCTAGTATGGGGCACAGGTAAAGTTATGCGTGAGTTTTTATATGTTGATGATATGGCGCAAGCATCGCTTTTTGTTTTCAATTTGGACAAGAACATTTATCAAGCAAACACTAAGCCTATGCTCAGTCATATAAATATAGGCACAGGTGAAGATGTAACTATTAGAGAGTTAGCAGAGACGATTAAAGATGTTGTTGGTTATAAAGGTAAAGTGTTATTTGATAGTACTAAGCTAGATGGTATACCAAGGAAGCTTACTGACGTGTCTCTTTTATCATGTATGGGATGGAAGTATACTACCGACCTTAAAACAGGCCTAGAAAGAACTTATAATTGGTATAAGGCGCAAGAAGTTTAATTGTTATTAAATATGAATAAAGATTAAACTAAATAATGATTAAGATTACAACACAACTCTTTAGTTTGCTTACACCTAATCAGCGCAAACGTTTTTACCTATTACAATTTTTAGTAATATTAATGGCTTTTATGGAAATTATCGGTGTTGCCTCGATTATTCCATTTATGGCTTTAGTAGGGGATATGACCCAGTTACAACAAGAGACATTTTATGCTCAAGTGTATCAAGCCAGCGGGATAGAGTCAGAATCAGAATTTGTAGTAATTTTAGGAATTGGTGTTGTGGTTACATTATTTGTATCAGGGACAATATCACTATTTACTACTTGGAGACTATGTATGTTCGGTACACAACTTGGTACAGAATTATCTACTAGACTTTATACGCATTATATAAAACAAAATTGGTTATTTCATGCATCTGTAAATAGCGCAAAACTTACAAAAAAAATTGTCAATGAGACTAATAGAGTCTCTGGTGGAATCATACTGCCTCTTATGCAAATGAATGCAAGAGTTGTATTTACTTTGTTCATGATCATAAGTATTTTTATTTATGATCCAAGAGTTGCTATCGTTGGGTTATCAGTTTTTGCAATCGTATATTTAATTCTTTTTAAAATAGTCAAACGAAGCTTAGAACGAAATGGAAAAGCTATATCTCAGATATTTTCAAAACGCTACCGTCTAAATAATGAGGGTTTCGGTGGTATCAAAGATTTACTTTTATTAGGTAGAGGTGATAACTTTATAGAATCTTTCAATCAAACAAGTAAGTCACTTGCTCATAGCCAGGGAACTATAAATGCTTTAGCACAGGTACCTCGTTATTTTATAGAGTTAGTTGCATTCGGCTCGATGATGACCATTACACTTTACTTGATTAGTAGCTATGATGGAAATCTAGGTATGATTCTACCAACTCTTTCACTTTATACGCTCGCAGCTTTTAAGTTGCTACCTGCCATCCAAAATATTTATGCTAACGTAGCAGCAATAAAAGGTAATATTGCAGCATTTGAATCAATTCATGATGATTTAATTTGGTCATCAAAACCAAAAGCTTTGATTCAAGAATCAAAACAAAGTTTTTTGCGTGTTAAGCATCAAATATCTCTTAATAATATTACCTTTACGTATCCTGATAAGACAAAATCAACACTACAAAAAATAAACATGTCAATATTAGCTAATAGTGTAATAGGGATAGTTGGTCCATCAGGTTCTGGGAAATCCACTCTTATAAATATTCTCCTTGGTCTAATTGAGCCACAGCAGGGTGAGATGAAAATTGATAATACAATCTTGAATTACAAAAATCGTCGCTCTTGGCAAAATACAATAGGTTTCGTTGCACAAGATATATTTCTATCAGATAGGTCTATTGCTGAAAATGTTGCATTTGGAATTTCTAAGAATGAAATCAATTTAGATAAAGTGAAAAAAGCTCTTGAACTGTCTCATCTTACAGAACTATTACAAAGTCTAGAGAAAGGGATTTATACCCCAGTTGGCGAACGAGGTGTAAAATTGTCTGGAGGTCAGAGTCAACGTATTGGTATTGCAAGAGCTTTATACCATGAAGCAGACATTCTTGTGTTTGATGAAGCCACGAGTTCTCTAGATGGCATTTCTGAGAGAAGAGTTATGGATGCTATTCATGAATTTGGAGGTCAAAAGACTATAATTATGATTGCTCATAGAATTAAGACAGTGCAAAATTGTAATAAGATATTTTATATTGATAAAGGTCGAGTTGTTGATCAAGGAACATATAAAGAGTTAATTGAAAGAAATGATGATTTTAAAAATATGGCAATATAATCATAACTAGATTCATATAGCTCAACAAAGTTAATAATACTTGTTGAGAGAAATTATTATCCTAAAACTTTAATATTTTTACAATCAAATGGACAATTAGCTCGGACATTTTTCAATATATGAGTTAATATTAATCGCAAATGTTAGATGCAGAAACAGATAAACCGCTTATAATACTCGAGTTTGCTAACAACCATATGGGAAAAAAGAAGCTTTATGAAGCTATGGTTGATGAGTTCTCTGACATACAATCAGAATATAGAGACTTTCGCTTCTCAATAAAGCTCCAGTATAGAGATCTTGATTCATTCATACATCCTAAATTCAAAGGTAGCGACCACACTGGTGTAAAGAGATTTGAGTCAACCAAAGTATCTATTGATGAGTGGTCATCCAGAATTGATTATGCTATTTCAAAAGGTTTTTCAGTAGGTTGTACGCCCTTTGATGAAGTGTCAGTTACAGAGGTATTAAAAGATAGTCGTTTTTCATTTTTGAAAATTGGAAGTTGCTCATTTAACGATTGGCCTTTTCTAGAGAAGATTCGCGAAGAGTTGGATAATAAAAACAAGTCTACTCATATAATTGCCTCTACGGGAGGAATGTCCTTAGAAATAATTGACAAAGTTGTTTCATTCCTAAAAAAATCAACTAATTTGAATCTAACATTAATGCACTGCATGGCTAACTATCCATGTTCAATTAGTAATCAGAATCTTTCTTGGATAAGAACTTTATCCCAACGCTATCAAACAGCTATTGGATTTAGTACGCACGAGGATGGTGATGAAGAATATTCAGGAGCATATGCTTATTGTAACGGCGCTACTATTTTTGAGAAACATGTTGTTTCTTCAATAGCCACAACTGTCAATGCATATTCTTCAAATCCAAATCAAATCAGAAGATGGCTAAATCAAATAATGAATGCAGAAAAATACATTGGTTCAGAAGAGAAACGAGTAAAAGAATTTACAAATGAAAAAAAATACTTAGATAGTTTTCGTAGAGGCGTTTATACAGGTAAAGATATGCCAAAAGGCCATATATCTCATGATGATGTATATATGGCTTTCCCTAGACAAGAAGGACAGTTGACTGCAAATGAATGGTCTGGATTTATGAGATATGACCTTGATACCTCTCTTGAATCACATGAACCAGTTACTTCTAATTTAATTACCATACAGGATACACGTACGAAAATTGACGAAATTCGCTTATTTGTAAAAGATTTGCTCCGTAAAACTAACATAGTAATTGAAAAAGGCGCCAGGCTAGAAATTTCTCATCACTATGGATTAGAACGATATGATGAAGTTGGGATGTCCATGTTAACACTAGTAAATCTTGAGTACTGTAAAAAAATTATGATTTTAAAAGCTAATCAAATGCATCCGGAGCAGTATCACAAAACTAAACGCGAAACATTTATAATTTTACATGGCGAGGTAGATTTAATATTGGATGGGGTCAGCAATAAGTTGCAGCCAGGACATGTTGTCACTATTAATCCTGGGGTAGTGCATGCTTTTACAGCGGTTGTAGACTCTGTTATTGAAGAAATATCGTCAACTCATCAAGCTGATGACAGTTATTACATTGACGAGGCAATTTCGAATAATACCAAGCGTAAATCTTATATTTCTTTATTTGAGTAGTGAAAACTTTAGATGAGATAAATTTTAACGGACCAGTATTTACGGTATTCACTGCTTTTGATGACAAGTACAAACTAGATATTTCATCAACCTTAAAATATATTGATTTCTTACTTGATCATGAAGTGAAGCATTTATATGTTATGCCATACAACAGTAGATATCTTCAGCTTAATATGGAGGAGATAATGCAATTAAATATCTCGGTTATTAAGCATATAAAAAACAATAGTGATGCTAAAGTAATTACTAGTTCACCCGTTGAATGTAGTACTAATGACACACTTATATTTTGCGATAAATCTTTTGAGGCTGGAACTGATTGTTTTTCTTCTGCCTTTGGTGAGAAGTATTTTTCAGATGAACAAGTTCTCAAACACTACAATATTCTTGAAAGTAAATATAAATCAATTCTGGTTCATGAGCAGCCGCTCATATCAGGCTATGACTCCATGCAAATGAACTGGCCTTTATCATTATTGGAGAAGGTTTCATTACTTGATGGTGTCATTGCATTTAAAGAAGATACTAAATCCTATGAATTTGGTAAGATGCTTTTAGAAAAGAATTTACCAGCACAAATGATTTTCGCTGGACGTAAAAGTTTATTTACGCCTTTATTAAAACATGGTCTGTCAACATATCTGAATGGAATCTCTATAGTAAATCCAAAAATAGCATTTTTATTTTGGCGATTGGCTGAAAAGGGTAACCAAAAAGAATTAGAAAAGTTTGTTAAAGAAGTAGATGATCCTTTTTGGGATGGTCCAGTTAAAAAGTATGGTTGGCATAGAGTAAACAAAGCATCCTTGGAATATTTTGGATTAATGTCCAAACGTGACAGAATGCCTATGCTAAACTTGAATAGTGACGAATATAAAGACTTATGTTCATTCTGGGAAAAGCATTCTGAGGTGATTAATGATTGGGTCTAACGTCGCGTTCATACCTTTTCGCTCTGGATCAACCAGACTTAAAGATAAGAATATTCTTCCACTTGCAGATTTGCCATTAGCTGCTTGGTCACTAGTCGCTGCTAACAAATGTGAAAACATCGATAAAATTATTCTTTCAACTGATAATGAAGAATTTTATAATCATATTATTGATGCTTCTTGTAAAGTTACTGAGTTAAAGAAGGATATATTATTTGATCACCGTTCCCATGAACATTCAGGGTCGAAGGTTAAAATCTTTGATTATATTAAGAATAATCTTAGTCCCTTGTTAGTAAATAACGATGATACTCTAATTCAAATGTTACCTACATCTCCTTTTAGACGAGTAAGTACTTTGGATAGTGCATTGAAACTATATCTTGATTCTGGAATTGGCAGATTTGCTGCAGCTGAATATGATTTTCGAATTAGTTTTGCATTTTCTATAGATGATAATCGCTACACGCCCCTATTTGATGATTGTCCGATGATTACAGGAAACACTCAAAGTCAAAATCATCCATCCATGTATCATCCATGTGGCGTCTTTAATATTTTTGACATGAATGAAGCACGAAATACTATGAAAACAATCTATGACAAATGTGAACCAGTAATTGTATCGCGTGAAGAAGCATTCGATATAGATACACAAGAAGACTACTTATTTATGAATACAGTTGCACATGTATTTAAATCAAGATTACTATCTTCATGATTAAGTTAATTATTTTTGATCGCGATGATACTCTTAATATTGATGTTGGATTTACATATAAACTCGAAGATTTAAAACTTGTTAAAAATGCAAAAAAGGTATGTGATTTTATCAAACAAAAAAATCTTCTATATGCAGTGGCAACTAATCAATCAGGTATTGGAGAGAACTATTATACTGAAAAGGACATGCAACTATTTAACAAGGCATTGTTTGGTAAATTAGGTTTAGACTATTCACATAATAAGATTGCTTATTGTCCTCATCCAAGGGTTATGCACCCAAGATGCGCATGTAGAAAACCTTCTCCTTTTTTGCTCCTAAAATTATGTAAAAATTTTAACATATTACCAAAAGAAACTATATTCATCGGTGATAGAGATTCTGATAAAGAATGTGCTGATAGAGCAGGGTGCTATTTTATAGATATTGATGTCAAAAAAGGACACGATGAAACAACCGAAAAGATTAATCATATTCAAAACTCCCTACTTTATGATCATAAATAGCTTAGAATTGATATAGAAGGATATATGCTTATATTTTTTAGATAAATGATTGGGAATAACTTATAAAATGAATACACCCGAGGCATTTAAATTAATTGTGAAAGTAGAAAGTATGGTTGATACAGATTCTTTTACATTTAACGGTTTGAACACATGGCCAATACTAAGAAAGATTTTATGGACCAAGTTAACTTCCAGTTACAATAAAAACAAAATACAGAAAAGGAATTATTTGATAGATACTTATATTTTCATAAAGAGGTTCATCTCATTAATATACTGCTTATTTAAAAAAACAAAATATAAAGACGATAGCGAAAAAATTTTCATTTCTAGACCTGTATACTTGCAACAGTTACAGACTAAAAAATATTTCGATAGAATAGTTGATCCCATTATTGAATCATCTAAAAAAAACTATAAATTCACTAAATATTACTTTCAACAAATACCTAAAGGAAAACAGTTAGTATACAATTATTTTACTCTACATCACTCTAATCAACTTAGATTAATAAAAATTTCGTCACAACAAAAAGAGCTTATTCATACAATTTCACTTTTAACAAAAATTGATAGCTTAGAATTAAATCAATGTTACAAGAGCGAGTTAAAATCATTTATGGGTTGGTATATTTCTATCAAACAGTTACTAAAAAGGCACAAGAAGCTCAAGGAAATATACATTGCCTGCTGGTATTTTACTGAGACGATGGCAGTCTCTGCCGCTGCTAGCGAACTTGGTATTGACACGATAGATATACAACATGGCAAACAGGGAAGATACCAAGCAATGTATAGTGGGTGGACAAAAATTCCTGAAGAGGGTTATTCTTTAATGCCAGATAGTTTTTGGTGCTGGGGGCAGCCGAGCTGTGAGCATATTCTTGCAAGCTCCCCAAATAGAAAAAAACATATTCCATTTATTGGGGGTTACCCATGGCTAGAGTACTACAAAAGAAACATGTCACCTTTAAGGTCAAATCTTATTGATAATAAAATAAGAGCACTTTTTACGATGCAGCCACCTCAGGCTAGTAATATCGAAAGAATACCAGATTTTATTATAGATTTCTTATCTTCTGCTAATATAAAAGATGTGCATTTTATCTTCAGACTTCATCCTAATGATGATGGTTATGATTATTGCAAAGAAAGATTAAAATTAATTAAACCTAAATTATACTCAATCGATAGAGGTAATCAGAATTTATATGATATTTTTAGAGCAGTCACTCATCATATAACTGCATACAGCTCTTGTTGTTACGAAGCAAGCCAATTCAATGTTCCAACATTATTGTATGGGGAAGAATCAAAAGAAATCTATGAAGATGATATAAATAATAAAGTTTTTAAATGGATAGATTCTGAAAAAGACTGTTTAGAAAAATGGTTATATTCTTCTAATAATAATAAGCTTAAAATATCAGACAAATATATTAATAATACCCATAAAGATTAATTGTTGAGAATATTAAAATGAAGTTTTTTTAGACATTTACTCTAAAAAAATAATAAGATAAAAGAAAAACTATTAACCTAATATTGTATAGTTTAGATACTGATTACATGATAAGTTATTTTTAATAAACAATTTATTAAAAAAGTGGATACAAGTAATAAATTAGCCCCAATAGTCTTATTTGTTTATAACAGATTGGATTATACAAAAAAAACAATCGAGGCTCTACAGACCAATCAACTTGCAAGCGAGAGCATACTTTTTATATATTCGGATGCTGCAAAAGATGAAAATGATGCACATAGAGTAAGTCAAGTTCGAGAATACATAAAAACTATTGATGGTTTCAAATCAGTAATCATATCAAAAAGAGAAAACAACTGGGGACTAGCAGATTCTATAATTGATGGCGTAAGTGAGGTGGTGGAAAAATATGGAAAAATAATAGTGCTTGAAGATGACTTGGTAACAAGCCCCTCTTTTTTAAAGTTCACTAATGAAGCTTTAGATTTTTATGAAGATCATAAGAAGGTTTGGCACATAAGCGGATGGAACTATCCTATTGAAACGACTAAACTCGAAGATGTATTCCTATGGAGATGCATGAGCTGTTGGGGTTGGGCTACATGGTCAGACAGATGGGAGTACTTTGAAAAAAATATTGATAAAACTATGAAAGATTTTTCTAGAAAACAAATTAAGTATTTTAATTTAGATAATTATGAAAATTATTGGTCTCAAATTATCGCAAATAAAGAAAATAAAATAAATACATGGGCTGTATTTTGGTATGCAACTATTATAAAACATAAAGGCTTGTGCTTAAACCCTGCGCATTCATTTGTTATAAACATAGGTAATGATGGTAGCGGAGAACATCGTGATTCAAGTAATACTTTTTTAACTACTTTATCAAAAACTAATAAGTTTAACTTTACTAGTGATTTTCAAGAAAATCTCATTGCTGTTGACCTAATTAAAAAATTTTATAAATCAATAAAAACGCCTTTGTTGACAAGAATCACAAATAAGTTTAAGAGGATGTTAAATAAAACAATAAAAAGCTTATCATGAAAGACTCACATAATAAGCCTTTGATATCTATTATCACTGCTGTGTTTAATGGCGAGAGAAATCTCGAACGAACCATACAAAGTATTACGAAACAAACATACCCTAATATTGAATACATAATAATTGATGGTGGTTCAACTGATGGCACTATAGATATCATAGAAAAGTATAAAGATAAGATACGCTATTGGATAAGTGAAAAAGATCTAGGCATAGGCGATGCCTTTAATAAGGGCCTAAAGGTAGCAAAAGGAGACTACATAAATTTTCAAGGGGATGGAGATGGATTTATAACAGATGATGCATTAGATAAAGTTTTTCATTCTATAGACCCTGAGGAGGATATATTAATAAGTACTAGGATACAAAGAGTTAATATTGATGGTAAAATAATATTTACTTCAAAGTATATTAAAAACTTTAATAAACTATCGCTTCTTCTACGAATGTCTTTGCCTCATCAAGGACTATTTACACACAGTAGCTACTTTACTAAATATGGATTTTTTGATATCAATTTCAAATACTGTATGGATTACGATCATCTTTTAAGAGCTTATAAATCATTTCCTAAAGTTATTACAAAAGATATTGTTACGGCAGTATGGAGAGCAGATGGTATTGGTAATGAAAAAACTTTAGAGGTATATGAAGAATATAACATAACTAAAAGAAAGAATAAGGTTGCAAATAATACTCTACTACTATTCATTCATTATTGGATTTTATTTAAGTATTATTTGAGAGCCCTATTTGGAAGACCTTAGAATGTCAAAAGACCGAATTATTTGGGTAGATAATTTAAAAGCGCTCGGAATCCTTAGTGTAATTCTGGGCCATATACAATCTCCCTACGGATTTTTTATTTTTTCTTGGCATATGCCTTTGTTCTTTTTTATATCTGGTTTCTTTATAAAATTTAATAAAAGCATAAAAGAGTTTATTACTGATGATTTCAAAAGATTGATGATACCTTATTTTTTATTTTCAATATTTGGGCTAATTATTGAATCGATTAAGAGAAGTCTAATAAGTAGTGAAAGCTTAGATTATCTTTATGAATTTAAAGGCATATTCATTTATATGGACTATCCTCACTTGATAAATACTTATGGTTTTATTTTATGGTTCTTACCCGCATTATTTTTTGCTAGATTACTTGTTTATCTTTTGAATATGAAGATTGAATCTATTTTTATTCAATTTATTATTGTTCTATGTTTATTCTACTTTAGTTTCTCATTTGATACTTTTTTTGGCATAGATAACTCTTTAAATTCTATTATATTTATTTTTCTAGGCACTATTTACTATAGACTTTACCAAAATGAAAAAATTCTATATCTTTTATTATTTATTTTACCAGTCCTTATTTTTTATTTTGGAATTCCAGCCTTAGATATGGCATCTAAAGATTATGAAAATATTTTTATAAATGTATTATATGCACTTTCTATAATATTTATTTTAGTAAAACTTCTTAAGAAAATGAAATTTGAAAATAGATTAGTAAGATTATGGGGAGCAAATACAATGATACTTTTCATTATTCATCCATATACAAATCATATTGGCCATATTTTTTTTGGAAATGAAGTCCTATTTGGAAATTGGTACTTAAAGCTAATTGTATCACTAGTTATTCTACAATGTGTCTTATATGTTAAGCTTAAATTTATAAATAGAGGTATTTTCAAATATGTATGATCTTATAATAGTCACTCATATCCCAAATTTCTATAAGATAAATCTTTATAATAAATTATCAAAAAATACAAAAATATTTGTGATATTTATTGCAACTAATACGAATGAGAAAAGAGCAAATGATTTTATTGATATAGATAAAGCAGAGTTTGATTATACAGTGCTCTATAAAGGTTATTATGAATCTAGAGATGTAAGAACAAATATAATAAAGTTGAAAGCTTTACTGAAACAAAATAAATATAAAAGAATATTAGTAAGTGGATGGAATTCAAAAGAATATTGGTACTGTATATTTGCAAATAAAAAAACTAAAAATTGTTTAGCTCTAGAATCCACAATATATGAGAGCAATACGAAAGGTATTAAAGGATTTATGAAAAAGATATTTTTAAGTCGCATTTCTATAGTCTTTGCCTCAGGTGCTCTTCATAAATGCCTTTTAGACCAATTGAATTATAAAGGTGAAGTAAAAATTACGAAAGGAGTAGGTATTATAAATAAACCTAAATTTAATTTGATAAAAAAACATTATAAAAAAAGATTCATATTTATTGGCCGACTATCAGAAGTAAAAAATATCAATATGCTAGTAGATTTATTTAATCACTTAGAAGAATATATGTTAACAATTATAGGTTCAGGCCCACTGGAAAAAGAGCTTAAGGATAAAGCTAAAAGTAACATAGTCTTCAAAGGTCAAATCGCAAATAAGAAGCTGGACACGTACTTCGAAAACAATGATATCCTCATACTTCCGAGTATTTCAGAAACTTGGGGGCTTGTAGTTGAAGAAGCCATCTATTTTGGCATGCCTGTTATAGTTAGTAGTAATTGTGGTGTGTCTGAACTTGTAAAAGAGGGTATCAATGGTTATCTTATTGATTTAAGAAATCCTAATAAATTAAAAGAAATTATTTTAGGTATAAATGATAGTGTTTATCAGAATCTTATTGATGGAGTTTATAAGTTCTCGATAAATAAGAAAGATTTAGAACAGGTAGCATCATATGACGTTTAGTAAATATAGCTCGACACCTCTCATCAATAAGCTAATTCTTACAGTTTTATTATTAACCCCTATTTTTACTTTTCAAGAGTCCTTAGCATTAATTATGTTGGAACACAGAGGCTTTGTGAATACTAGTAATACCTTGTCTTCAATTTATCTTAAAGGAGTTAAAGATATTTTTTTTATTCTTATTATTATATCTTCTGTTTTAATAATTATAGAAACTCTAAAGATTAATCGCGTTAGTATGATTGGTATAGCGGTTATTTTATTATTTATACTATTACCAGCATATTATTATCATAATAATATTCTAGTTTTCCTATCAGGGATTAGATGGTTAATACCTTTCATTTTAGTAGCCTTCCTTATTGACCATATTGATAAGAGGTTGTTGTATAAAATAGGAACGATCATGTTTTATCTATTTATTTTTCACTTCATTATGCAAATTATACAATTATTTTTCTCCTATGGTTATTTTGGGTTAAATTCTATTGGTTTGTCATCAAGAAATCCTGGAATCTTTTACGTACCTAGCACAGCTGCAACATTTACAATTATTGTTTTATTCTTCTGCAATTACTATATGAAAGAGAGTTTACAAAACAAAATATTTTATTTAATTCCAATCAGTATTTTTTTAACGGCTTCAGGTACTGGTATTGGGATATATTTCATTTTCATGATTATTTATTATTTAAAAAATAATTATTTACCCTATCTGCCCATAATTATTATCTCTACTGCAATCTTATTAATTTTATCACTGGATTTATTATCGGGAAGAACGGGATTAGTTGAAGAGTCATTAGGCATAAGATTTGAACATTTCCAAAAAGCCTTGATTTCTGGACACTATCTACCTCGTGACTTTGGTTATGGTACAGCTACAGCAGAGCTGATAATGAATAAATTCAATCTTGATTTAAATATGATTATAACACATTCATGGTATGCATCCTCAATAGTGAATTTAGGACTAATTAATAGCACTCTAATCTTCATAATCCTGGGCATTATTTTTGTTGTCCTCACTAAATCTCAAGATAAGGAAAAACTACTTTTCTTAACTATATTTGCCATGTTTGCTTTGACAACACCTATTGCTGAATCATATCCAGCAAATTTGATTTTTGCAGTATTATTTGCTTACTATATAAAGCCCAAACAAGATAACTATGAGCATAAAGATACCTCAACAGAGACTATTTCGGTAAACAGTTAATATAAATGTATAAGGTAGCAACAATTTCTTACTCATTAGATACTGGCGGTGCAGGAATTGCAGCCAATAACATCAAGAAACTCTTAGACAGTAATAAAGCTAGTTTTAAAATAGAATCAATCACACAAGATCATGCGGGAAAGCTCCAGTTTCTTAAGCGTTTAATTTCATATGGATTGAGTAGATTTCAATTTGATGGTAACCCAATCAAACATTCATTAAATCTTTTCTCATATAAACCTGTATTGAAGTCATTTAAAAACACTGAAGATATCATTCATCATTTGCATTGGTTAAATAATGACACACTAAGTATTTTAGATTTTGATAAGATTCCATCTGGATCTATTATCACCCTTCATGATGAGTGGTTGTACTGCGGCTCTGAACATATATATAAAATTAATGATGATTCAAATGATTTTATTCATGGGTATCATTATCTTAAAAAAGGTGTTTTTGGAATTAATTGGAATTTTCTTATATGGAAAGTTAAACTTAAAAAACTGGAACATCGAAATGATTTAATTTATACGGTTCCATCAAGCTGGATTCTCGATCGAGCCAAATCAAGCAGTATGCTAAAAAACTCTGACATCCGCCTACTTCCGAACCCAATTGACTGCGAAGTATTCAAACCTTCCGAAAAAAAATTAGCTAATTCATTTAAATCTAGTCTAAACATTGACAATGACAGTTTTATTATCGTTTTTGCTTCAACTAATCAGAAGAATAAACTTAAGGGCATCGACTTATTAAATGAAGCACTTCAATTATTACATTCAAGATCCATGAATATTCCTGTTTCAAAAATAGTTTTAGTGAATTTTGGTAAAAGGAAAGATGAAGAGGTTTTATGTGGTTTCCGTAATATTTCAATCGGGTATGTCAAAGACCCCGCTCATTTAGCTGAACTTTACTCTTTAGCTGATTGTGTTGTTATACCCTCTATTGTTGAATCATTTGGTCAAGTTGCAGCTGAGGCTTTAGCGTGTTGTACACCAGTTGTTAGTTTTGATACATCAGGCTTGAGGGATATTGTTCATCATAGATCTAATGGCCTTGTTGCAAAAGCATTTTCTCCCACATCTTTATGTGAACAATTATTAGAAATGATTAATATTTCTGAAAGATCTCGATTAATAATGGGCGAAAACGGCAGGAAATATATCCTTGAAAATTTCTCCTGTACCATCCTTGCTAATAAGTATTTTAATATACTGAAAGATGCAGCTGCATTACAAAATACTTTAAAGTAATGAAAGTATCAATTATAACGGTGGTTCGTAATAATGTAGCAACTATAAATGACGCGATTAATTCAGTCATAGGTCAAACATACAAAAATATTGAATATATAGTTGTTGATGGGGCTAGCACTGACGGAACAGTAAGTGTAGTTCAAAGCTATACAAACAAGATTGATAAATTCATTACTGAGAAAGATCATGGTCTCTATGATGCTATGAACAAGGGCATTACCCTAGCAACTGGTGACATTATAGGGATACTTAATAGTGATGATATGTACTTTGATAAAAATGTCATAGAAAGCATTGTAAATACTTTTAGAGAAAAAAAAACAGATAGTGTGTTCGGTGATTTACACTATGTAGATAAAAATAATACAGATAAAGTTATGAGATATTGGAAGACATCCAATTTTAGACCAGGCAGCTTTGCAAAAGGCTGGCACCCTCCACACCCATCTTTTTTTGTCAAAAAAGAAGTTTATGAAAAATATGGTTTGTACGATATTGAGTTGAGCATCTCTGCCGATTTTGATCTTATGCTTAGGCTTTTAGAAAAACATCAAATTTCTTCAGTACATTTGCCTAAAATTTTAGTAAAAATGCGTACAGGCGGACAGAGTAATAACAATTTAAAAAATATTATAACAAGCAATAAATCTATTTTAAGATCTTTCTCTAAAAATAAAATAAGAGTGAATAAATGGCTATATCTATTTAATAGATTGATGCCTAAACTTATTCAGATAATAAAAAAAGGTAGGTAGTAATATGATGTATTACCATATCAAATAACTTATAATCTAATAATTGAAACTATTCATAATCCAAAGTAGTCAAGTATCTCGATACCTAAATTTTTTACATGATCACCTGATTTAAAAAACTGTGGATTGAAATTAGTAAAAACGTAACCTAATGAATCATGATGAGCATTTTTTATAGCTACAAAAACAAACTCTTCTGATAAATCTAGTATTTGATTTTGTAAGATTAACTTATCCTCTGAAGTTACTGGATTTGAATAAGTTAAAGTCACAAATAGACTGTTTTTTCTTTTTTCAATTTCATTGAATAAAACATGATTATTATGCCTAGCAATTGATAGTATCTGTAGTGCATTTTCTAAATCTCTTGAATTCTCAAATTTTATCAAAAAATCTCGTGTCATTCTTGGTTCCACCTTAAAGTTCTCAATTCCAAGTGCAATTAAGAATTTTTCATGATTTTTTAAACGATAATAAACAACTTGTTCTTTGACAGGTATTTGACGAAGGCCAGTTGCAAATAAAAACTTTTCTTCGAATTTATCCAGTAAGTCGTATATAATTTTGTCATAAACTTCAATTGCATCAAGAACAGGATCATCATGTTCATCAATGTACTCTGATTTATTTCGTAATTCACCTTTGTACATTTTTGAATTTAATAAATAGTGATGTTGAATATGTGCAAATCCATTCAAAAATAAACAACTAAAATTCTCACACTTTTTTGTTTTCAGATTTATAAATACATCAGAGAGTAATAAATCTAGGAATAGAGCTTTATTCCATCGTTTTTTTTTGAGCATAAAAAGTCGAAGGTAGGTTGGCCAGTTTTTTATTTGCGTTTTGGTTAGTAATACCCAAGCTAAGATTATATATGTAGAAAGCTTAATTTTTCCTTCTGAGTTGTCATTAACTGCTTGCTTTATCGCCTGATGAATAGCTTTATTTGTAATAGAGCAATCCGAGTTGGTATTAGTCCAGGGATCTGGTATAAAATATGCTGGATTTTCAAGTTTATTATTTGTATTCATAGGACTTACACAACCCACTTGGTAACCAGCTCTTTCTATCTTTTCAAAAATTTGATCGCCCTTATACTCTACAATATCACCTAGTCTATAAACTTGATGTTGATTGTATGTTAGGCATGTATGTACGGAGGCCCATTGAATCCAAGGCTCAATTTGTTCATAAACATCTTCAGAGGTTGTTTTATAGTTTTTCAAATTAAGTAGTTTCTCAAAACCAGGAAATTTCTTAGGGTGCTCAGAAACATATTTTTCAACAATTTCAAAGTTGACTTCATTTAACTCAATCAAATTAAATATCTTCATTAAACCACTCCTTGTACCCGACTACATCGTTATAATCTGTAGGCTTATAAAGCTTAATTACACGCTCTTTTGATAAGGGTATTTTCCTTTCCAATCCAATTAATTTAATTAAGCCTGCAAAGAATAACAAGAGTACTTGTAATTTTGGAATTTTAATTACAAACTTTGCTTTAAATTTTTTCTTACAAATATCAGTTATTGTCATTACTGGATTATCAAGAACTAAATATCTTTGTATCAATTCCATAGACCCTTGATTGGTAGCTTGGGTTTTTTCATCTATGAAATATCTTATAGCACTAATAAAGTCTTTCATAGAGGTTAATGACTTTAGTACATTTATCTCCGGTACTATCTTCAGGAAGTTAACTACCTTTTCTAGTCGCCCAATGTTCGTAGAATTTTTACTTGCATCAGAGTCATAAATAGCAGATGGCGCAAGAATGACAAGAGGAATACTATTTTTAATAGCCCAAGACTCAATTATTTTTTGTTGTTTGTATTTCGTTAATCGATACCAATCATCAGCACAAGTAATCTTGATATCTTTTTGTTTTATAACTTCACCATCTATTGCGGCAACTGAACCTATATGAATAAATAATTTAATTTTTTTTGGATTCAATTTATTTATAAATGTTTCTGTAGCCCTTAGAGTGTCAATTACATAGGTTTCTTCACTAAAGTCATCACTACGCGCTGCAGCTAGATGTACTATGGTGCCTGAGAAATCAAATAGAAAACTCTCAGTTTCTAAAGACATCTTATTCAAATCATTGCAAATAAATTTATTACTTTGTTGAGATATATTCTTATCATAGACTCTATCAAGTGAAAATAAGTTTATATTCTTAAGTTCTGAAACTAATGCCTTGCCAACATATCCAGAGACACCTGTAATGAGTACATTCTTCAAAACAATATTTACCTAACTATTAGTTATAACTTTTTTAATTATACTCTTTATATCGAATAAAATTTAATAAAGATGTATAATTATACTCAATAAAAAAGTGCTGCCAATTTTAAAAAAACTATAAAAAAAGTGAAAATATTAGAACTTAATCTTTTAAAAAACATAACGCTTGTATCATTTGGTCTCTATTTTATTTTTAATTTCTATGATAGAAACATCAGCAATATTTTTTTATTGGCTACATTATTGTTGTGTTTAATTAATTATAAGAATCTATTTAGTGCAATAGAAAGTAATACCAAATTGGTTCTATACATTATTCTGTTTAGTGTCTATATATCAATCTTAGGTTTTCAACATGAAACTCCATTGAGTGAATTAGACAATTATTATAGGTTTTTATTATTATTACCTCTTCTTTTAATAACATTAAGCGAAACTCGTATAATAGGACTAATTTTCATTAGCGCTATTGCAGGGATTATACATGCATATGCTAACGATGCATTTTATGGAATTCATCTCTATCCTGACAATGTTTTTCGTTATGAAGGAACTTCAAGTATCGCTATTACTTATTCAATTATGTGTTCGACTTTATTCATGGTTTGTTTATATTACATGTTCTATAAAAATAACAAATCATATCATCTCATCTTCGCTAGTATTATTTTTCTAATTCTCTTTATGATAACTGAAACTCGAGGTCCTCTTATTGGAATCGTAATAGCAAGTATTTACCTCTCATACGCAATCAAGAATAAGGAAGAAAATTCCGTAAATTATAAATTACCTTTAGTGGTTTTATCTATTTTTCTAATATCACTAATGACCATCCCAAACCCCGTCGGAGAACGATTGAAACTTATGGCAGATATCAACTTAGCCGATCCAGCAGAAATAGAAAGTTCATCCTTAAGAGATAGAACTTATTACTTAATATTTGCAATAAAAGAAATTGAAGATAACTACATTCAAGGAATAGGACCACAAAACGTTATTATAAAAATGTCACAATCTTTTGAACAACAAGGTATAAAAAATATAGAAGCTATGGATCACGTGCATAGCGAATTCTTTGATATTACTCTAAAATTCGGAATATTGAGTTTAATCTTGTTATTATTCGTCTATTTTCTCATAACAAAAACAAAAAATGAAGAACACAGAGTACTGTTAAATATTTTAATGATAATGCTCTTATCATCTCAATTAACTCAGAGTCAGTTTGCACACCATCAAGCTATTACTTTTTTTATAGCGCTGTTTTACTTGTTGAGGCCGAACTCTAACTTTATAAAATAATACATCAAAAGAGAAAAACACGTTTCAATTTCTCCCTTAGCTATCGTATCTGTAATTCTTATAAAAATATTTTTGATTGTCTGAAAATTTGAAATTCCAGCAGGCTTTTTTATGTAAAGATAAAAAGCATTACAGCAGTAATCAAGCCAACGACTATAACTAATACCATAAGCTGATTATTTGCTGCGTCGCTGTTAACAATTTTTTTGTATCCATTATATAGTTCATAAGCCGTGTAATTATTTTGATGTACATCAAGATACGCCATTCTTCTTAATCGTTTATTAGACAGTTTAGAACCGCTTGCATCTAATAATTTATGTACCTCATTGAGATACTCAAAACTTACATTTCTCATAAATAACCTTATAGTGAGATTGCATCATAGCACGTCTTGTTTATGATGCAGCATTTATCAGACAGCCAGATTGGACTGATATTGAGGGGATTAGGAGAGTCAATATCAGTCACAAATATGGCTCGTGACTAACTAAGGGGTGAATGAGGAAACGTTTGTCAGTCACGAGTACGCTTCTACCTTTATAG
>MDSV01022915.1_pt1 | contig 23393 bp, 11 predicted proteins | sample 810851 | NCBI WGS metagenome assembly MDSV01 (sample SAMN05326640, study PRJNA326480) | marine metagenome | isolation source: seawater | place: Atlantic Ocean: North East | collected 2012 | reverse complement strand
CCGTAAAAGTCGCGCTGGCACAGCAAGTCGCGGAACTCCTTGTTGAACGGCCCGAGGTACGAGACGAACGACGAGGCGAGCGCGCAGTCGCCGGTGAGCCGCTGGATCTGCAGGTCGAACTGCTTGGACTGCTCTGTCCATCGAACCTCCTCACCCGCGAGCGCGTTGATCAGCGCGCTCGCGGGCGAGGAGGTTCGGTGGACGGAGCAGTCCAAGCAGTTCGACCTGCAGATCCAGCGGCTCACTGGCGACTGCGCGATGGCGTCGTCGTTCGTCTCGTACCTCGGGCCGTTCAACAAAGAGTTCCGGGACTTGCTGTGCGCGCGCGACTTTTACGGAGACCTCGCGGCGCGCGGGATCCCCGTGACGCAGAATCTGGACGTCACGCGGTTCCTGGTCGAGGAGTCGGAGATCGGCGAATGGAACCTGCAGGGATTGCCCACGGACGAGCTGAGCATCCAAAACGGCATCATGACCACGCGCGCGACGCGGTACCCCGTGCTGGTGGACCCGCAGGGCCAGGGCTCGCAATGGATCAAGAAGCGCGAGGAAGTGAACGCGATGAAGGTGACGACGCTCAACGACAAGAACTTCCGGAACCACCTGGAGGATTGCATGTCCTTCGGCAAGCCCATGCTCATCGAGAACATCGAGGAGGAGCTGGACCCCCTGCTGGACCCCATCCTTGAGAAGCGTATCGTGCGCAAGGGCAAGACCGCCATCATCGTGCTGTCGGACGGCAAAGAGGTGGACTTCTCGGACTCGTTCACGCTGTACTGCACGAGCCGGCTTCCCAACCCGCACTACTCGCCCGAGCTGAGCGCCAAAACGCTGGTCATCGACTTCACCGTGACCATGGTCGGCCTCGAGGACCAGCTGCTCGGGAAGCTCATCCTCAAGGAAAAGTACGAGCTCGAACAACAACGCCAGGCGCTGGTCGAGGAGGTCACCTCGTACAAGAAGAAGATCAAGCAGCTGGAGGATGACTTGCTGTTCCGCCTCGCCAACTCCACGGGCAACCTGCTGGACGATGTCGAGCTCATCGACGTCCTGAACAACACGAAGCAAACCGCGCAGGACGTGAATGAGAAGCTCGCCACCGCGGCGGACACGAACGTCAAGATCACCGAGGCGTGCGAGGAGTACCGACCGGTGGCGCATCGCGCCACGCTGATGTACTTCCTCATCGCCGAATTCGCGACGTGCGACGTGATGTATCAGACGTCCCTCGGACAGTTCAACCAGCTGTACGAGCTCGCCATCGACAACGCCGACAAGGCGGCGATGCCGGCGAAACGCATCGCGAACATCATCGAGCACATGACCTACTCCATCTACCTGTACATCCAGCGGGGCTTGTTCGAGCGGCACAAGCTTACGTTCGCGCTGATGTTGACGAACAAGATTCAGGTCTCGGCGAAGGCGTTGTCTCCCGATCTCGTGAACCTCTTCTTGAAAGGCGGCGGTTCGCTGGACATCAAGTCCGTGAAGAAGAAACCGAAGGACTGGATCCCGGACAAGTGCTGGCTGGACGTCGTTGCGCTGTCGCAGCACGGCTCGTTCTCGGACATCGTCGAGTCCCTGACCGTCAACGACAAGCTGTGGCGCCAGTGGTACGACAAGGAGGCTCCCGAGGAGGCGCGCGTGCCCGACTTCGAGGACCGCGTCGACGCCTTCGAGCGCATGTGCATCGTCAAGGCGCTCCGCGAGGACCGGACCATGGTCGCCGCGCAGACGTACATCGCGAAGGCGATCGGCGAGCGCTTCGTGGAGTCGGTGCCTCTGAACATGGAGACCACGTGGGCGGAGTCCACGCCGTACGTCCCGCTCATCTGCCTTCTGTCGCCGGGCGCGGACCCCACGAAGCTCATCGAGGAGCTCGCCAAGCGTAAGAAGATCGCGACGCTCGGAGTGTCGATGGGACAGGGCCAGGAGATCATCGCGCGCAAGCTCATGTCCACCGCAACGCAGACCGGGCAGTGGGTTTTACTGCAGAACACGCACCTGGGCTTGGCGTACATGGCGGAGATCGAGACATATTTGTTGAAAGCCGAGAACCTGCACGACGACTTCCGGCTGTGGATCACCGCCGAGCCGCACCCGCAGTTCCCCATCGGCCTGCTGCAGATGTCCATCAAGATCACCAACGAAGCGCCCGTGGGAATGCGCGCCGGTTTGCGCAACTCGTACGCCTGGGTGAGCCAGGACATGCTGGACGCGGTGGGGATCTTCGAGTGGCGCCAGCTTTTGTTCGTGATGTGCTACATGCACTCCATTGTGCAGGAGAGGCGCAAGTTCGGGCCCATCGGCTGGAACGTTCCGTACGAGTTCAACCAGTCGGACCTGAGCGCGTGCGTGCAGTTCTTGCAGAACCACCTGACGGAGATGGACGCCAAGAAGCTGGCGTCGCCCACTTGGCCCACCGTGACGTACATGGTGAGCAGCATCCAGTACGGCGGGCGCATCACCGACGGCTTCGACGAGTTGCTGATGGACACGTACGCGAGCAAGTACTTCAACCAGGGCGTGCTGGAGAAGGACAAGACGCTGTTCCCCGGGTACGACGTCCCGGACTGCAAGACCGTCGAGGACTTCCGTTCGGCGATCGAGCGCCTGCCGGGCCAGGACTCGCCCGAGATTTTCGGGCTGCACAGCAACGCGGACCTGACGTTCCGCACGCTGCAGGTGAAGAGCCTCGTGGAGACGGTGGTGAGCACCATGCCCAAGTCCGGCGGCGGGGGCGACGGGTTGTCGCCCGCGGAGATCGTGGACAAGATCGCCGAGGACCTGCTGAGCAAGGTCCCGGAGACGTTCGAGCCGGAGCCCACCAAGGACAAGCTGCGGAAGCTGCCCGGCGGGCCGACGCAGCCGCTCACCGTGCACTTGAGGCAGGAGATCGACCGCCTGAACATCATCCTGGACCTGACGCGCTCGACGCTGAAAAACCTGCGGCTGGCGGTGGCCGGCACCGTGGCGCTGAGCGGCGACCTGGTCGACGCTCTGGACGCGCTGTTCGACGCGAACGTCCCGCCGAAGTGGCTCAAGAAGTCCTGGGAGAGCAGCACGATCGGCTCGTGGTTCCAGGGGCTGCTGCAGCGGTACGACCAGCTGGACAAGTGGCTGCACCGCGGCCGCCCGAAGGCGTACTGGATGACCGGCTTCTTCAACCCGCAGGGTTTCTTGACGGCGATGAAGCAGGAAGTGAACCGGAAGCACGCCGCGGACAAGTGGGCGCTGGACGACGTGGTGATGACGAGCGAGGTGACGCACCCGCCGAAGACGTTTGAGGCGCTCAAGGACGAGCCGAGCGAGGGCGTGTACATCTATGGGCTGTTCCTAGAGGGTTGCGGCTGGGACGGCAAGGCGAACAAGATGGTGGACAGCGAGCCGAAGAAGTTGTACGCCGCGCTGCCTGTGCTGTACGTGACCGGTAAGCAGGCGAAGGACAACGTGACTAAGAACACGTACGAGGCACCGACGTACCGGATCAAAAAACGCACCGGGCTCAACTTCATCAGCACGTTCCCGCTGCGCACGGAGGACCCGCCGAGCAAGTGGATCACGCGAGGTGTCGCGTTGCTGTGCTCGGTGGATTGATAGTCGTACCGCCGAAGGTTGACGCGAATCGATTGATTTGACTGTTTTTCGTCGTTCGTCTCAGACGAGCGAACGGAGACGAGAGTAAAAACGTCGCGAAGTCGCGGTTCGGGATCCCCGAACGCGAGGCGCGACACGCCGTAACCGCGTTTCTCTCGGGAGACGAAACGCCGGTGGCGGCCACGCTTTGTGCATATGGGAAATACTTTTCAACTCGCGTGACCCGCGCGCGCACCTTTTCGTCGCGAAAACCCATGAAGATAAAAATATCCATCCCGTTTCCCAGATCGACGCGAAAACTTCGGGCCCGAACGATCATACGTACGGTCCGACGCCGCGATCGGATCGGCACTCCCACGCGCGTCTACCCGTCCTTCGCCATGTCTGACGGAGAGGAGCGCACCGCCCAGCAGGTGGCCGCGCGCGCCGTGCGCGGCCTGGCCTACACCACCTCTAAGTTCACCAGGATCAAGGACTGGCGTCTTGCCGTGTTCTTCTACTTTTGCCAGCTCGCCGTGTTGGTCGGCATTATCGCCTCTTTGATCGTCGGAAAGACGTTCCTCGCGTTGGAGGTGCCCATCGGCGTCATCAGCTCGTACGCCTCCGCCCCCGACGCGTACCAAGAACACCAGGCGTCGACCTCGGCCGGGACCATCACCGCGCCCTGCGGCAACCTGGTACGTCCCCCGCGGGGGAACGCCTCGCGCGATCCGACCACGCACGAAAAACGCGTTTCCGTCAACAACCCCGCCAACAACCGTCGCGATTCGCGTCCGCTCATCAGCATCGAGCGTCCAGGTCATCAGCTCGTGTCGCTCGGCCGACGAAAAGAAAACGAAAACTGACGCGATCCCTCCGTCTTCGGCCAACCCCGACCGCGATCCAGGCGGATTACTCGTTCGTGTACGACTCAGAGTTCGTGTACGGCACCCCCCTCTGCTCGTACCTCACCGCGGACGAGCTGGTGGTGAAGTCCACCACGGGCGACTTGTTCGTGACCACGCACATCGACCACAAGAAGATTTACCGCGAACCGGCGGATTCCGAGGACGCGTGCCCGGAGAGACCCGCCAACAGCCCCGGCGTCTCGAGGTCGGACGGCGCCGCCGGAGGCTTCTCGTACGCGAACGGCATCTGCACGTACAAGAGCAACGTGAACTTGTTCCCCGTTGGCGTGGAGGAGATCCGGATGAACATCTTGCACGGGTACTCCATCCTCTCGGGCGCGTACGACTCCGCCACCAAACCCAAGACGCACATCCGCCGCAAGGGCGACGACGCCGACTACAAGGTGATCGAGGGCAAAGACATCTCGCTGTCCGTCGCCGAGCTCATGGAAATCGCTGGCGTCGATCTCGACGAGCCCTTCGACAATCAGCCCAACGGAGTGGTGCCCGCGACTGGCCTGCAGGCCGACGGCGGGGAGAGCACCGGAGTGTTCCCGCGCCCGCGGCTCACCGGCGTGCGCGTGGCGTTGTCCATCAACTACTACAACTACAACCTCGACGACACGGAAGGCTCCGAGCTCGGCACGTCCGACATCTACGCCGTCGTGGAGGTGGATTCGCAGCTCGCGTGGACCTCGCGCGGGCAGGACGTCAGGTACAGGAGCCTCCCCACGGACTGGGACTCCCCCGTGAACGCCGCCGGCATTCCCAACGGCGCCCTCGAGGACATGTACGTGTACGGGATCAACATCGTCGTCAACGCCAACGGCGTGGTGGGGGCGTTCAACTTCCAGCTCTTCATCACCACCATCGTGTCCGGTCTGGTGTTTTTGGGCGTCGCGAAGAACGTCGTGGACTTCGTCGCCATGAACGGCCTCGGCGTCAAGTCCAAGCTCTTCAAGCAGTTCATCCAGGAGGAGGTGAACCTCGAGGAGGAGTGCGCGCGCTTCTCGCTCACCGCGCTCATGGCTTCGGAGTTTTTCAAAACGAAGGACGCCGACGGCTCCGGCCAGCTCGACCTCACCGAGATCCAGAATATGCTCCGCGAGACCTTCAACGCGAAGGCAGAGGAGGGCGACAAGGAGGAGGGCGTCATGGAGCTCTCCGAAACCGAGATCGCCTCGCTCGCGCTCTACATCCTGCGCACCTGCGACGAGGACCGCGAAGAGCTGCGCCTGGAGGGCAAGGAAAAGGGCCTCGACGACCTCGCGTCGAGTTCCATCTCGCTGCGCGAGTTCATCAACGTCTCCTCTTCCTCCAACGTCACCGTCAAGTCGCTCAAGGAGATCGTCGAGCTCACCAACCTCGATGAGATGGTCGAGGAAGAGGAGGGCAAGACCGGCCTCTCCGGCCTCTCCTCGCGCACCGGCATGCGCCTCAAGGAGTACCCGGCCGTGCCCGAGGACGACCGCGTCTGATAAAAGGCGATTCATATTCTCGAAATTATGCATAATATTTTTATTACGGAGATATGCTGAGTCACGACACGATGTAACGACACCACGTGCGCATTTCCACTCGCTCACCACCTCAACATGCTCCGCGCAGTTTCCCGATGCGCTGCCACGCGCCCCGCGGCGCCCTCGCCGCCCTTCCCGGTGATTCACCCGGTGGGGCTCAGGGAGGCGAGCACTCCGGCTGGCGAGATCCCGAGGAAAATATCAAGCAAATCCGCTGCTGTCGTGGCTTCCGTCTTCGCGACGGGCCTCGCGACGGGCTTCGCGATCGACCTGTACGGGCGCTCGCGCGCTCCCCCGGAGCCCTCCTCGGGGACGCCGAAGTCGCTCCCGGCGCCAACGGGTGCGGCAGCGGTGTGGCGCGGGACCTTCGACCCCGGGTCGAACCCGCGCGTCACGACCAAGGGCGCTGGTCCCCCGAAAGCTTTCTACGACACTGTGGACGCCAAAGGCCTTTCGCTGTGGCAGCAGACGCTTCGAGCCGAGGATATGCGCCGAACCAACTTCAACGAGCTCGATCGAAACGGCGACGGGTACCTTGAACACGAGGATCTGAGACGCGCGTTCGGCGCTGGCGTCGACGTCGACGCGCTGGTGGCGGCTGCTGACACGGACGGCGTCGGTCGCGTGAGCCACAAAGACTGGCTCGTGATGAAAGCTCGCCTCGCCGAGGCGTATTCGCGCGACGAGCGGCGGCGGAAAGAGAAGTGATGCGATGGGGAGAATGACAAAACGCGAAACATACCGCGAGACGAGAGACGCGACCGCTTTCACCGTGCGCGAACGAACACGAGCGGTGGAGGGAGAGACGTCGCGCGCGGATTCTGCCGCGCCGCGCGAACGGCGCGCGTTGACGATGACGGAAAAAGAATAAAGGAAAAAGAAAAACTTCTTCATTTCTCCCCCCCCCGCGCCACCGCGTCGGCGATGGGCTTGAGCCCCCTTTTCATGTCCCCCTCCGGGAAGGCGTCCAGAGTCGGGTCTTCTAGGAACCGGAACGCACGCGCGAACTCGGCGGGCCCCGCGTTCACCGGCCCGGCCCAGTGCGCGGGCACCACCTTGTCGAAATCCCAGGACGCGCAGACGCGATCGACGAAGGCGCGAACTCTTTTCGGGTCCTGACTGAACAGCGTCGCGCGCACCACCGGAGGCACGAGCAGACGCTCGGCGAGAGCGTCGAAGTTGTCTTCCCACCCGTCGCTCCACTCGACGAGGCCCGGGTTGATGAGCTCCTCGTGCTCGGGGAAGAAGTACGTCACCAGCAACGCCATCTTCTTCCACCCCGCGGATCGGTTCTCGGGCGTGTCCGGCGGCTGAGGGTCGGCGGTGGACCGCTTGCCGACGAGCAAAAGTTTCTCCGGCGTCTGCAGCGACGGGATCGCGCGCGGCACGTACGCCACGCAGTCGGTGACGATCATCGTTTTCGAGCGCTCGTGCAGGAACACGGACTCGTACAGAGTCACATCCTTCCCCGCGATCGCGAAGCGGCCGCAACGCAAAACGTCGCACGCGATCTCGTCCAGCCACTGCGGCTGCGACGCGGCGTGCGGGTCTCCGAGTCGCATCGCGCCGTCGCGCCCGTCGCCGCCGTTTTCGCCGCTCGGAACGACGCCGAGGACTCCGTCCGGCTCGCGGCCGAACACTTTCGCGGACGACACTTCACGCGGGAAGGCGAACTGACCGGGCGCGACCCACAGCTTCGCTTCCGGCCACCGCTCGAGCGCGGCTTTGGCGAAGATCTTGTGCTCGAGCGCGTACGTGGGAACCACCACGTGCGCCACCGGCCCGACGCTCTCGGCGAGCTCGAAAAACTCGCCCGTCGGCGCGAGCGGCGCGTGGACCCAGCACGTCCCGTCCTTGAGTTTGATCACCACGCAGCGCAGAGGCGTCTCCAGGGGGCCGAGCGCCAGGTTCTGCTCCAGCGCGTACACCTCACCGGGCACGATCACGCTCAGACGCGTCTCGCGCGAATCTTCGCCGTACAGCGGGGCGAAGAGCGTGGGCGCGTCCTGGAAGTACGATCGCGGATCGGATCGACCGGTCGACGCGCCGTCCGCGAGCGCGGCGCCCGTCGCGGAGGCCAGCGGGGCGGAAGCCGCGGCGGCGAGCAGCGCGCGACGCGAGGAAGCGCGAGCGAGCTTCTCGGGGTCCCTCGCGCCGGCTTCAGTCGTCGACGCCCCGCGCTCGCGAGAGACCGAGGAAGATGCCGGTTCGCGAAACGAGTCTTCCGGACGCGTCGACGCGTCCCGGGGCCCGAGCCGCTCTGTGTCCGCCGCAGAGGCGCGCGGCGCGCGTCTTCGATTCGCGCGCGCGCGCGGGATGACGCGGCGCGCGCCGGGCGCCGGGGCCCTTGGGGCGAGCGACGCCATCGCGCCGAGAAGGTGTGGCGTGTTGGTCGCGTGCGTTATCCATTTCGGCGACTTGACTTCCGCCGAACAGTCCCACGAGCACGACCGGGGAGCGAGACTGGAGCTGAACTCACACGACACGTAAAGCTCGCTCGTCGCTTTCACCCCGCCGCCGCCGCCGCCGCCGCCGCCGCGGCGCGGTCCCCGAAGTGCCTCACGACGATGTTCCCGTGGACGTCCGCGGTGATGAGCGCTCGCCCCGTCACGGCGACGCGCTCGATTCCCGCGCTCCCGTGCTCGTTGAACGTCCAGCCGCGCGCGTACCCGCCGAACCCGAACCCGGGGAAAAACGCCGCGCCGCCGTCCTCGAAGACCCAGAACCCGTACGTCTCGTCGAGGAGACGCGCGCCGCGGCTCTTCGAGACGCCGCCGGCGCGCGACACCGCGTCGGACGCCGAGCGGGACATCGCCCCGGCGCCTCTGCCCACCTCCCGCGTGAGCCGCTCGGCGAGCGCCGCGGTCTCCGCCGCCGCGGCGGCGGTCACGGACGCCGCTTCGCGCGCGGCGCGCGCGGCGGCGGAGGCCATCTCCACGGCGGACGCGCCCGCCGAGACGCCGACGGTCCACGCCAGATCCGCCGCCGCCGCCGCGTTGCTCCCGAGGGACATGCCGGACAACCGGTCCGCGAAATCGCTCACCGCCCCCGACGTCGCGGCGGCCGCGCTGATGAGCGAGCGCGAGCTGGTCTCGCTCCAGCTCTCCGCCGTGCGCCGCGCCGCCGCCGCCGCCGCCGCGCCCGCCGCCTCGCCGCCGCGCCGGACGCGCGTCGCCAACGCCGCGCCGCTCTCGAACAGCTCCGCCATCTCGCGCCGGCGCGGCGGCGACGCCGGCGGTTCGTGTGTCGCGGGATTATATGGGATTCGCGTCTCCTCCTTCCAGCGCGCCGCGCGCGCGAGCGTGTCCGCGCTGAGCGCCAGCACGTGGCACGACCCGTCCGCGGAGACGGACACGACGCGCCCCCGGCCGGCGACGACGCGCGTCACGCGATCGCCGTGCGCCCACCACCGGCGGTACGCGCGCGGCGCGCGCCGTCGCGCGCCGACGGACCGAGCGTCCATCGGCGAAGCGTCGGTTTTTCGTGAAACATCGTTTCGCGACGACGCGTCGTCTTCGCGGAGAGGCGGTGAGGGGATGACCGGTCGATCGAGACCCCCGCGGTCGTCGCGCGGGGTGGCCGACGCGACCGGCGCGACCGGCGAACCTACGAGGTGCTTCCCGCGCGCCTCGCCGCGTCGCGCCGCTTCCTCGGCGTCGGCGTCGCGCATCGCGCGCGCGACGCCCTCGAGGGCGCCGGTCCACACCAGCACGCTGCCGTCCGCGCGGCCCTCCACGACGAGCCCGCACCACGCGTCCAGCGCGGTGATCCCCGGGGGAGGCGTGTACGTCCACGCCACGGGGACTTGGCCCGCGTGCTCCGCCTCCGTCGCGCCGGGGGGGCCCTCCAGCTCGCACACGCACGCGCCGCTCGACGGGTCCCACGCGCGCGTCGTCGCGTCGTCCCCCGCGGTGAGCAGCGCGTGCGTGTGCGCCTCGGCGCGGCCCGCCACCTTCACGAACCGCAAGCAGCGTACGGGCGCTTCGTGCCCGACGAGCCACGTCACGCGAGTCCCGCCCCGTGAATGACGCTCGGAATCGCGGGTCTCGCCGTCGCTCGAGTGTTCGCGCGTCGGCCACGTCGCGACGTCGGCGCCCGCCGCTGCGGCGACGACGCCGGCGGCGTCGTCCACCGCGAGGCGCGTCACCGCGGACGCCATGGTCGCGCCTCGCGCGCGCAGACGCCGGCCGGACGCGAGCTCGAACACGCGCGTCGTCCCGTCGGCGAAGCCGACCGCGGCGACGCCCGCGCCGGCGGCGGCGGCGGTGGGGCGAGAAACCGTTTCGGCGTTTTCGGCGCCGCGGCGCCAGACGCGCGCGCCTCGAGCGACGTCGTAGGCGGCGAGCCCCCCGTCTTCGTCGCCCACGACGCACACGCCCGAGGCTTCGCAGAAGGCGAAGCACGCGCACGCCGCGGCACGCACGCCGCCCGGGCGTCTCCGCCACGCGCGCGTCTCCGCGCCCGTCGCCAGGTCGAACGAAGAGACCCGCCCGTCCGCGCGCGCCGCGAGGCACGCGCCGCCCCGCGCGGCGACTCCGGCGACGCGCGCGCGCGCGCCGTCGCCGCCGACGAGCGCGTCGGTGGCGACGCACCGGCCGGTGGCCCACCGCCTCTGCGCGCGGGTCTCCTCCGCGAACGCGCCGCGCCAGTCGAACGCGTTCGCGTCGCGCGTCGCGGTCGGCGGAAGCGCGCTTCCGGAAGGCGCGCCGAAGCCCGGCGGGCGCTCCGGGCGGAAAAAACGCGCGTCGCCCGCGGGAGCCCCGAAGTGCGACGCGAAGGACGTCTTCCAGAAGTGGGGCGAGTCCAGCACGCGGCGCCAGCTCGTGCACGTGGCCCCCGCGCAGAGCGCCGCCCGGAACCCGGCGTGCAGGAACACGCGCTGGACGCAAGCCTCGGGGAGCGCGTCCCACGGGACGCCGGGCGCGCCCTCGGGTGACGACTGGGACGACGGGGACGACGGGGGCGCGTCATCTGGCTCGTCGTCTCGCTCGTGGGACGTTCGAACCGTCGTTTTTTGGGCGTTTTCCGCGCCGCGGTCCTCCAACCCGCCGCAGCGGTCGCCGGTCGCGTCGGCGCAGCGCGTCTCCGCATCGCGCACGGGCGGTACCGCGCGCGTTTCCTCGTGCGTCCGCGTCTCAACCTCCGTGTCTTCGCTGCAGTGGCTGTCGGGCGCGTTCGCGAGACGCGAGGCGTCGTCGCGGTGTTTCACGGGCGAAAAAGAATCTGTTTCCGGAGACTCGCGCGAGTCTCTCCTGTCCCCACCCCGCAGCCGCGCCAGCGCCGCCGCCAGGACGTGCGGCAGCGCGCTCAGGGGGTTCGGGTGACCCATCGCGCGCACCGACCTGGGGAACGCGCGCCTGAGGCGGAACACGCGGGTCTCCTCGCTTTGTTCGCCGGCGAGGCCTCGGTTTCGCTTTTTGGACGGGAGGCGACGCTGACTCGGCGAGCCGCGGATATTTCCGCTCTCGCGTCTCGCCGGCGAGCGACCGGCCGAAGTGTCGAGCAGCACGAAAAACCGCCAGCTGTTCGCTTCGCGCGACGAGACACGAGAGCAGATCTGCTCTCGCGCTTCCGTGCACGCGCCCACACAACGCGTCGCGTCATCCACGTTTTGTCTCGGCGAAGGCGTCACGATGGCGACCACGTCCATATGCGGTATCGTGGCGGCGCCCGCGTCGCGCGTGCGCGTCGTCGCGCGCAGAGGCGCGTGCGCGCCCCGCGCCTGCGGCCACGTGGTGCCCACCAAGGCGATCTCCCGATCGCCGGTCGCTTCGCGAACCGTCGACGGGTCTTCGTTCGCGACCGCGGGCGCCGCGCCCCGCGCCCTCGTCGCGCGCCGGCGCCGGCGCCTCGCTCCCCCCGCGGCGGCGCTCTCCGGGCTCGGCGACGTCATCGAGAAGACCGCCTCTCCCGGCGGCAAGGTGGAGTCCGAGCTCCTGCCCAAGCGGCTCAGGGACGACGTGCTCGACTCGATCGAGTCCCTAGGCGGGGCGGTCACCGTTGGCGACGTCGCGTCCGCGGCCGGGTGCAAGGTATCCGAGGCTGAGTCCGCGATGACCGCGATCGCGGCGGACACGGGCGCGGCGCTGGAGGTTTCCGAGCTGGGCGATATCCGCTACGTCTTCCCGAAGGGCGCGCGGGGAGCGCTGGGGCAAAAGTCGTTCAAGATCAAAACCGTCGAGCCCGCGCTGGAGACCGCCGGGAAGGTCGGATCGTACCTGGCGCGCGTGTCCTTCGGCACGACCCTCATCGCGTCCATCGCGATCGTCTACGCCGCCATCTTCGCGCTCCTCTCGAGCCGGGACTCGGACAGGGACGATCGCCGCGGCGGCGGCAGCGGCGGCGGCATGTTCTTCGGCCCGCGCATGTACTTCTCGCCGTTCGACTTCCTGTGGTACTGGGACCCCTACTACTACGAGCGCCGCGCGTACCGCGCGCAGCTGGAGGGCGCGCGGGACATGAACTTCTTCGAGGCTGTGTTTTCGTTCGTGTTCGGGGACGGCGACCCGAACGCCGAGTTCGAGCGCCGGAGGTGGGCGCTCGTGGGCCTGGCGATCCAGCGCAACGACGGCGCGCTCGCCGCGGAGCAGCTCGCGCCGTTTCTGGACCGGCCGGATGACGCCGTCGGCACCGAGGACGAGAGCTTCGTGCTTCCCGCGCTGACGCGCTTCGGCGGCGTCCCCGAGGTGGACAAAGCGTCGAACGAGATCGTGTACAGGTTCGAGAGCATGGAGAGCACCGCGGGCGGGTTCGCGGGAATCGAGGCGGTGCTGGAAACGGCGCCTCGCGGGTTCAGCACCGCCATGGCGGAGGAGGAGGAGATTTCCTTCTCGTTGGCGACGCGATCGCAGAAAACCATGGCCGCCGCGCTGGGCGTGTTCAACTTCGTGGGCGTCGTCGCGCTGGGCTTCCTCGTCGGGGATCCGCAGGTGGCGTTGCGCAACCCCGAGCTCGTCGCCGCGGTCACCGCGTTGCTCCCCGGGCTCCAGGCGTACGCCGTCTCGTTCTTCGCCATCCCGGCGGCGCGGTGGTTTTTCACGCGGAGGAAAAACGAAGCGATCCGAGCGCGCAACGAGTCGCGCCTGGAGGCGAGCCGCGCGCTGATGCGGCCCGGGAAGCTGCTGCAGACCAAGCTGGACGCCGCGAAGCGGGAGGCGGGCGCGCGCCGGGTCGTGACCGGGGACGACTCGGTGTATTCGTCCGCGAAGGGCGCGGCGAAGTTCGACGAGGAGGAGTTTGACCGCAAGTTGCGCGAGCGAAACGGGCCGTGACGTCGAAAAAGAAACGGCGGCGTCTTTGACGCGGCGGCGGCGGGCGGCGGGAGAGACGTGTTTTCTCGCGAACACCACCCGGTGGTGGTCCTTTGTGATGCTTCTTTTGAGTGCTATTCGAATACTACGTGCGCGCGGTGAGTTGGTGTCGCACGCGCGCGCGTCGCCGCCGTCGGTACCGCTCGGTCGTCCCGCGTGGCCGCCTCTTTTTCCGTCGCGATCACCTTTCCCACGACACGCCTCGAGCTCTGTTTCGATCCCGTCCGAGAGGTCCTCACCGCTCACACGGGGGTGAGGAGCTGGGAGAGGCTGGGCCGGGGCGTGGTGGTCATGCCGATGACGATGATGGCGGGGATGAGGCCGTAGTGGAAGTAATCCTGCGTGGGGACGGGCGGGCGGGAAGGAGGCGAGGGCGTCAGCGTCTGCGATCGCGTAGGGTTGCGGACGCCGGGAGTGGTCGATCGCGCGGTGAGCGCCGCCGCGAGGGATGGCACGAGCCAGCGCGAGAGTCAAGACGCGCACCTTGTAGTCATCCGCGAACTTGGCGACCTTCCCGGCCACCTTGCCGACGGTGTCCATGAGAGCCATGGTCGCGCGTGTCGTTTTGCCAGGCCGCTCGTAGCTCAACGAGAGATGTTTTCTTTCTGCTCCGCAGCGGGGCGAAAATCGAATCGCGAAACGTGGGCTAGCCGAGTCGAGCGATTCGGGGGTTCACAGACCATGACGCGAGTCCGAAAAGCGAAAACCGACATCTTTGGCGGGGGGGAACGTTTTTTTCGAGAAGCCATGAAAAGCCGGAAGCGTTTCCATACCACGACGCGCGCGCCGTCCCGTTTCCCCGAGCCCCGTCGCTCACCATGCCCGGCGCGCACCACCAGCATACGCTGGGCGACGGCCTCGTGCCGCTCATAAACAAGCTGCAGGACATCTTCAGCCAGGCCGGCGTCGACGCGCTCGGCGGCGAGCTCGAGCTCCCTCAAATCGCCGTCGTGGGTTCGCAGAGCAGCGGCAAATCCAGCGTCCTCGAGGCGCTGGTCGGCCGGGACTTCCTGCCCCGCGGGCCAGACATCTGCACGCGCAGGCCTCTCGTTCTGCAGCTAGTCCACACACCGTACAGCCACGCTTCGCACCACGAGCGCGCGCCCGCGGAGTGGGGCGAGTTCCTGCACCGCCCCGGCGAGGTCTTCACCGACTTCGAGGCCATCCGCGAGGAGATCGAAGCCGAGACGGACCGCGGCGTTGGTTCGAACAAGGGCGTCTCCGAGAAACAGATTCGTCTGAAGATCTGCTCGCCACACGTGCTGACGATGACGCTGGTGGACTTGCCCGGCATCACGCGCGTGCCGGTGGGTGACCAGCCCGTGGACATCGAGAAGCAGATCCGCGAGATGATCCTCTCGTACATCAAGCGACCGTCGTGCCTCATCCTCGCCGTCACGCCCGGCAACTCGGACCTCGCCAACAGCGACGCGCTGACGCTCTCGCGGCTGGTGGACAAGGAGGGCAGGCGCACGATCGGTGTCATCACCAAGCTGGACATCATGGACCGCGGCACGGACGCGCTCGCGTACATCCGAAACGAGGTGGTGCCGCTGCGGCTCGGGTACGTGGGCGTGGTGAACCGGTGCCAACAAGACATTGCGCAGCGGCGCTCCATCCGCGAGGCGCGCGCGAGCGAGGCTGAGTTTTTCAGGCACCACCCTTCCTACGCGGAGGTGGCGGCCCACTGCGGCACGGAGGCGCTGGGGTGGACGGTCTCCAGGATCCTCGGCGAGCACATCGCGGAGCTCCTGCCCGCGCTGCAGGACAAGCTCGCGGCGCGCAAAAACGAAGCCGCGCGCGAACTGGCGTCGCTCGGCGACGGGCGCCCCGAGGACCCCGCCGGCCAAGCCGCGATGGTGCTCGAGAAGCTGCACGGCTACGCCGCGAGTTTCACGAAAGCCGTGGCCGGGAAGAACGAGGACCTGAACACCACCGCGCTGGAGGGGGGCGCGCGCATACACTACGTCCTGCAGGACATCTTTGTGAAAGGGCTGCAGAGCCTCGACCCGACGCGCGCAATGTCCGAGGAGGACATCCGCACGGCGATCCAGAACAGCGCCGGCACGAAAGCCGTGCTTCTCCTGCCTGAGGAGCCCTTCGAGATGCTCGTGAAGCAGGCCATCAAGAAGATGAGCGACCCGTGCCAGAAGTGCGCGAGGCTCGTGCACGACGAGCTCGCGAGAATCGCGCGCCAGCTCATCTCCGCGCAGGACATGCAGCGGTACCCGCGCCTCGCGCAGTCGGTGGAGGACGCGACGCGCGACTTCCTCGCCGAGGGCCTGGCGCCTGCCGAGACCATGATCGCGAGCCTGGTGGACTGCCAGCTGGCACACATCAACACCAGCCACCCCGAGTTCGTCGGCGGGAGCAAGGCGCTGCGGCTGGCGCAGGCAGAGGTGGGGAAGCGGAGGGGCGGCGTCCCGGGGCAGGAGAACGGAGATTCCTTCGACGACGCCGTCGGCGCCTCGCGTTCGCCGTCCAAGTCGCGGCGCGCGCTCGGCGACGCCTCCGCCGAGAACAACAAAGTCGCCTCCTCGAAACCGTCGGATCTGTATTCGCACGAGGACGGCGTGGTGACGCTGCTCGAGCCGCCCGGGAAGCTTCAGGCGAGCGAGCCGAGCACGGACGAGGAGATGCTGCAGGTGGTCGTGACGCGCATCCTGCTCGGGAGCTACTACTCCATCTCACGCGGCGTGCTGACAGATACCGTGCCCAAGGCGGTGATGCACTTCCTGGTGAACAGCATCGCGCGCGGCCTGCAGCAGCACCTGATCCAGTCGCTGTACCACCCGAACATCGTGCCCTCGCTGCTCACGGAGCACCCGGAGACGGAGGCGAAGCGGGTTGCCGCGAAGGCCAAGTTCAACGCGCTGAGCGCGGCGGCGGCGACTGTCGCCACCATGCCCTCCGAGCTCGCCGGCGCCGGCGCGGGAAGGCGCTGACAAAGACAGCGGCGGCGCGCCGTCGTAGGAGCCATGTAAATGATCAAAAATGTATAGTTTTACACGCGCACGACGGCTTTGGAAAACGCCCCGCACACCACACGCGCGCGGCGCGCGAACGCTCTCTCGAGAGCGTCGCCTCAACGCGCGGACGGTCTTATGTCTGATGCGTTTGTCTCGAACCGCGTCTCGCTCGCGTCTCGCTCGCGTCTCGCTCGTCTGGGCTCACCGGCTTCCGTCCGATCGTCGCGCGAGCGTCGCCGGCCGCTCCGACGCCTCCACCACGGGCGCGCCGCCGCGCCTCCCGCGGTGCATCTCCTCGCGCGCCTCCGCGGCGATGCGCTCGAAGTCCGCGGACGTGGGCGCGCCCTCCACGACGCCGGGGGGCGACGCCGGCGCCGCGTCGCCGCGGTCCCGGCGCGCCGCCTCGACGTCCTCCCCCCCCTCGGCGGACACCAGGCTCGCGCGGCAGTTGGGGCAGGTGGTGTTCTGCGCGAGCCACCCGGTGATGCAGTCCTCGTGGAACGCGTGCTGGCACTCCGGCAGGCACAGCACCGTCTCGCCGCGCTCGAACGCGTCGATGCACACCGAACACGACTCGTCCTCCACGCTCCACTTCCCGCGGTCCCAAGCCTCGCTCCCGAAGGTCACGCGCGGAATGGCGTCGACGACGGCGCGCGGGCACCCGCGCGGCGCGTCCCGTCGCCGCGCGCCGCCGGTCATGGCCAGGTCCCCCCAGTCCTCGTCCCGGCCGACGATCAGGACGCCGCCGCCGCGCCGCCGCATGGCGCGCGCGAAGAGTTTGCGGCACACCGAGAGCGCCATGCACACGAACATGGCCATGACGGCCACGAGCACCACCGTCATGAACCCCGGGCTGGTCATCCCGTACTCCCGCTCGAAACTCAGCTCGACGGCGACGACGTACTCGCACTCGCCCTCGGCGTAGTAGTTCATGTTGTGCAAGGCGACGAAGTACGTCCCGGGGGAGAGGTCGCGCGGGCTGATCTTGAACCGCCTGTGGCGCTCGAGGCGCTCCGTCGTGCTCAGCACGTAGTGGGCGTCCAGCAGGTTGGGGATCTCGCCGCGGCTGAGCAACAGCACGGGGTGCCCCCCTTGGTGCCGGAAGTCGACCACGACGCCGGCGTTGGCGACGTCGCCGTCGACGTCGAACTGCACGTACGCCCAGTCGCCCGGCGCCAACACGCCCGACACCCCCCCGGCGTCGGAATGGCCGACGCTCGTCGTCGCGAGCGTGCCCTCGCACGCCACGCCCGCGAACCCGGCGGCGCACTCGCACGTCCCCACGGGCGCCGCGCCCGCCGCCGGCGGCGGCAGGCACGACCCGCGGGGCGCGGCGGAGTCGGCGCCGCACGCCATCGGGCACAGCGGGTCGTCCCCCGCGGCATCTTCCAGTCCCGCGCCGAACGCCACCTTGGCGCTCACGGTGACGCTCGCGGTTTGTTGCAAGTACACGTCGTTGTTGAAGACGGCGACGTAGTACCGCCCGACGCGCGCGTCGGCCAGCATCAGGTGGTGGTAGTTGAGCCGCGACCGGAACCCATCCGCGTCGGCGTAGTTGGCGTAGTCGCCCACCCAGGGCGTCGTCCCGGTGGAGACGGTCGCCCAAGCCGCGTCCGCGCCCTCATCGTACCAGCTGTCGGTCTCCGAGCCTCCGTCGGTGGCGTCCGAGCCGTCCACGCGCTTGACGAACAGCACGGGGTCGCCGCCCGCGCGCCGCATCTCCACCAGAAGCGCCGCCGCGGGCTCCGCGGCGGGCGCCGCCACGTCGACGTAGAAGTACGCCCAGTCGCCCGAGGGCACAGTCGCGCCGGTGGGCTCGGCGGCGTTGGCCACGAGCTCCGCGAGGGGCCTGTTGCAGCCCACGTCGCCCCAGCTATCGTCGCACGCGCACACGCCGGACGCGAGCGCGAGGCGGTCCGCCTCGCCGTCGGCGAGCCCGGCGGGCGCGCCGCACGCGCCTCGGCCGGAGCATTCGCCGTCGGCGACGCCGAGCGGGCGGGGACACGGCGGACCGTCATCCTTCGAGACGCAGGTTAAGCTCAGCTTGAACTCGAGCGTCTGCTGAACCCACACGCGCACGTTCTTGATGCCGACGATGAACGGCTCGCTGGCGTCGGGCTCGTCGCAATCCACCAGGCACAGAGCTTGGCAGTTGGGCGCGGAGGTTTCGTCGCACGCGCGCTCGCACGCGTCGGCGCAGCTCCGCATGTCGACGACGACGCGGTGATACGCGCGGATGAGCCTGTACCCCTCCAGATCGACATACGTGTCCTCGCTGAACCTCCAGTCGTTGTTGGAGCGCTCGTACGACGCACTGGGAGCGACCTCGCGGCGCACCATGAGCATGGGATCCGCCATGGCCTCGGCTTCGTCAGCATCGCCGCGGCCCGTGTCCCAGAGCTCGACGTGCAGGTACCCGGTGCAGGAACTCGCATCGACGGCGTAGTTCTCCTGCTCGTCGGGGGCGATCGAGCCGGTCTTCTCCACGTCCAGGTAGACCGTCGCGAACTCGGTCGCGCCGGCGACGCCTGTGAGGGAAGAGGGAAAAGGGCACGGGGGCGTCGTCAGCGTCGTTCCGGGGCGGGGGGTCGGACAGCGACGGGCGAGACCGGCGAGGGGCTGTGCGGCGGGGTTCAAGCGCGGACGCACCTCGCGTGCATGCTAGGAGAAACACGAGCAGGGGCGCGAGCCCTCCGCGCATGGAAAGCATCGCGCGTGACCCCCGCGCCGCGCGTGTTGGACTGATGCCGAGCACGTGGCGCGTTTTCTTGGAGCACTGCCTAAACTCGACACGTCGGCGGTTCGACGTTTCCGTGATCATGCGCGACCACGGTCTCTGCGCGCGAGAAACGACGTTTTCGCCGGATGCTTCAAGTCGTGCGGCGCGTACGTATCATCACAACGGGCGTCCGTTTCGTCTCGTTTCCGATGTCTCGCTCTGAACGCACCCGAGCCCCCCCTCGTCGTTTCGCTCGCGACGCTGAAGAGTGAAGGAAATACCGGAAACCCCTACCCCTCGCGCTTCCCCGCGCCGCCGAACATCCCCGAGAAGAACCCCGAGACGCGCCGAGCGAAGCCGCCTCGCGGCGTCTCGCGCGCGCCGGCGGGCGCGGCGGCGGTTCCGGCGCCACCGCCGGGTCCAGCGGGATCGTGTCCGGCGGATCCGCTTGCGGCATCGCCCATCTCGACCTCGCCCTCCGTCTCCTCGCGAAGCCACGGGTGGTTCGCGACGTCCTCGAGGCGCGCGCGGCGGCGCGGGTCGACCTGGATCATGCGGCCCACGAGGTCGCGCGCCGCGGGGTTGACACGTTTCGGAAACGGGTTGACGCGTCCCTCGCGCACGCGCCGGAGCGTGGCGGTGACGTTCCCGGGGCGCTGTTTATCCTCGAAGGGATACGTCCCGGTGAGCAGCAGGTACAGCATGACACCCATCGCCCAGACGTCCACGGACTCGGGGTCGTACGAGCCCGTCTCGTTCGCGCCGTCCGCGAATCCCCCGCCCGGGTTGGGCGTCCGACCGAGGATCTCGGGGGCCATGTAGTCCGGCGTCCCGATGCCGAGCGTGCGCGCGGAGTCCAGGTGCTTGGAAAGACCAAAGTCGATGATCTTCAAAACGCCCGTCTCCTGCTCGATGATGGCGTTCTCGGGCTTGATGTCGCGGTGGCAAAAGCCGTGCGCGTGGATGCACGCGATGCCGTCGAGGAGCTGCTTGAAGTATTCGCGCGCCGAGCGCTCGGGCATCACGCCGCCGTGCGAGTTCATGAAGTCCAGCACGTCCATGCCCTTCACGAGCTCCCAGACCAGGATCAGGATGTTCTGAGGGTGCGGGTGGTGGCGGGGGTCGCGTGTGAAGAAGTCGTGGCGGTCAGACGGCGACGTTTGCGCGAGACGGAAACGCTCCCGAGACGCACAGCTGTGCGCGGCGTGGCGAACGTGTACTGCGCACGAGTGATCGATCAATCGCAAAACAATGCGCCGCGGAGCCACGCGTGGCCGCGAACTTCGAAAGAAACCACCGGTTTCGCGCACCTGGCCTTCCTGCACGACGTTGAGCAGGCGCACGACGTTGAGGTCGCCCTGGGCGGCGCGCGCGCCGAGCTTGCTGGCGTACTTGATCTCGCGCTTCACAGCCTTGAGCGGCACGGCGATGGTGCTGTTCGGCGCGATGTTCATGACCTGAGGGCGGGGGGCGCTAGGCGGTCAGCGGGTTCGGTCGACGCGCCGAGGAAACGAACGCGCGACGCGGGGAAGGCGGTGCGGCGGTGAGAGAGGCGAACGCGCACCTTGAGCGCCACGCGCATGCCGAGCGTATTGTCGTAGCCTTCGTACACCACCGCGGTGCCTCCGCGGTTGATCTCCTCGCCCACGCGGTACCGCCCGTTGCCCACGAGCGCGTTCGGCTTGAGGGTCACCAGGTCGTCCTGCTCGGGCATACTGTGGGGCATACGCGCGAGACGCTTCGAGAACGCGAGCGCGCGCGTTTAACCCTGTCTGATACGCCACGCCGGCAGCGTGACGCGCGTGAGCGGACGATGCGCGGTCGCGACGTCGGCGGGCGTCGGCGGGCAGGCGAGGTCGCTGCGTCGCAGCCTCGCGCGCGGCAGAGTGCCTCGAGCGATACCATAGCCTCGACGCGAACGAAAATTCCGACACTCGTGTTCTTCTGGGAGGGGTGCCGATTCGGGGGAACCATCCGAGCGTTTTTATCTTCCGAGACTTGTCCACGATCGCGCATACCACGACTACGCCCGCCCCGCGCGTCGTCGCCATCAAGGCAAGGATGGCTCTCACAGACGCTACTAACGTCGCCGCAGTCGCTTCCCCCGTCGGAGCCCAGCCGGCAGCGCTCAAGGCGAAGCTGACCGGCTCCGCCGCACCGAACCCGGAGAAACTCGGCATCGCGCTCGATGCCATCGCCGGTTTCGATGCCGCCGCGCGCGACGACGCGACCGCCAAGCTCGAGGCGGCCGCATCCAAGGACGCTGCCGGCCTGTGCATCGCGCTCCTCAGCGTCGCTTCCGACGCGGGGTACGCTCCCGCGCGGCGTCTCGCCGCGGCGACGTTCACGCGCAACTGCCTCCGGAAGCAATGGGGCGCTCGCGACGCCGCGACGGACGAGACGACGACGAACAACGCCGCGCGCGCGACCCCCGAGGCGCGCGCGGACGTGCGCGGCGCGTCGCTGCGCGCGCTCATCGCGGCGCCAGCGGACACCAGACGTCTGCTTGCGGAGTGCCTGAGGCTCGCCGCGACGGACGCGGTCGAGTGGTCGGCGTCCGGAACGACGACGGCGCGATCCGCGGCGAGCGCGGGCGCGTCGTCGGGGGCCGTTACCGACGGGCGCGATCGTCTGGCGAGCGCCGCCGCGCTCGTCGAGGACGTCGTCGCCGTCTCCGCGGCACACGAAAACGCCGCGTGCTTCGCGGATGTCACCACGTCGCCGCACGCTTCGTCGTCGTCGCACGGCCTTCTGCTCGCCGCGCACGTCGCGTCCATGCCGTTCCAGTACTTCAGGGACGCCACGGTGGCGCGCGAAGCCGCGCACCCGGCGGCGGAGCGGCTGGGCGCGTCGCTCGTGGCGCCGAAGCTCATCCCCGCGCTCGCCGCCGCCGCCGCCGCCGCTCCATCCGACCGCGACGCCGCGCAGTTCGCGCGCGTCGCGTTCAAGGTGGTCTTCAGGCTCGTGCGCGCGCACATGCCCGCGGCGATCGCGCCGTCGCTGCCGGCGGTGGTCGGGGCCATCGAGTCCGCATGCGCCGTGGACGTAGATCAGGCCGGGGGCTTCGAGTCGGAGATTTCCTGGGTCGCCGCCAAGCGCGCGCTGCGACTAGGCGCCGCGCTCGTCACCAGGCACGCAGACGCGCTCGACGCGGGCTCGATCTCGAGCCTCGCGCGCTCGGGTCGCGCGATTGCCGCGGCCAAACCGGGTGTCGCGCCGGCGCCGTGCGTGGCGGCGGCGTTCGCGTTGCTTCGCGCGACGCTCGAGCGCGCGGCGACGCGCGACGCGCTTCTCTTTCGGCGCGAATCGGTTCCCGAGCCCGAGCCGACGTCGAAGAGCTCGGACGAAAAGGCTTCGGCGCGTCTCGCTTTGGCGCGTCTCGTGCGCGCGTGCGTCGTGCCACACGTCAGCCTGACGGACGAGGACGAGGCGTCGCTCGCGTCGGACCCGGAAGAGTACGCGCGCGCCAACGCGTGCGGCGAGGCGGCTGAGGACGACGCCGTCGAAGACGCGCTGGACGGAAACGTCTCCGGGGTCACGGCCCGCGGCGCCGCTCTGGAGTTCCTCGAGGCGCTCGCGCGGGTTTCGTTCGACGCGAACAAGCGGGAAGAGGACGGGGTCACGAACGGGGCGGCCGAGAAAAAACCCAGGAAGGGCGAGAGGAGAGACGAGAAGCCGGAGGACGAGGACGATGCCCCGGGCTCGGCCAAGCCGACCCTGGGCGAGCTGGCGGCGCGCGACGTCGTCGACGAGATGCTCGCGGCGGCGCCCAAGGAAAAGGTGGAGAAGGTGGGCAAAGCCGCCGGCGCCGCCGGCGCGACGGTCGCGCACGCCGCGCCCGCCGCGGAGGCGGCGCTCGGCGCGTCCGCGTATTTCGGCGCGCTCCGTGTGCAGGGCGCGTTGACAGCGGCGAGCCGCCGGGCGAAGGAGTCGGCGACGCGGTCGTTTTGCAGGAAACACGCCTTCCCCGCCGTCGCGGCGGCGGCGTCGCCGCACGTGGTGGTGGCCGCCGCCGCGCACTGCGCGGACGTCGCCGCGAAGGTGACCACCGCGGCGGTGGCGCGCGAGGCGTTCGCCGCGCTGGTCGCCGCGCTGGAGCGGCCCACGCCGGCGCCGAGCGACGAGATGGACGAGGAGGAGACCGAGGAGGCGTGGCGCGTGACCCGCGACGCGGCGTCGTGGGCGGCGCGCGCCTTGGTCTCCGAGGCGCCCTGCGCCGATGAAGCCTTCGGCGAGGCAGCCTTCTTCGAGTCCCTCGCCGAGCGCCTCGTCAAACGCGCCGAGGCGACGCCGGCGCGGGGCGCGGCGCCCCTGCGCGCGCTGGCGGCGCTCGCCGAGGCGGCGTCGGGAGCCGTTGCGCCGGGCGCGGCGGCGGCGCTCGCGGCGCGCGT
>MDSV01073001.1_pt1 | contig 23399 bp, 20 predicted proteins | sample 810851 | NCBI WGS metagenome assembly MDSV01 (sample SAMN05326640, study PRJNA326480) | marine metagenome | isolation source: seawater | place: Atlantic Ocean: North East | collected 2012 | reverse complement strand
TATATCTCAAGAAACTAATTTAAACTGTAATTTAAGCAATTGTCCTTGGAGTTAGAGTGACTATTAACTTATCTTTTCAATCAATCATTTTAACTTTACAAAAATATTGGGGTGATAAAGGGTGTGTCATATTACAACCTTATGATCTCGAAGTAGGGGCAGGCACATTTCACCCGGCAACAACTTTAAGATCTCTTGGTCCGGAGACATGGAATGCTGCATATGTACAGCCCTCTAGGCGTCCTGCAGATGGAAGGTATGGGGACAACCCAAATAGATTGCAAAGGTATTACCAATTCCAAGTAATCATGAAGCCCTCCCCTGACAATTTTCAAGACTTGTATTTAGAAAGTCTAAGCAAAATAGGTATTAATTTTCAAAAACATGATATCAGATTTGTTGAAGACGATTGGGAGAGTCCTACTCTTGGTGCATGGGGTTTGGGATGGGAAGTGTGGTGTGATGGTATGGAGGTGAGTCAATTTACATACTTTCAACAAGTAGGCGGAATAGATTGTGATCCTATACCTGGAGAAATAACTTATGGCCTTGAGAGGTTAGCTATGTATATTCAGGGTGTAGATAATGTTTATGATTTAGATTGGGATGGTGTAAAAAAGGAAGATGGTGGAAAAAATTATGGAGATATTTATAAGCGACAAGAAAAAGAATTTTCAGACTATAATTTTAATCATGCTGATACCAATATCCTTCTAACTCATTTTAATGATACTGAAATACAATGTAATAATTTAATAAACAATAATTTAGCTCTTCCAGCGTACGATCAATGTATTAAGGCCAGTCACCTATTTAATTTACTTGATTCTAGGGGGGTTATAAGCGTTTCTGAGAGAGCAAAATATATTGCAAGAGTAAGAGCTTTGTCTAAATTATGCTGTGAATTATGGGTAAAAGGGTAATAATTTCATGAAAGAATTTTTGATTGAAATATATTCAGAAGAGATCCCTGCTAATTTTCAATTACCTGCTGAAAAAAACTTTAAAGAACTAATTTGTAATAAATTAGACTATTTTAAGTTAAAATACGGTGAGGTAGATTCATTTGTTACTCCGCGCAGGTTAGCTTTAAGAATTAATTCTCTAGATTCATCCCAAGAAGATAATATTGAAGAGAAGAAGGGGCCAAGTATTGACGCTTCTGATAAAGCCTTAAATGGTTTTTTAAAGTCAATTGGAAAAAATAAAAAAGATTTAATAACAAAAAAAATTAAAAAAGGTGAGTTTTATTTTGCAAGTATTGAGACTAAAGGAAAATTGACAAAAGAATTACTTTCAGAAACTTTGCCTGAAATATTATCAAAGGTTTTTTGGCCAAAGTCGATGAAATGGGGGAATGACTCAGTAAGATGGGTTAGGCCGATTCGGTCCATATTATGTTTATATGGTAACGAAATTGTTGACTTTAATTTTGGTAAAACTAGGTCTTCTGACTTTACCTTTGGGCACAGGTCTTTTTCAAAAAAAATTATAAAAATTTCAAATTTTAATGAGTACAAATCTAAGCTATATGAACATAAAGTAATAATAGACCATGAAGAAAGAAGGGAATCTATATTATCTCAATCAAAAGCTGCTGCTTTATCTGAGGGTTTAAGGCTTACTAATGACAAAAAACTATTTTCTGAACTTGCGGGCCTAGTTGAATGGCCTGTAGCTTTGGTAGGGAGTATAGACTCTAAGTTTATGAATCTTCCCTCAGAGGTCCTTCAAGTTTCAATTCGTTCGCATCAAAAATACTTATCTCTATTCTTAGATAGAAATATTGCATCAAAGTTTATATTAATTTCTAACTTATTTATTAAAGAAAGCAATCAGACAGTGATTCATGGAAATGAGAGGGTTCTTAGGGCTAGGCTCGCAGATGCTAATTTTTTTTATAATAATGATAGCAAAAAGGGATTGGGCTATTTTGTAAATAATTTATCAAAAATTGTATTTCATAGAGATTTAGGGACGATGAATTTAAAAGTGGAGAGAATGAAACTTTTATCAGAAAAAATTTACGCTTTAAATTTTAATGGTCCCACAAGCCTGGCTATTAAGGCCGCCGAACTATGTAAAGCAGATTTACTGTCTGAAACTGTGATTGAGTTTCCTGAACTTCAAGGGGTAATTGGTGGATATCTTGCTAAAATAGATGGTCACAGTAGTGAGGTATCAGAAGCGATTCGAGGTCACTATTCCCCTTTAGGTCCAAGTGATGTTTGTCCAAGCAAGCCAACAACAGTGTCTATTGCATTAGCAGACAAGATTGATACATTAGTTGGATTTTACATTGCTGGAGAGAGGTCAACTGGATCTGGTGATCAATTTGGTTTGAGAAGATCTGCTCTAGGGATAATCCGTATAATTATTGAAAATCATTTAGAGATGGATTTAAGTTCAATCATATTAGATTCAATTAATTTTTATAAAAAACAAGGCATAGTTAGTAATTCTGATGAGATATTTGATCAAATACAGCAATTTATTAGTTCAAGGTTGGTGTCTTTTCTAAAAAAGAAAGGTGTTAAGCATGATATAGTTTCAGCTGTGTTGCCTTTTTTCGGAGCTAATAATATCAGTACTATTATTCCTAGAATTGATGCGTTAATATCTTTTGTAAATTCTAATGATGGTCAGAATCTATTAGGAGGCTATAAAAGAGCATCAAATATTTTATCAATAGAGGAAAAGAGAGATTTGTGCATTTACAAAGAGGAGCCAACCAATAGATTATTTCAATCAAAAGAAGAGGGTGACTTATATTTTGTTTTAAATGAAGTTTCCGAGAACTTAGGGACATATCTTGACAAAGCGAAATTTAATGATTCTATGAAGGAGTTATCTAGGCTAAAAAAACCTATTGATAATTTTTTTGAATTTGTAAAAGTAAATTCACCTGATAAATTAGTTAGAAAAAATAGATTAGAGTTATTGGCAAAAATACGAAATACATTTAATAAAGTGTCTGATTTTTCAAAAATAGACAGTTAATAAGGGAGGAAAAATGACCAAGTGGGTCTATACATTCGGCAATAAAGAAGCAGAAGGAAGCGCCTCAATGAAGGATTTACTTGGAGGTAAAGGTGCTAATTTAGCGGAAATGAGCAATCTTGGGTTAGCTGTGCCTCCTGGATTTACTATAACAACAGATGTTTGTGCTTCATACTATGAAGATAATAAGCAATATCCATCCGAACTATCAGATCAAGTAAAATCTGCTATTATTCATATAGAAAGAATTACAGAATCGAAGTTTGGTAATAAAAAAAATCCACTTCTTGTATCAGTTAGATCTGGTGCTAAGGCATCTATGCCCGGCATGATGGATACTGTTTTAAATCTTGGCTTGAATGACTATACTGTTGAAGGTCTAGCTGTCTCAAGTGATAACAGTAATTTTGCTTGGGATAGTTATAGAAGATTTATTCAGATGTACGGTGATGTAGTTATTGGAATTCCTCATCACAAGTTTGAAAAAGCGTTAGAAGAACTAAAGCTCAATAGTGGTGTTGAGAATGATAGTGATCTAGAATGTCACCAATTAAAACAACTCGTGGATAGTTATAAAGGAATAATAAAAAAAGATGCAAAAATTGATTTTCCTCAAGATCCCGTAGAGCAGCTATGGGGTGCTATTGGCTCAGTCTTTAGTTCATGGATGAATCAAAGAGCAATTACTTATAGAAAAATTAATAATATTCCTATGAGCTGGGGTACTGCAGTGAATGTTCAAGCAATGGTATTTGGGAATATGGGGGAAACTTCCGCAACGGGAGTAGCTTTTACAAGGAATCCATCAAATGGAGAAAAATCCTTTTTTGGTGAATTTTTAGTTAATGCCCAGGGAGAAGATGTTGTTGCTGGGATTAGAACCCCACAAAACTTAACCAAATCAGATAGACTAAAAGACGGTTCTGAAAATTTGTCCCTAGAAGAGTTGATGCCAGATGTTTTTGAAGAATTAGTAAGTGTATACAATAAACTAGAGGCTCATTATAAAGATATGCAAGACATAGAGTTTACTGTTCAAAAAGGTAAACTTTGGATGTTGCAAACTAGAAACGGGAAGAGAACAGCAAGAGCAGCAATTAAAATTGCTGTAGATATGGTGAATGAAAAATTGATTAGCAAGGAAGAGGCTCTGATAAGAATAGACCCTTCATCTCTTGATCAATTACTTCACCCTATGATAGACCCTAATGGGCATATTGAAATCATAGCTACAGGTTTACCTGCCTCTCCAGGTGCTGCATCTGGCCAAATTGTTTTTTCAGCTGACGAAGCGGAAGTAGAAAAATCCAACGGAAAAAAAGTTATATTAGTAAGAGAAGAAACTAGCCCAGAAGATATACATGGAATGCATGCTGCTGAAGGTATTTTAACTAGTAGGGGAGGGATGACAAGTCATGCAGCGGTAGTCGCAAGAGGTATGGGCACCCCATGTGTATCTGGTGTTTCTCAAATAAGGATTAATTTAGAAGATAAATCTTTTTATGTAGGAGAAAAATTTTATAAAGAGGGAGAAGTTATTACTTTAGATGGCAGCACTGGTAGAGTAATTGCTGGTGAAGCTCCAATGATAAAGCCTGAGTTAAATGAAGACTTTTTGGAAATAATTAAGTGGTCTGATCAGTTCAGGAAACTTAGGGTAAGAACTAATGCAGAAACTCCAAATGATGCTAAAATTGCATGCGAATTTGGTGCTGAAGGAATAGGGTTATGTAGGACTGAACATATGTTTTTTGATGCAGAGAGAATATTATATGTTCGGCAAATGATACTTGCTGAAGATGAAGAAGGAAGAAAAGCAGCGCTTACAAGTCTTCTTCCTTTTCAAAAAAATGACTTTATAGAAATTTTTAAAATTATGAGAGGGTTACCAGTTACGATTAGATTGTTGGATCCTCCTCTTCATGAGTTTTTGCCAAATAGAGACTCAGAAATTGATGAAATATCTAAGATATCTGGAATTGATAGAGATAAGCTAAAAAGAAGGTCTAAATCTTTAAAAGAAACAAATCCAATGCTTGGTCATAGAGGCTGCAGGCTAGGAATATCTTATCCTGAAATTTATGAGATGCAAGCAAGAGCAATATTTGAAGCAGCTATTTTTGTTACAAAAGAGAGTGGTGATTCTATCATACCTGAGGTTATGATTCCATTGGTAGCTACAAGTGATGAGTTTAATATTTTAAAAAAAAGAATTGATACTATTGCTAGTAAAGTAATTAAAGAAAATAACACATCTCTAAAATATTTTGTTGGTACCATGATCGAGCTTCCGCGAGCAGCGCTTTGTGCGGATGAGATTGCTACAAATGCAGATTTTTTTAGCTTTGGGACTAATGATTTGACACAAACTGCATTAGGCATTAGCAGAGATGACTCTGCTAGCTTTCTTGACGACTATTTAAATAATGAAATTTTTTCAATAGACCCATTTGTTTCAATTGATCAATTAGGAGTTGGTAAACTTGTAAAGATTGGTCATGACTTAGGAAGAAAGTCAAACAATAATCTGAAGGTTGGCATTTGTGGAGAGCATGGAGGGGATCCCAAATCAATTAGTTTTTTTCATAATGTAGGATTAGATTATGTTTCCGCATCTCCATTCCGAGTTCCTGTTGCTCGTTTAGCTGCGGCACAAGCTTCGATATTATCAAAAAACCTTAAGAGTTAATTTTTCCAATTTGGTTTTCGGGCTTCTAATTTCGTATCATTTGCTAAAAGTGGTATGCCTTTTTCGATACAGTATTCTGCAATTTTGATATCTAAAACAGCTAAACCTAATGATTTAAACTTACTTAACATTCTTCCCGCAATATTTTTTTGGTAATATATTTTTGTATCAAATTCAGGCAGCTCTGCACTGCTTTTAACTATATATATATTTTTTTTTAATTTTCCTCGATTAAATGTTCTGGCAGTTATTTCTTGTCCGATATAACAACCCTTTGAAAAAGATATTCCATTCATTTCATTAATGCCAAATTCTAGAGGAAAATCTTTATTTACTCTTATATCTGTGATGGCTTCAGGTATACCTAAATTGATACGATTTTTTTCATAGAAAGCATAATCGATAATATTGTAATTAAATTTGTTAAGATTTTCAGTTGATTTCTTACTTAAGTATATTCTTTTTCCTAATTCATTACATCTTGGCTCCTCTCTAAAATGTATTTCTAATTCATCAGGTAATTTTTTATTTATATTTTCTGAATCTTCTACGTCAATTTGAAAGAATATTGAAAAAAACTCTGATATGTCTTCTATTTTAACAGAAGACCTAAGTTTATACATATTGAGCTTTTGAATTACCTCTTCAAATTGATATTTATTACAGTCCATATATAGGGTGTTTGGATCATTTTCATAGGGTTGAAAAATAAAAAAATCGCAGAAAAACTTCCCTTGAGCATTGAACATGCCTGAATATATAATATTATCTTCATTAACAGATTTTACGTCATTAGAAATCAAGCCCTGAAGAAAGGCACGACTGTCATCTCCACTTAATTTTAATAAGGCTCTATTCTCCAACTGACAAATATTTATTTTTTTCATTTTTCACCGAAATTAAATTAATTAAAAATACTAATAATATATGAGATATAATTTTTTTAAAATAATAATTTTTTTATTAATGACTTTAGTAGCTTTAAGTGGTTGCAATTCCTATATTTATGAGGGTCTTGCGGATTTTTCAAATATTGACAATAAAAAAAAATTTAATAGTTTTCTTATTTGTCCCAAATATATTTGTAAAAAAAAAGTATTCTATAAGGAAAGTCCAGTGTATGGTATTCCCAAAGAAGTGCTAAAGAAAATATTATTAAAAGAAATAATCACTACCCCGGGGGTAACTATTTTTAGATATAATAATCATCAGTATCAATTTATACAGAGATCAAATTTTTTTAAATTTCAAGATATAATTGATGTAACATTTTATACAAAAAAGGGTTTTTCAACTTATGCGATGTATAGCAGGTCAAGGTTTGGTATATTTGATTTTAATGTTAATAAAAATAGAATATTAATTTGGTCAAAAAATGTAGATAGCAAAATTAAGAAAGTAAAAAATTGAGAATATTATTTATAACTTCATCTCGCATTGGAGATGCGATTTTGTCTACTGGGATTCTAAATTATTTAATTAAAAAATCCCCCGCCTCTCAAGTTACTATTGCTTGTGGACATGATGCTGGGCAAGTGTTTAAAGCTATACCAAACATTAAAAAATTAATTTTGATTAAAAAAAGAAGGTATTCAATGCATTGGTTATCTCTTTGGCTCAATGTTTTTCCAACTTCCTGGGATATAATTATTGATTTGCGATCATCTGCAATATCATTTTTATTATTTGGTAAAGAGAAAAAAATTTTTAAAAAAAATATTACTAATGTTAACAAAGTTGTTTCCTTGTCAATGTTTTATGGTTTGGAGTCGCCCTCCTCTCCAAAAATCTTTATCAATAAGATTAATATATTAAATTCGGAAAAACTAATTCCAAGTGAAAAAAAAGTAATTGCCATAGGTCCAACTTCCAACTGGGGGGGGAAGCAATGGCCTCCAGAGTATTTCATTGATTTTATTTCTAGAATATCTGGTAAAAACGGCAAGATAAGAGACTCAATTATTGCAATTTTTGGCTTGCCTAATGAGGTGGGTATGATTAGACCTCTTTTGAATTATTTAGAAGGTATGGAGTATATTAATTTGATTGGGAAAACTGATATTCTTGACGCTTACGCATGTATGAAAAGGTGTATTGGTTTTGTGGGAAATGACTCTGGTTTAATGCATTTAGCTGCAGCAAGTAGCATTCCTACATTAGGTTTATTTGGACCAAGCCCCGAAACCGTTTATAGTCCATGGGGTAAAAATTGTGGATGGATAAGGACTGATAGGACATTTGATGAAATAATCAGTGATGAAAACTACAATTATAATAGTTCGCAAAGTAATATGTTTGATTTAAGTGTGGATAAAGTTGAGGCAGCTTTTTTGAAGCTATTAAAATATCATGATTAAAAATTTAGAGCAAAGCAATGATAACAAATTAAGTATATTAATTGTTGCAAAGAATGAAGAAAATAATCTTTCTAAGTGTCTAGGGGCGATCAAATTTGGGGATGAGACCATAGTTATTCTTGACAGAACTAATGATACATCCAAACAAATTGCTGAATCATATGGTGCAAAAGTTTTTTGTGGGTCATGGCCAATTGAAGGTGATAGAAGAAATTTTGGAATTGATAATTGTTCTTCTAAATGGATTTTAGAGGTTGATGCTGACGAAATATTAAGTGTGGAATTAAAAGAAGAAGTAATTAAAGAGATTTCTCTAGACCGATATGATTATTTCTTGATTCCTTTTGATAATTTTATTGGAAAAAAACTAGTTAGATATGGGTGGGGAGGATCTTGGGGAGTTTCTTCTGCCCCAAGGTTATTCAAAAATGGATATAAGTCTTGGGGAAGACAAAGAATACATCCATCTTTGAAATTAAAAGGAAAAGAGGGTAGGCTCAAATCTAGAATATCACATTATGTAGACAAAGATATATCCGATATGATTAGTCGTCTCGACCGATATACTTATTTAAAGTCTCTTGATTTAATTGAATCAAGTAATATAGGCACATTAACTAATAATATTAGAAGGTTTTTTTCAAGGTTTATTAAATGCTATTTCTTTAGAAGAGGTTATAGAGAAGGTGTCTATGGCTTTCTTATCGCCTTGATGGCTGGACTATTTCCTTTGTTGTCATATATAAGGGCTAGATTAGAAAAAAATAAATGATTCGAATCATGCAAATAATGGCAGGATCTCAGAATGGCGGGGCTGAGAATTTTTTTGTTCGTCTAAGTTTATCGTTATCAGATTACAATATTTCTCAAAAAATTATTACAAGGCCTAATGATTTTAGAATTTCATCGCTTCGCTCTTTAAATTTACCAGTAAAAGAAACAAGATTTGGGGGGGTATTAGATTATGGAACTGATAAATTAATACGAGATGAATATAATAAATTTTCCCCACAAATAGTTTTATCTTGGATGAATAGAGCTACTTTTCATACATCCAGGTCATTGAAGAAAAAAAATTTTATACATATTGGTAGATTAGGTGGTTATTATAATTTGAAATATTATAAAAACTGTAGTCATTTAATTGCGAATACTAGGGGTATCCTGGATTGGTTAGAAAAGTCTAGTCTTTCTCACAAAAAACTGCATTATCTTCCTAATTTTGTTGAGGGAAATTTTTCAAAAAATTTTGTATCAAATAGTAGGAAAGAAGAAAAAATAACTAAAATTTTTTCAGCTGGTCGTCTTCACACCAATAAGGGGTTTGATGTTTTAATAAAATCAATAGTAGGTCTAGATTCTGTCTATTTAACAATTGCAGGAGACGGGCCTTTGAGTAAAGAATTAATCTTATTAACAGAAAGACTTGGAATTTCTCATAGAGTTGAGTTCTTAGGTTGGAAAGAAGAATTGTCAGCATTATATGAGGATGCCGACATTTTTGTATGTCCTTCTAGGCACGAGCCTCTGGGTAATGTTATTATTGAAGCTTGGGCAAATAAATTACCAGTTATTGCAGCAAATTCTCAAGGTCCAAGTGAATTAATTGAAGCTGGTCATAATGGTATGCTTTTTCCTATAGACGATGTACGTTCTTTATACTTAACTATTTTAGATTTGTTAAATGATAGGTCAAAACGAAACAAGATAGCAGAAAATGGGTATAGTAAGTTTAAAAGAAATTTCACCAAAGAAATAGTTACTAAAAAATATTATAAATTTTTTCAAAGAGTTATAAGTGAATGTGCGGAATAGCGGGTATATACGGTCTAAGCAATAAGCTTTCATCAAAAAAATTATTGGAAAGCATGAGAAGGTCTTTAAACCACAGGGGGCCGGATGAATACGGCTACTACAGAAATGAAAAGATTGGACTGGCTCATTCAAGATTATCAATAATTGACATATCTAACGGCAAACAGCCATTTCTATCCCAAGGAGTCTGTCTCATTGCTAATGCAGAGATATATAATTATAAAGAATTAATTTATAGTTTTAATGATTACGATTTCTCAACCAATTCTGATTGTGAGGTCATTATTCCTTTGTATAAAAAATATGGTCTAAATTTTGTTGATCATCTTAGGGGTATGTATTCTATTGCAATATATGATGAAGAAGAAGATATGCTGATTCTCTCGAGAGATAAATTTGGTATAAAACCTTTATATTATTATTTTAATCAAAACGAATTCTATTTCGCTTCTGAGTTAAGGGCTATGCTTGAAGTGTCTATTGCAAAAAAAAGAATTAATAAACTTGCACTTAAGGAGTTTCTTAGCCATCAGTATAGCTTAAATAAAACCACACTAGTTGATGGAGTCCAAAGAGTTCTCCCCGGTGAAACAATAGTAGTTAAAAGTGGAAAAATAGAAAAAAAAATAAAACACAGTCCATTTAAGCCGTCAAAGAAAAAAAAACAAACTGAAGCTCGATATTTAAATGATTTAGACCAAGCTTTATATGAGAGTGTCTCTATTCATTTAAGATCTGATGTCCCTCTCGGACTTTTTTTTTCAGGAGGAATTGACTCAACAACATTGTTAATTATCATGTCAGAAATTTTAGATAAGCCTGTCATGTCTTATACAGCTACCTTTGAATCCAAAGAAAATTATGAAAGTGAACATACAAATTTTTTAGCAAAAAAATATAAATCTAAGAATTTTCAAATTCAAATAGATAAGAATGTTTTTTTTGAAAATTTGCCGCGAGTAATTAATGCAATAGATGATCCTGTGGCTGACTACGCTATAGTACCTACTTTTCTTTTAGCTGAGTTAGCCGCAAAAGATCTTAAAGTTGTGCTTTGCGGGGAGGGAGGGGACGAGCTTTTTGGAGGTTATGGTAGGTACAAAAAATTAATGAGACCTTTATTTAATAAAAAATATAAATTTAAATATAAAAATATATTTCAGGATTTTTCTACTATAAAAAAGGAATTTTTATTAGAAAAAAATTATGGAGATTTTTTTCGTGAACAAGAAAATTATTCAAAATTACAAAATGCGCAGCTTTATGATTGTGAACATTGGCTGCCTAATGATTTGTTGAATAAAGTTGATAGATGTTTAATGTATCACGGTTTAGAAGGAAGGACTCCTTTTTTAGACACAAGTATTGTTGAAAACTCATTTAATCTCCCGGACAAAATGAAAATAAACATTGGTAGGAGTAAATATTTATTGAGAAAATGGTTAGAAAAAAAAGATATTGAAGCAAAGCCATTTGAAAAGAAAAGAGGTTTTACAGTGCCTGTGCATAAATGGATTCATGATAATGGCGAAAAACTCGGGGAATTAGTTTCTTCTCAAGAATGCATACAACATTTTGCTTATTCTTCTAAAGTTAAACAGCTATTCAAAAATAACTCTAAAAAAACTGGATTAGCATCTTGGGTTCTATTATTTTATTCATTATGGTATAAAGCCCATATTCAAGGCATTAAGTTAGAAGGAAATGTTTTTGACGCACTCTCTCTAAAATAATTCTTTATCTGATTTGGTTGGATTAAATTAATGGCTAAAAATTTTGACTTACTTATTAAAAATGGCAATGTTATTTCACACCATGGTTCAGCCGTAACCGATATTGCTATAGACAACGGTAAAATAATTGGTTTAGGTGACTTTAATCAAGAAAATGCAGAAGAGTTTTACGACGCAAGAGGTATAACTATTTTGCCAGGTTTAATTGATACTCAAGTGCATTTTAGAGAGCCTGGTATGGAAAATATTGAAGAAATAGAAACAGGAACTAAAGCAGCTGTTCTTGGTGGTATTACAGGGGTTTTTGAAATGCCGAACACAAAGCCTCCAACCGATAGCCAAAAAAACCTACAGGTAAAAATAGATATTGCAGAAGAAAAATCTTGGTGCAACTATGCTTTTTATGTTGGGGCAACAACTAATAATATTGGTGAATTAGCTACATTAGAAAAAAATAATGGTTGCTGTGGTGTAAAAATTTTTATGGGCGCATCGACAGGTAATCTTCTTGTCCCAGACGATAATAACCTAGAAAAAATTTTAAGTAGTGTCTCAAGAAGAGTAGCAGTTCATTGTGAGGACAATGAAAGGTTGGAAGAAAGAAAATCTTTCAGAGGAGGCAACCCTATTAATCACACTATATGGAGAGATGAACAAACAGCAATAAATGCTACAAAACGCATATTGAATATTGCTAGAAAGTTAAATAAAAAAGTTCACATTCTTCATGTGACTACTTCAGAAGAGATAGAGCTTTTAAAAGAATATAAAGACATAGCGACAGTTGAGGTAACTCCTCAGCATTTGACATTAAGCTCTCCATCTTGTTATGAAAAACTTGGAACTTATGCACAGATGAACCCGCCCATTAGAGGAGTAGATCACCAGATAGCATTAATCAAAGCTGTCCAGCAAGGAGTTGTAGATATTATTGGGTCAGATCATGCCCCTCATAGCAAAGAAAATAAAAATAAAGGATACCCTAACTCTCCGTCAGGAATGCCCGGGGTGCAAACTATTTTGCCTGTAATGTTGGATCATGTGTCTAAAGGTAATTGTTCTATCCATACTCTAGTTGATTTAATGTGTTATAGCCCTTGTAGAATTTTTGGAATAGTAAACAAAGGTAGAATCGCAGTAGGTTATGATGCTGACTTGACCCTGGTAGATTTAAAAGCAAAAAAAATAATATCTGATGACTGGATAGCTAGTAAGTGTGGATGGACACCGTTTCACGATTATAAAGTATGTGGATGGCCTGCTGCTACGGTAATAAACGGAAAGTTTGTAATGAAAGATAATGATTTGTTATCAAAACCAGAAAGAAAGCAATTCAAATTTTTTGAAAATCAAAGTATATAAATTTTAGAAAAATAAAAGGTGAATATTTATGAATAAATTTCAAGCAATATTAGCAACTGAAGAAAATAGTCAAATAAAAATTGAGAAAAAAGAATTAAGCTTCGACGATTTGCCTAGAGAAGAAGTATTAATAAAAGTGAAATATTCAAGTATTAATTTTAAAGATGGTTTAGTTCTTAATGGGAATAAAGGAAAGGTTATGAGAAAATTTCCAATGATTCCAGGTATCGACCTTTCAGGAATTGTAATAAAATCTTCTGTTGAAAAATTTAAAGAAGGAGACGAAGTTTTAGCTACTGGAAGTGGTTTATCTGAAGTAACTTGGGGCGGCTATTCTGAGTATGCATGTTTAAATTCAAATAAAATTGTTCATATTCCAAAAGAAATTGGATTAAAGAATTCAATGGCTATAGGAACTGCAGGTTTTACAGCCATGTTATGCATAATGGCTCTACAGAAAAATGGAATAAATAAAGAGAAAAACATAATTGTTACAGGGGCTTCAGGTGGCGTTGGCAGTATAGCTTTAGTATTATTATCAAAAATGGGTTATAGCGTTACAGGTAGTACTGGTGACAAAGAAAACTTTGATCTGTTAAAAAAACTAGGTGCATCTGATTGCATTCTAAGAGATGAGCTAATTATAGATCCAAAACCTATAGCATCAGCAAAATGGGGTGGAGCAATTGATACAGTTGGAGGGCAAATTTTATCAACAGTAATTTCTCAATTATCTAATAACTCTTCAGTATCTTCGTGTGGTAATGTTGCTGGAATAAACTTAAATACTTCTGTATTGCCTTTTATCTTAAGAGGAGTAAATTTATTAGGAATCGATTCTGTGAATTGTCCTTACGATTTAAGACTAGAAGCTTGGTCTAGGCTTGCAAATAATTTGCCTTATGAAAGGCTTGAAAATTTAACTAACACAATTAATTTTGACGAACTTTTTGATGTTTCAAAAAAGATATTAAATGGTGAGATTATTGGGAGGACTGTGGTAAAAATAAGTTAACCTTTGCACAAAAAAGATGGATTAATGAAGTCTTTTTTCCCATAGGTTAATTTTTCTCCATTAAGGAGTTCCACTTTCCCTCCAGCAGCTTCAACTATAGCTTGACCTGCCGCTGTGTCCCATTCCATTGTTCTTCCAAACCTGGGATATAAATCACCTTCTCCTTCTGCAATTAGACAAAATTTAAATGAACTTCCAACCTTAGAAACTTTATTAATTTTATTTTTTTTTAAATAAGTATCAGTTTCTTCAGTTCTGTGAGAATTACTAACTAAAGCAACTTTGTTATTATATTTTTTTGATACAAATATCTTTTTCTCTTTATTATGTTTAAGAGAATATGATTGATCGCCTTTAGTATAATATGAAAATTTTTTAGCTGGAACGTGAATTAATCCAAATGTTGGATTATTATTTTCTATCAAAGCAATATTTACAGTGAATTCTTCGCTACCATTTATAAATTCTTTAGTTCCGTCAAGAGGGTCAATGATCCAAAAAATATTTTCTCCCCTTAATGTTTTTTCTGAATTCTCTTCAGAAATTATTTTGATATCAGGGAAGAGCTTTTTTAGATTAGTCATTATAATATTATTTGCTTGTTTATCTGCATTTGTTACTGGAGATTCATCTTTTTTATAATCTATATGTATCTGATTATTTCTAATGTCCAATATAGAATTTCCAGCTAATATAGAAATATCTAATATATTTAAAACTTTTTTATCATCTATCAACATTTTTACTAGGATAATTCCTGCATTGCAGTATCAATTCCCGAAATAGTGAGTGGATACATTCTGTTATTAAATATCTTCCTTATAATATTAATAGAAGGAGTGTAATCCCAATATTCTAGTTTTATAGGATTTATCCAAACGTAATTTTTGTAAAAACTTACAAGTTTTGTCAGCCAAAATTCTCCAGTTTCTCTATTCCAATGATCAACACTGCCACCGGGAGAAAGTACTTCATATGGGCTCATGCTAGCATCTCCAAGTAAAATTAACTTCCATTCAGAGGAATATTTATTTAAAAGGGTTAATGTATCAATTGATTCTGTAGCTTTAAGAGAATTGCTTTTCCAAACTTTTTCGTAAATACAATTGTGAAAATAAAAATATTCTAAATTTTTGAATTCACTTTTAGTGGCAGAAAATAATTCACTGCTCTTTTTAACCCATTCATCCATAGATCCTCCAGAATCTATTAAAAGTAAAACTTTAACATTATTTTTTCTTTCCTGTTTCATTTGAATATCTAGAAAACCGGCATTGTGTGCTGTCGATTTAATGGTTTCTTCAATATCAAATTTATCTCTAGACCCTTGTCGAGCAAAGCTACGAAGTCTTCTTAGTGCTATTTTTATATTTCTAGTTCCTATTTCGACCTTATCGTCTAAATCTCTATATTTTCTCTGATCCCATACCTTGACTGCTTTTTTGTTTATGGAATTTTTCTGTCCTATTCTTATTCCTTCTGGATTAAAACCATATGACCCAAATGGAGATGTACCCCCAGTTCCGACCCATTTATTCCCACCTGAGTGTCTTTTTTTTTGTTCCTCAAAAGTTTTTTGGAATTTTTTTAAAAGCTCATCCAAACTTCCAGAAGACTCAAGTTTTTTAATTTCTTCGTCAGTAAATATTTTTTTAATCGATTTCTGTAGCCATTCTAATGGAATATTAATATCTTTCTGAAAAACCTCAGATAATTCATCACTTCCATGGAAGAAATTTGAGAATATTTTGTCAAAACGATCAAAGTATCGTTCGTCTTTTATTAATGTAGAACGGCACAGATAATAGAAATCATCAATTTTAAAATCTATCAAATTATTATCCAGACATTCAATTAGAGTTAGGTATTCCCTCACACTTATTGGTATATTTGCTTTTTTAAGGTCTTGTAAAAGATTATAAAACATTAGCTAATCCTCACTCCTCCTTAGAAAAGCAATCTTTTCGAATAAGTGAACGTCCTGCTCATTTTTGATAAGAGCTCCGTAGAGAGGTGGTATAAAAGTTTGAGGGTTGTCTGATTTTAGTGCTTCTGCGGGAATATCTTCTGACATAAGCAGCTTCAGCCAATCTAAAAGTTCTGAGGTTGATGGTTTCTTCTTTAGTCCAGGTAATTCTCGTATTTCAAAAAATGTTTTTAAGGCTTGTTGGATTAATCTGGGCTTTATATCTGGAAAATGAACGTCAACAATTTGCTTCATTGTTTTTGAATCAGGAAACTGAATATAGTGAAAAAAACATCTTCTTAAAAATGCATCAGGTAATTCTTTTTCGTTGTTTGAGGTTATTATAACAATTGGTCGATGTTCTGCTTTAATAGTTTTTTTTGTTTCATAAACATAGAATTCCATTCTGTCAATTTCAAGAAGAAGGTCATTAGGAAATTCGATATCTGCTTTATCTATTTCATCGATCAGAATTATTGGCCTTTTTTTACTTACAAATGACTCCCACAATTTACCTTTAATAATATAATTTTCTATCTTCTTTACTCTATCATCACCTAGTTGAGAGTCTCTTAATCTTGCAACAGCATCGTAATCATAAAGACCATGCTGTGCTTTTGTTGTTGATTTAATGTGCCATTCAATAAGAGGGGAATCTAGACTTTTAGAAATTTCATGAGCTAAAATAGTTTTTCCAGTTCCTGGCTCTCCTTTGATTAGTAAAGGCCGTTCAAGTTGTATTGCTGCATTTACAGCAACTAGCAGGTCGTCAGTTGCCACATAAGAGGATGTACTTTTAAATTTCATAGAATTATGCCTTTTTATTCCTTTAATAATTTAATTAATTTAAATATATTTATAATAAAAAGACAAATGGATTTATGTCTTTTCCTATAAAAATTTGTGGCGATGATTCCTTATGTCCAAATTCTTTCTCCTTTTTTTGGACTAAAATTTTTGCTTTTTTGAACCATTGTATGATAGAGAATCTTTCTGCTTTAACATCATAGTCGTATGCTTGTTTTAAAGATTCTACAAACCATGAGTTAGGGGAGTCTTTTTCACAGCCAAATGATGAATTTTTAGCAGAAGCTGCAGTTATAATTATTTTTTTATTATTTTTTAAGTGTCGAATTAACGAGCCAGAAAAACATGCGGATATAATCATGAGAATATTATTGTCTTCTAGAGGTTGAAGCAACTCTTTAATATCATTTGCTAGGATTTCCTTACTTTTAGACATTCCTACTTTATAACTTAAACCGTTAGGGAAGCCATGAGATGAAATTGAAATAATTATTATATCATTTTCTTTAGAAGAATTAGATAGGTTTTTGATCGTTTTTGTTATGCCAAGCTTTGAATAAGGTATATATTTTGAATTTGAAGGATTAATTCTATTGCTAAAAATATATGAATAAAAATTTCTTTTAGAATAAATATTTTGCAAAATATTTTCTAGGTCAACTATATCGTTTTCAGACCATGGTTCTGAATTACCCCATAAAGCTAAACCTATATAATAAACTGAGTAATTAAATTTTTTTTCATCAAGTAAATTAAATGGTTTTAGATTAGTTTTTATTGATGTATTTGAGCAGGAGCATAATAGAATTGGTAAAATAAAAACAAAGATAATTAATTTAAGATTCATTTTTTATTCTTCATTTATTTTAAGAATACGCTTAATTGAATCAAGCAATTGTTCGCCATCTTTAGCAAACTCATCTCCATCTATATCCTCAGGAGGTATATCTGAGTATCCCCAACTAACAATAATTATTGGAACTTTTGCATTCCTAGCAGTTTTATAATCTGTTAAAGAATCTCCTACCATTACTGTATTTTGTATTTTACAACCTGAGATCCGAACAGTTTCTTCTAGATGAAATGGATTTGGTTTCCTATATTTGAATGTATCACTGCCAGTAACTGAGGAAAAAAAATTATTAATTCCTAGATTCTCAATAATTTTTTTTGCAAGTTTTTCATATTTATTGGTGCAGACAGACATTTTGATTCCATGTTTTTTTAACCATATCAAACAGTCTAGAATGCCAGGAAACAGTTGGCTGTATGTTGATAAGTTTTTAGAATAATATTTGATGAAGAAATCAAGGGCAGGAATTAGGTCTTTCTCTGAATAATCATTATATGACAACTCAAATTGCTTTTTTATTAGTGTCATTGATCCATAGCTTAATAGCCTCTTCAATTCATTTTTATTTATATTGTTTATATTGAATTTCTGAGCTGTTTTATTTAATGCATAGGCTATATCTGGAAGAGTATCTATAAGCGTACCATCTAAGTCAAATACAACTATTTTATTTGTTAGCTTCATATTAAACCTATATTTGAAAGAACCAGTAATAATTATTGATCAATTCATTGATAAATGTAAGTAGCATAATTAGTCTAATTTAAGTTACAATGGTATCATTATACTTAAGATGTAGAGAAGTTAAAAGATGTTGAATAAAAATTTAGAAGTAATTATTTTAGCTGCTGGAATGGGTACCAGAATGAACTCAAGCAAACCAAAAGTCCTGCATGAGTTAGCAGGAAAGCCTATGATAAGTTATTTAATTCAATCAGTTGAGTCACTTAAACCTAGTAATATGGTAATAGTAATAGGTCCAAATGATGACGAAACAAATAGTGTTGTGAGTCCATTTGATACAGTTGTTCAAAATAATAGAAAAGGTACAGCTCATGCTGTGCTAGCAGCAAAAAATAAAATATTATCTAATAATGGGACTGTTTTGGTGTTATTTGGAGCTGATCCATTTATTCAAAGCTCGACAATTAATAAAATGCTTGAAAGAAGAAAATCAGGCTCAGCCATTGTTGTTTTAGGTTTTGAAGCAAAAGACCCGGGGAAATATGGGAGATTAAAATTAAACAAAAGTAATGAGTTAGAGGCAATTATAGAATATAAAGATGCTAGCGAAGAGGAACTTTCAATTAATTTGTGCAATGGAGGCGCAATGGCTATTGATACGTCGATAATCTGGGATCTGTTAGAAAGTGTTAAAGACGATAATAATAAAAAAGAGTATTATCTTACTGATATTATTTCTCTAGCGCGTAAAGATGGTTTGAAATGTTCAGTAATTAAAACTTCAGAGTCTGAGCTTATAGGAGTTGATAGTAAAAAAGATTTATCTAAGGCAGAGGAATTTGTTCAAAACAACCTTCGTGAAAAATTTTTAAACCAAGGCGTCACTTTGATTGACCCTAAAACAGTTTGGTTTAGTGATGATATTAAATTCGGTAAGGATGTTGTTATTGAGCCAAATGTTTTCTTTGGCAGGGGCGTCTCAATTGGAAATAATTGTCGTATAAGATCTTTCAGTTACATAGAAAAAGCAAAAGTTGGAGATAATGTTGTAGTGGGGCCCTTTGCTAGATTGCGCCCAAACACTATTTTAGAAAATGATGTGCATGTTGGAAATTTTGTAGAAATAAAGAATAGTAATGTGGGTTCAAAAACAAAAGTTAACCATTTATCTTACATAGGTGATTCGTCTCTTGGCCAAAGTGCAAATATAGGCGCGGGAACTATAACAGCAAATTATGATGGTATAAATAAATCAAAAACTATAATAGGTGATAAGAGCTCTATTGGTTCAAATTCTGTTTTGGTAGCTCCGGTGAACATAGGTGATGAAGCAGTCGTTGCTGCGGGTAGCGTTGTGAGGAGGGATGTTCCTGAAGGTTCTTTGCATGTTGAAAGCAAAAGGTCAGATAGTCCAATTAAAGAGAATTGGGTAAAAAATAGATTTGGAAAATAAATTAAATTAAATTAATTTAATTTAATAAGGAGTTTTATTATGTGTGGTATAATTGGTATTATTGGGAATAATAATATATCCAGCAGATTGCTTCAAGGTCTTAAGAATCTCGAGTATAGAGGTTATGATTCTGCAGGAATAGCATCTGTTCATAAAAAAAAAATTGTCAGGAGAAGGGCTGAGGGAAAATTAGTTAATCTTTCGAAAGAATTGGATAAAAACCCACTTGAGGGTAATTTGGGTATTGGTCATACTAGGTGGGCGACTCACGGTGTTCCTAATGAAGTGAATGCTCATCCACATGCTACTGCTTCTGTTGCTGCTGTTCATAATGGAATTATCGAAAATTTTCGACTTATCAAAGGTGAATTAGTTTCATTAGGTTATACTTTTCAGAGCGATACAGACAGTGAAGCTATAGTTCATTTAGTATCATATTATTTAGAACAAGGTTTTTCACCCCAAGATGCCTTTTCAAAATCATTGGGTAGATTAGAAGGCGCTTATGCAATTGCTTTAATTTTTTCGAGTAATGAAGATGTAATTTTTGGGGCTAGAAGCGGAAGTCCTCTTGCCGTTGGGTGGGGTGATAATGAAATGTTCATTGGATCGGATGCAGCAGCTTTATCAAATGAAACATCAAAAATTTCTTATCTTGAAGAAGGGGATTGGGTTGAAATTAAAAGGTCTGGCGCTGTATTTAGAGATAAAAGTAATAAGGAAGTAACTCGAAAGATAGTAGAAACAAGTTTTAATCCCATTCAAATTGCTAAAGGTAATTACCCTCATTATATGTTAAAGGAAATATATGAGCAACCTACTGTAATAGGGGACACATTAAATACCTTTTTTAATCCAGCAGATTCAAGAATTAAATTACCTAATTTAGGTATAGATCTGGAGAAAATAAGTAAAGTGACTATTGTTGCTTGTGGAAGCTCATTTCTTGCTAGTTTAGTTGCAAAATTTTGGATTGAGCGGTATGCCAAAGTATCTGTCGAAGTTGATATTTCTTCTGAATTCAGATATCGAGAACCTCCATTGCTTAAAGATGGACTTTCTTTATTTATCTCTCAATCTGGTGAAACAGCTGATACCTTAGCAGCTCTTAGATATGCAAAGAAAGAGTCTCAGCATATCGTATCTCTTGTAAATGTCAGGGAGAGCTCCATGGCAAGAGAGAGTGATGGTTTATTAGTTATTAATGCAGGTCCAGAAATAGGTGTCGCTTCTACAAAAGCGTTTACATGTCAGTTAGTAGCTCTAGCCGCCTTTTCAATTTCATTGGGCATATCAAAAAAAACAATAAGCTCCTTAGAAGCAGAAGAGTTATCACGAGCTATATCGGAAGTTCCTTCTAAAATAGCAGATATATTAAATCATGACTCCAAGATAAAGTCTTTAGCAGATGAGGTATCTGATGTATCTAATGTATTATATATAGGAAGAGGTTCGGAGTACCCTATCGCTCTGGAAGGGGCCCTCAAATTAAAGGAAATATCTTACATTCACGCAGAAGGGTTTGCAGCGGGAGAGTTGAAACATGGGCCTATAGCCTTGATTGAGAAAGGTATGCCCGTAATTGTTATTGCACCATCAGGAGACCTTAATGAAAAAACTTTTTCAAACATGCAGGAAGTTATTGCTAGGGGGGCAAAGGTAATACTTCTTACTGACTCTATTGGAAAAAGTGAGTTTGAAAATGAAGTATGGAAAGTTATAGAGTTACCTCTTATCAATAAATTTGTTACTCCCTTGCTCTATACTATTCCAGTTCAACTTTTAGCTTATCATGTTGCGGTTGCAAAAGGTACAGATGTCGATCAACCAAGAAATTTAGCTAAATCAGTTACTGTCGAATAACCTATTGATTTTATTGAATAATTTATCATAAAAGATAACAAGACAGAATTTTTTGTAAGGACATGATTTTGATAAAAATCTGTTCTGCAAATTTTTAAAATGAATATTACTTTAATAATTATGATTTCTTTGCTAATTTTTCATTTGGATAACCAAAATGAAAAAAACAAAAAAGAAAATTATTTTAAAAGAAGGAATGTTCGAATCTGAATTTATATTTTTTGAAGATAAGGACAAAAAAATTCTGAAATATATGTTTGAAACTTGGGTTTCTCTCTGCAAGGAATCATTAAAAATAGGTTCTACTAGAATTCCAAATTTTCCAGAAGCACTTTCAGAAGCGATATTTGCTCTAGAAATGGGTTTTGCAAGATCAACTGCTCCTATAAGGGGCACTAGTTCAAGTTTTGATAACTATGATTTTAATAATCACAAGAGAATTCAATTGAAAGCAGCTACTAGTAGGGCGCCATCTTCTTTTGGTCCAAAATCTGAATATGATGAAATTTATTTTTTTTATATGAAAAATATTGCAGAAAAGAGATCTCCAAGAAGTTTTGAAGGTAATTATGAGATATATAAACTTGATGAAGAAATTATACCTAAAATCAAAGTTAATAGAATAGAAACGGTACAAGATTTTCAAATTCAGGGTAAAAGACCGAGGTTTTCAATTCCAAAAAAAATTTTAGATCCTTTAAAACCGAAAATTTTAAAAAAAGGTAATATTGATGATTGGTAATATTAATGTTTCTTGATATTTCGGATGAGATTAAGTTTCTTGAAAAGAATTGTAAATTCAAATTACTGGTTAAACAACTTGGTCCAGTTAGTTTAAATGTACGCCGTTTAAATTATGAGTCTTTAATTAAGATAATTATAAATCAACAACTATCAAACAAGGTTGCTAATGTAATTTTTTCAAGATTGAAAAAAATGTTTTCGTCTTCCAAAATCATTAGTCCAGATTGCATCTTAAAAACTAATGTCGAAGATTTAAGAAAAATTGGAATCTCTTATACCAAAATAAACTTTATGAAAAACTTAGCAATAAAAGTAAAAAATAATCCAAAGATTTTTTATTACTGGAAAAATTTGAATGATCAAGATGCAAAAAATGAAATTCAAAAATTAAATGGATTTGGTCCTTGGTCTTCAAATATTATTTTATTATTTTGTATGGGAAGATTAGATATTTTTCCTGAAGGAGATTCTACTCTTAAAAAAGGATATCAGATAATCTTTAATAAGAAATTAGATAAAGATTTTTCTCAAGTTAAATGGGCAAAGCCTTACAGAAGTATCCTTGCAATCTATATTTGGAAGTGGGTTGATAATGGAATGATTGCACTTAAAAATTAATTTTTAAGTAAAGTATTGTATATTATATCTGCAAATTTTTTAAGTATCACTGCTAATTATTATCCAAAACAATTTTAATATCTTTTGCCAATTTTTCTATCAATTTAACAGTAACAGCGTTACCTGCTTGTTTGTATAATTGAGTATTCGCCATATCTTTAGGAAACTTAAAAGACTTTGGAAAACCTTGCAGATTAAAACACTCTCTAGGAGTAAGCTTTCTAATTCCCAAATCGTCTTTTAATAAAGGAACATTATGCCCTCCCGTTCCCATATTAGCTGTTAGTGTCGGACACATATTGTTCTTATTTTCACGAACATAAACACGCCTCCATTGATAAAGAGTATCTTTTGATTTTATAGATTTACTTAGTTCAGGGTACATATATTTGTCCTGGTGATAGTAATAATACTCATCTACATCCTTTTCAAAATATTTT